>MKWU01001401.1_pt1 | contig 41815 bp, 36 predicted proteins | sample 809101 | NCBI WGS metagenome assembly MKWU01 (sample SAMN05860141, study PRJNA318959) | sponge metagenome | host: Aplysina aerophoba | place: Slovenia: Piran, Adriatic Sea, Gulf of Piran | collected 2013-05-07
GCGATTCGGAATGGCCGACCTGATTCGCCCCGTCCGGGGAAAAAATCGAAAAAATTTCCCTTGGCGAAAAAAAAGCTTTTATATCAACGACATAAAATCTCTAAGGGGAATAATTAGAATTGCTGCTGTAAACGAAGACACGGGCATCCATATCTTCAGCAACTGCATTCGCGGCTTCGCTCACCGCATCCTTCAGTGCGCCACCGGGCTGCTGCACGTGCTATCTCCTGACATCGCTCTGGGGAGAGGTTTGCTGCTCTAGCACTGCCCTCCCTCAATCCAACGTACCGCCCGATCCTTGCCATGTCGCTGGCAGGAACTCCAGCCCCGCTTTCCTCTTTCTCTCGCCAACCGCTAAGTCAACAATGTGCTTGCCAAGCTGGTTCGTGTCTCGTGGTCTGCCCATGACTAGAGTGTTGCACAAATCCGAAAAGGCGTCTCGGACGTTCCGAGTTCATGCACGTCAGCGCAAGCCTGCTGAAAACTCAAAGTGACCCATTGCCAGACTTCTGCCCTGTCAACCCCTTTGTCTGGAGGGCGTTGGCTTGGACGCCATGGGTAATCACTTATTTGATTTCCATTCGATTCGCGCTCGATCGGCTGCCGCAGCCAACGACCCTTGGGCCTTCCGACCCGGCGCCCGGCCGGAAAAATCATCGGCGGGCCGCGAATTTTCGCGTTCGCCGAATATACCCGGCATTCGCGCGCGGGTCAAACCGAACAGCCGAACCTCCGCCGTTGACGAGGAATCAAGCGTGCTGTACTTTTCCTTTCGCGGCGGCTTGTTCGATTTGGCCTTGTCCGGCAGTCGCGGGCGGCTGCCGGAACGTTCCGGCAAGGTCATCGAATCCCTTGGCCGCTTTACGAAGCCGAACCGCAAGCCGAAAACCAACGCCGCCTAGAGAAAGCAGGGTCGCCGAAATGACGTACCGCGATTATCCGATCAACGAGCTGATCAGGCAATACAGCCCGCGAGAAGCCGTGCCTGAACATCCCGTCTGGAAGGCTCATTGGTCTCTTGCGAGCGAACTCGCGAGAAAAATGCATTCGGGAAAGCTTAGAGTGCCGTACGGGCCAACCCCTGGCCAGACCCTTGATATCTTTCCGGCGAAGACGCCGAATTCGCCCGTCAACGTATTCGTTCACGGGGGATTCTGGAGATTTTTGGATAGCTTCGACCATACGCTCGTGGCGCCTGCCGTATTGAATGCGGGCGGCGCATCGATACTGCTAAACTACGACCTCTGCCCGACCGTTCCGCTGACCGAGGTCATCCGCCAGGTTCGAAGCGCGCTGAAATGGGTGTGGGACAACGCCGACCAGGCCAACGGCGACAGGGAAAGAATATTCCTTTCGGGGCATTCCGCGGGCGGACACCTCGCGCTGATGATGAGTACCGGCGATTTCAATCGCGAATTCGGACTTCCCGACGATGCGGTCAAAGGAGCGACCATCGTTAGCGCGATGCTCGATCTCGAGCCCATTCTGCTAATACCGGGCTGCGAGGATCTATTCGTAACCGAAGAAACTTTCCGGGACGTCAGCCCGAAATACAAGCCGCCCGACCCGGAAATTCCGCTAGTCGTCGCCGTCGGCGGCCGGGAAACAAGCGAATGGATCCGGCAAACCGAGGACATGGTCGTCATTTTAAAGGAACAGGGCAGCCCGGTTAAGTATTTGAAGCCCGACTACGACCAGCACTATTCCATCCTGCTTTCCCTGGGCAACCCGGTGACAGAGCTCTGCTCGTCGATGATCGCGCAAATGGGCCTCGGCTGAACGCGGCCCAATCGCTGGAATTCGCGGCAATCAAGAATTATCTATTGCTCTCGCGCCTTGGAGCGCGAGAGCAAGTTTCCGGCTTGCCGCGCGTCTATCCCGGCCCGTCCCGGCGGAAGTCGGCCGCAGTATTTAAATCGCGGCGGCCGGGTCCGAATCGCGCGGGCCTGGCGAAGGGCGACAGGACCGCGCGATTCCATTTGCGGCGCTCGGAGCTAGGCCGCTCGCCTAATTGAACGCGATTATTCCGACAGCCTTCCCGCCATGCGCAGTCTTTCCAGAAGTTCCGGCGGCGTGTATTCGGCGACGGCTTCGCTTTCGTAGACTCCCTGGCTCGCTGCCTGCCACATCGCCATCTGCTCGGCGGTCAAGTCGATAATTTCAGCGCCGCGATTCGTGATGGCTTCTCTAAACGACTGGTGGGCTTCCTGGTCAACGCGCATCTCGTAATGCGCGGCTTCCTGCCCCACTTCGGTCATGATGCCGCGAATGTCTTCCGGCAGACTGTCCCAATAGTCCGTTCTGACCCACATGACCTGAGGAAGATACTGGAAATTCACCATCGTTACGTACTTCGCGACTTCGTCGAAGCCGACATTATGTATATGCGGGATTGGAATCTGGACGCCTTCGAACATGCCCTGGCTAAAGCCGGTGAATGTGTCGGCCCACGGAATCGGAGTCGGATTCGCGCCCCATTCATTGTTGATGACCATGTCGAGCGGCGCAAGGCTGACGCGCTGCTTTACATTCTGAATGTCGGCGGGAACTTCCAGCCTGACGTTGCGAGTAGCGATCGCGCGCGCTCCGCCGTTGCTCGGCATTATGAATACCAGCTTTAGGCCGATTTCATCTTCGACTCTCGCCTGGATCTCCTGGCCGACTTCGCTATTGATCATCTGAAGCAGCTGGCGCGGGCCGACGGTTAGGTCGCCGCTTACGATATACGGCAGATTGACCCAGTCGTAGTGGCGGGTGAATACGCCAATCGTCGAGGTTCCCGCAGCGGCGAAATCTATCGAACCCGCTAGAAGAGCTTCGATCGCCTTCTCTTCCTGATAGAGGCTGCCGCTATGGTGAATCGTAAACTTCACCCGGCCGTCCGTTCTCTTTTCGACTTCCTCGGCAAAGAAATTAACCGCTTTGCCCGATGAAATCTGCGGACTCGGATAGCCCGCATAGGTAAAATTGAAATCTTGCGCTGACGCTGCGCAAAATACGCCTGACACGAACATTGCCGCGGTGGCGGCAGTGCCGCGCGCCGCAAATGATTTTAACATGGAACATTCCTTTCTGAATGGTTGAAATCCTGACAATTGCTTGACCGTATCCTAGGGAATGTCAAGCGACTAGCCGATCGTCGGCCCGAGGGCGCGGGTCGAATTCCGCGATCATGCGCCGCCCGCCACTGGAAAAAATCCGGAATTCGGTTGCTCCGCTTTAACCGATGAATCGCCGTTGCGCCTTATGCATGAGATTTGACCCGCGCTCTCGATTTGTCGGCGCGGGCGGACAATTGCACGAAGCCGAGCAGCCTGGGACATGCGTTCGCGCGCGAATTGCCGATACCGTAAAGAAATTGGCCGAATCCGAGATTGCCGGCAATGCATCTCGCCTATGAGGTCGCCCCGCAATGTGTCGGCAGGATTGCGACTCGATTCATTAAGCGGAGCTTATTGAATGCGCGCGGACCGAATGCTGTTGCCCAACTCGGGCGAATGGCAGGAAAATCGCTTTTCGGAATTGGCCGGATAGAACGCCGCCTAGGCGGCGAAGAGAGAACTCTCTCGGGGACGGGATGCTTTCAAAGATTGGCTCCGCCTGCTCTCCGACATTTGGCTGCGGCATTCGGCGCGGAAATCGCGAGCTTATCAAGCTGCGGCATTTGCGTCGCGAAGCGTAGCGGCTCGGTCAACCGCAAGACGACGACCCTATCGCCACTGTTCTAAAGTCTGTTCTCAAGTACGCTGGCAAGGCGCAATATAAATTGCAATTGTGGAGGCGCGGGGCTTGGTTTACACTTCGTTCGACGATGTCCCTAAATCCCGGCAAATTACGGTTGAACGCGGCTTTCAACCGGGAAGGGACGTTGCGACACGACATCGAATGAGTCCGGCATTTGCGGCGCACCGGATTTACGGATAGGCGAAAGTCGATTTCCAATTGGGAAATCGCCGCGGGAGGCAATTCCTGTTTGGTCAAGCGATGCAATACTGGATAAATAGATTCGATGAAAAACTCCGGGCATTGGTTTTCGTGCCGGCGATTCTTATTATAATCGCGCTGCTCTCCATAAACATCGTCGACCGTTTCGTCCTGGACGGGCTGCTAGGAATATCCTGGGTCGAAGAGCTTTGCGTCATAATCCTGATCTGGCTGGTTTTTCTTTGCGTGTTCACTTTGGATCATGGCGACCTGCATATCAAGGTCCAGGTAATCAAGCTCCCAAATGGCGTCCAGGGAGTTCTGGACGACTTGAGCATGTCCCTGTTTCTAGGATTCCTAGTCTGGAACACCTGGTCGCTCATGCCGAGGATGTTTTCAAAATACGCAGCGCTCGGCTGGCCGATCAAGGTAGGATACTACGCTATCATCGTCGGAGGATCGATCGCGATTCTGGTCAAACTTGCCAAATACTCGGCGAAGGCTATCGGCAAATGACCTTGATTGCTGCGGCAGCGGCATTCGCGTCGCTATTTCTGCTAGCGATCTTCGGCGTGCCGCTAGCGGCGGCTATGGGCCTCGGCGGGGTTGCAGGGATGCTCGTCGCGGGAATACCGGTTCTCGGTTCGGCTATCGCCGTCATGGGCGTTCTCGGCAACTTCGCCTGGCTGGCGCTGCCCCTTTTCATCATTCTGGGCGGCGTGCTGTCCGATACCGGAGTTAGCAGGGGCGTCGTCTGGTTCGGCGAGGCGATCGGCCGCCGGGTTCGCGGCGGAACATCCCAAGTCCTAATCGTGACATCACTGTTCATGGGCGGCATGACAGGATCTACGCTGGCCGAGGCCGGGCTGCTGACCACGATGTTTCGCGAAGAAATGGAGCGCATCGGCTACGCCAAAGGGTATCTTGCCGGACTAATTTCTTGCGCGGGCCTGATCGGCGCGCTCATCCCTCCCAGCAACGTGCTGCTGATACTGGGCCTTGCGGGAGAAATCTCGATCCTTCGGCTTTGGATCGCGGGAATTGTACCGGGATTCTTGATTGCCCTAGGACTTATGATTGTCTCGGCAATGCTGCAAAAACGGTACGAGTCGGCGGGCGGCGCATACATCGCCGCTCAATCGACCGTCGCCAAGGCGTCCTGGCGCCAAGGCTCGTTCGCCGCGGCGCTTCCGGGGCTCGCTATTCCCGTCTTCATTCTCGGAGGCATGAGATTCGGAATTTTTTCGCCGGTGGAGGCCGGAGCGGCGGGAATCGTTTTCGCCCTGCTGCTCGGCGTCACTCTGTTCCGGAAAAATACTAACGTCGGAGTCCTAGCAAGCTCGTTCAGCAAGAATCTACTGAATTCGATGAGCTATCTTTTGCTTGTGGCGGGAGCCGCGATATTCGGCGTTTTGATCGTACGGCTGAATTTGACCAATACGGTCGAACAGTTCTTCGTCGCAAATGAATTTTCCGTTCTCGAATTCATGATCGTCAACTTCGCGCTCTTCTTCATCATGGGCTTCTTCATCGAAGCGGTTCCGATCATGCTCATTTTTTTCCCACTGATGCTTCCGGCGGCCAGAAGCGTCGGCATTGATCCCATTCATTTCGGCGTGACATTCAGCATGATCATTCTTCTAGCCAACCTGACTCCTCCGGTAGGCGTGCAGACGCTGTTCGTATGCCGGCTGATGAATACTTCGGTTTTCGAGTGGTGGAAGCACGGCAAATATTTCTTCCTTGTCGTGCTGCTCGTAACTTTCTCGGTAATGCTGGTGCCTTCGATTTCGCTGACGCTCCCGTCGATAATGATGAGATAGCGAAGCATCGAATCGCCCGCCCGAGTTTCGGCCCGCAAGACGAGCTGAGCATGACGCTCGCGCGGAATTGAAACAGTACAGCCGGGCGCCGCCCGCTCGAAGCATTAGTCTACGGAAGCATTCCGCGCCGAATTTTTAAATGGGGATGCAGGAAAATCAGCCGCTCCCCGGGTTCGCGTATTTTACCAGCACCTTGCCGACGTATTTGCCGGACAGCAGCCCATGAAGCGCCTCGGGAGTCCTCTCGATGCCGTCCACAAGCGAATTGTGCATTTTTAGCTTTCCCGCTCGAAGAAGTTTTCCGAGCTTTTCATTCGCATACGGGTACAGATCTTTGAAGGCATATCTATTAAATGCGTGGATTGTCGCTTCCTGCGACCATGCATGCCGCATGTTCGCCATATCCAGTTCGGGAGATTCGCTGTTGTTCGCGGCGACGCGGCCGACAAGCAGCACTTGCGCGCGCTTGGACAGGTGGCCGATCACCATGTCCGCCGTATCGCCGCCGACGGTATCGAAAAATATATCCACGCCGCCTTTGCACGCGGCCGCAAGTTCCCGCTCGAATAATTCCGACTTGTAGTCAAGGGCCTCGTTCGCGCCGAGCGTTTCGCCCACGAACCTTGTTTTCGAAGACCCTCCCGCGATGCCGATCACATCCATGCCGGCCAATAGCCCCAGCTGAACGGCGTAGCCGCCGACGGCTCCGGCCGCGGATGTTACCACCAGCGTTTCGCCCGGCATCGGTCGAGCCTTTTGCGAGAACGCGATGAAGGGAGTTTGGCCCGGCGAAGACAGAACCGTCAGCCATTCCTCCGCCGTATATTCGGGTCCGACCAGCGCCGCATCCCGAGCGGTAATAACGGCGTATTCCTGCCATCCCTGTCGTCCGACAACCGTGCTTCCGACAGGAAGATTCTCGCAATTGCTCGCAACAATTCTCGAAAAGGTATCGCAGCTGATGAGTTCGCCGATATCGAACGGGCGGATGAAATTGCGAAATTCCTTCGTCCGCATTCCCTGCCAGGCGGACAAGGCCGCCATTTCGATTTTGGCAAGCGCCTGGCCCGGCCGCAGTTCTGGAATTGGGCATAGCTCAAGCTTGAAATTTTCAGGTCCTGCCAAAAGGCTAGGCCTGGATTTCAAGACGAAGCGGCGATTCTCGTTGGGCGGCATGCGTAAGTTCCTGAATGTTTCGGTACGCGATACGACCACGTCGCCGAAATGTCAAAATCCGCGCATTTCACAATTTCGGCCTCGTTCGAATAGGTCCGCTGGCACGTCATTCCCAAAACCGTGCTGTTGCTTGGCCGGATTTCGCTGCCGTGCCATCCGGATAGCGGATTGCAGCTCCATGATGACGACGCGACCGCCCTAGGCTCCTTTGCAAGCTTTTCGGCACAGACATTTGGTGGCGAAGAGTGATGTCGCTGCGATGTTTGCTGGCATTAATACCCTTGACCGGTTCTGTTGTTGCGATTATTTCGAATAATAGATGCATTGTATTCAGACTGAAAGATAAAACCGGAGGAATCCATGTCCGCACGCGGCAGAAATGAGTTCTCTGAACGCTTGCCAGACCAGTTGGAAGTCACAAACGCAAAGCAACTCAGAGAAATTGTGGCTTCCCAGGTCAGGGACATCAATGAACCGACGAAACTGTCGCTCGCAGTGAATAACGACGATGTACAGACCGTGACGCTTCTCCCGGCCCTGACGAAATCGCTGCTGGAAGTATTGCGCCTAATTTCCAGCGGGCACGGGTTCTACATGATCCCGGTCGAGGCGCGATTGACGACGCAGCAGGCCGCCGACCTGCTAAATGTTTCTCGCCCGTTCCTCGTGAAGCTCCTGGAAAAAGAAGAGATTCCGTTTACTACGACTGGGCGCCACAGGCGCATCCGCGCCAATGACATCTTCGCGTACAAAGAAAAACGCGATGCAGAACGATCCCAGGCCTTGAAAGCCCTCGCAAGGTTGGATGCCGATGAGTTTCTTGCATGATTCGTAATAGGAGCAACTTTCCGGGAATTGGATCTGGCCTGAAAGGTCTTTTCCGGTTGTCAAATGTCAGGTTGTTGCGCGCAGCCTGATGAGGTCTGCAAGCCTCGGCACGTCGGGAGCACCGGCAACTCCGAGTCGGTTCCTCAGGTAGTCCCAGAATGACAGGCCGAGCTTCTTGCAAGTTTTCTTCTCTCCGGTACAGGCATCGCGTGCGGCCCGCCCGGCCTCGCTTCGGGTCCCGAATGAGATCTTGCGCCGGGTGACATGGTCCCGGATGTCGTTTTCAATCCCGTTTGTGCGGAGCGGTGTCTCCGGATGGTCGAGCACGCGCAACAGTTCGTCCTTGTTCGCCTTCACCCGTTCGAGCAACCGGTCGAGGCTGGCATAACCGGTACGCATGCCGAAGATCTGGTCGAACCGTGTCTCCATGACACGCTTGCGCCGCGGGTTGGGGCGTTTCCGGTAGCGGGCAAGGCTGCGGTAGAGCTTCCACATCCTGTCGAGCGCCGGAGCGACCCGTTCATGCTGATACGAGTTGTTTCCGTCCAGCTTTCTGACATTGCGCTCGGCATGAATCCAGCACAGGGCATGGAGGTCGCCGACATTGAACTGTCCGGCATCGTCGCTCAGGATCACGGTTCCGGCAATGCGCCCGCCATCGCAGATCGTCCCCCAGAGCGCGCCCTCCGTGGCGCCCTTCACCGGGTTCTTCATCCCGGCAATGCCGAGCGCTTCCAGATGGGCCCGCCACTCATCGCTGTCGCTGAAGCGCCGCCGCCCATGGGAGGCGAGACGAACGATCACCGTCCCCGGCAGTTTCCGTTTGCCCATGTAGTCGAGTGCAGCGTCATTGACCGTGTAGACCTCCTCGCCCGCACAGAGATATTCAAGGAAATCGAGGCGGCTTTTCGAGCCGCTCGACCGGAAATGGGTGAAGAGTTCGTTGCCGATCGCCGTGCAATAACCGTTCTCGGCCTTGTGGCGGGCGCCGGTATCGTCGCCTGGCACTGGTAGTACAACAAGATGACCAATGCCTTGACGACGGGACCGTACTGTTCGCGTCCCGTCGCCACCTCCGGCGGCAACGGCGCCACATGCCGGCTGCCGTCCGGGAACTCCCAGACCTCGCGTCGGCAGGTGACCTCCTCGGCATGGAACACGATGTCGCGGACCGCGCCCTTTCCTGCGACCCTTGCCAGCCTCCCCGGACCGGCCCGGCCCCGAAGAGCCCGATGCCGAATTGTCCGCGTCCTCGTCCTTTGACGACGCCATGCCGCTCGGCTTCATCCGGGGGCGCTTCGGAAGATTCTTCAGCTCCCGGATCTCGTCGCGCAGGAGTATGATCTCCTCACGGAGTTCGGCAAGTTGCTGCTCCTGTTCGGCAAGTTGTCGGTTCCGCCGTGCAATCTGCCGGTCCAGTTCGGCGAGCCGGTCGAGGGCCAGGGCGACCTGCTCCCGAAGCGCGGCGATCCCCACACTTGCCGCAGCACCGGCGCCTGTCCGAATGTCTGTCTGCGAATTATCCATGCCCGTTGGAATCACAAGTCAATTCCAAAGGGAATCCCCTCATCGGGAAAAACGACCAAACGTCCCGGAATACCCTGTCAGGCCGACTCCAATTCCCGGAAAGATGCCCCTATTACCATGAATCTGTATCCCAATCGGTTCACGGCCGTTCTCGATGCCTGCGTTCTCGGCGGGGTGCTCAAGCGCAACATGCTGCTCAGTCTTGCCGAGGCCGGGTTGTTCCGTCCTCGGTGGAGCAATCGGATTCTCGACTAGGCAGAGAGGGCAATCTCGAAGATTACCAAAGGAAGTGCCAGCACGCGCCAGAAACGCAGAGAAATCGTGAAGGCGTTGCCTGATGGGCTTATCCCCGGGGTGAGGTCTTCGAGGACGCGCTCGGCGTGCCGGATCCCGGTAATATCCACGCGCTTGAAGCGGCCATCGAATCGGCCGCTGAATTTTTTGTCACTGATAACGTTAGGCGCTTTCCGGCCGGGGCGCTCGAGCCGCACTCAATAGAGGCCTGTCCCGCCGATGACTTTATTGCGAATGTCATCGATCTTCATCCCTCTGAAGCCAATTCCGCACTTGAACTGTTGCGCAAACCCTTCAACAATTCGGCATTGGATGCGGACGCTCTCATTTACGGAGCTGGAAAACTGCAGCTGTCGCGGGTTGGCGTCGAAACGGACAAGCATCGCACGTTCCTGTGTATCGACGACTATGAAAAGTGCGGAGAATCGCCAGAATTTTGCGCTTTTTCGCCGCCTGCGACACTAAGAATTCGCTCAATTGCGCGGACTCATTGTTCTAATCGCATTGCCGCGCCCGGCGGATTAGCCGAATCTTTCCTTCCAATCCAAATAGAGCGACGGCCGAATTTCGCAACCGATTGACTTTTCGACTCTAGGATGTTCGGACGAGCCGTTATGGTTTCGAATTAATCCATGTGGAACTGCAGCGGCAGGAGGAACGGAAAGCTTGTAGAGGCGTCGATGTCGATTTTCATGATCGGCCCCATCCATTCAGCCCAGCGCGCGTTCACGGGATCATTCGCAAGGGCCTCTCGAGTCGCCGCCAGATCGTCGGTTTCGAAATAGCCGAATAGCGTCAGCCCATGGCGAAAAATATTGTAGTTCCTAATTCCGGCGCTGCGCAGCGCATCTAGCATGTCCGGCCAGATCTCGTCGTGCCGCTTGCGGTATTCTTCTTCGTAACCCGGCCTGACTTCCAGCACCCAAGCATATCCCGCCATCAGTCTCTCCTTCCAGCGTTCGACCAGTACCAGAAGGTATCTCGCAAAGCGATGGTTTCGCTCAAGACATCGTCGAAGAGCGTATTCATGTAGTCCTGGTGAACGTACTCCAATGCCATGTAGCCCGAATATTCGACTTGTTTCAGGCGCCCGAACTGCGCCGCCATGTTGATCGTGCCCTGAGTCGACTTCGCTTGCAGCACGCCGGGCCGGGCCTGCCGCAAATGCATATGGGTGGCCTCTGCCGCGAGGGGGTCGATTTCCTCCTGCCTGTAGCCAAGGCAAACGAAATGCGCGTAGTCGAGAGTCAGTTTCAATCCGGGAACGGCATCCAGCATGCGGCGGACGTCCGCCGGCGATTCCAGGAGGGAATGGACGTGCGCCTCAATCGTCATGCTTGTTCCGTAGCCGTGCGATATCTCGTAAAGCGCGCCGAGAGACTCGGCGGATTCCCTAAAGGCGTCGTCTCGCGATTGCCCGGGATTCACGATGCCGGGAAGAACAAAAACCGTCGGGATGCCGGCTACGTCGCAAAATTCCATAACTTTTTCGAAATCTCCGCAGTTTGCGCCCCGGTCGCGCGGCGAAGCGAGGTTTCGACCGTCAAGGCCTTCGCCGAACAAGTGATAGTAATTGGGAATTGCAATGCCGAGAGTCTTTACGCGCTCCGCCGCGGCGCGAGGATCTGCGAGGATTTCAGCCTTGTTCAGAGCTGATCTGTAGAACAGGCCAACATCCAATGCTCCGATGCCGAGCGCTTTCGATATAGCCGCCGCCTCCTGCAGAGTGCAAAGCGGCAGCGACCAGCTTGCAAGCGACAGTTTCATTCTACGCGCCTACTCTTTCCAGCCTGCCGCTGCTCATTGACCGATAGATCGCTTCAAGGATTTCGACGACAATCTTTCCGTTTTCGCCGTCCGACTCGTTGGCCGCGGATTCACCGGCGCATATTTCGATAAACCGGCCCATCGGCAGGGTTCCGTCGTACGCGCCGTCGCCGGGAGCGATAGGCACGACCTGGTCCGCTCCATCGTTGCGGCGAACTTCCAATCTTTCCCTCTCCACGTCGAACAGCAGCATGCCTTCGGAACCGTACAGGCGGATGTCCAGCTGGTACCCGCAGTGCTTCGGCACGGTCGAGGCTCCCGATAGCGACAGCGTCGCGCCGTTGGCCATCCTCGCAGCGGCCGCATCGAAGTAATCGACGCCGGTGGGCGACTTGGCGGCGAGGCAAAATGCGGAGTCCGCTCTCAAGCCCGTTACGCGAACCACCCAGGCGAGCGAATGCGACATTTGCCCCCAGCCGAATCCGCCGGCTTTCTCGGGGTCGGCCCAAGTCGAGGGCGGCGGCCTGAATAAATGGTCCGCCGTTTCGAGCATGGGCTCGCCGGCGAAAAGGTCGCCCAGCGCCGCCGCCATGACGCAGACGACATGCCTGACCTCGCCGATCGCGCCGCCCGCGACAAGATCAGCGGCGTTCCTGGTGAAGTAGCTGAAATTCCATCCGCACGGCACCATGACCTGCTTGCCCGCGGCGGCCGCGGCGTCGACGATCGCGCGGGCGTCCGCCCCGGATGTCGCCATCGGTTTTTCAACCATCGCGTGGCATCCCGCTTCCAGCGACGGAATTGCGACTTTGGCGTGCTCCGTATGCGGCGTTGCTACAACGACGCCATCGAGATCCTGCTCGGCCAGCATTCGCCGAAAGTCGGTATATCGCGCCTGAATTCCAAATTTTCCGCAGACAGTGTCAAGCCGGGCGCTGTCAAGGTCGGCGACCGCCACGACTTCGGCTTTCGGATTCGCAAGCGCCACTGGAATGTGCGTCGTCGTCGCCCACCATCCCGTGCCGATAACGCCGATTCTTGCCGCCATCGCAATTCTCCTTCCCGTTTTTAAAGCCGCGATCGTCTTCTAGCTCGACCGGGTTCGCTTCAGCCCCCCCGCGACGCAATTTCCGGCGCGCGCCGATCGGCCGCTGGCCGCGCAGGCGGCGAATGGCGGCATCAGGCGCGATTGCTGCGATTTCCCGATATCGATCATCCCGATTGAAGAATTGTCGCGCGGATTAACTTTTAGCGGAAGCGCGAGATTCGCGAAACTGCCGAATCATGCCGCGCATGTTCGGCAATAGCACCGACAGTATTAGCAGAACGCCGATCACGCCGGTCTGAAGATGATGGGTAATGTTCGCAAGGGCCATGCCGTTGCGCAGATTCAGAACGATCAGCATCGCGAATACGGCTCCGAATAGGGTGCCTCTTCCGCCGAAAATGCTGATGCCGCCAAGCAGGACCATCGTGATTATGTCCAGTTCGAAGCCAAGGGCGACATCTCCCCGAACAGCGCCGACGCGGGCGGCGAAAAGAATGCCGGCCAGCGCCGAAATCGTCCCTGACGCAATAAACAAAGTCGCCTTGATGCGATTGACGGCCACGCCGGAATAGACGGCCATCTCCTTGTTGTTGCCGATCATATAGACGTAGCGGCCGAACCCCGTAAAATGCAGAACGACGATAAAAAACACCAGAAGCGCGAAAAATATCAGCAGCGCCAATGGGAACGGCCCGATCAAGGGCTGCTGGCCAAGAGCATCGAACCACTCCGGAAAATCCGTTATTCCCCGGTCCTCGACAAGCACCCTGGCGAGTCCCCGGAAGCCGATCAGCATCGCGAGAGTTACGACAAGCGACGGCAGGCCCATCACGGTTATGAAAAACGCGTTGAAGGAGCCGCCGAGCGCTCCGATCAGGATTACGATGGGCACGGCAAGCCCGATAGGAACATCGTGATGGAACAGCCAGCCGAAAGCGCAGGCGGCCAGTCCCATCATCGACGCTACCGACAAGTCGATTTCCGCATTGATAATGATCAGCGTCATTATTAGCGCGACAATGATTTTCTCGATGGAAAGCTGGAAAAGATTTATCTGGTTGTTGACCGTCAGAAATACGTCCGACATGCTGGCGTTGGCGATGATCGTAACCAGAAGCACGGCCAGAAGAAATCCTTCCCAGTCGGTAAGATGGCCGACCGCCTTTTGAAGCGGACTTTTCGCGACTCCCGTTTCCGCGATATTCATTCGCCCTTCGCCTTTCCTTCGGCCGACAGCCGAGCCTGCAGTTTTTCCCGGCGCGCATACCGCCATGCAAAAAGCCTTCGCATAAAGACGCTGTCGATCGCGACGGCCGCGAGAATCAGGAAACCGAGAATGGCTTCGCGCCAGAATTCGCTCATGTACTGGAGGCGGACCAGGCTCGCGTCGAGAAGCCCGACGAGAATGGCGCCGAGCATGGCGCCGATGACCGTGCCCGACCCTCCGAAAATATTGACTCCGCCCACGACGACCGCCGCCACGGATTTAAGCTCGAAGCCCAAGCCCGCGACGACCGTAATATTGCCGAATCGCGAGAGAAACATGAAGCCGGCGAGACCGGAAAGCGCTCCGCAAGCTATGAAGGCGAGGAATACGATTCGGCGGGAATCAATGCCCGCGACAACCGCGGCTTCGGGATTGGACCCAACCGCATAGAATTTACGTCCGATTCGAAGGCGAGTTACCGCCAAATGGACCACGACGACCACGATCACGGCCACAGCGAATGTCAGTCTTATGTCCAGATTGCCGATGCTGAAAAGGTTTGTGCGCGGAAGCGACAAGATCCATTCGGGAAGATCGGCCGTAATGATGGATTTCGCGCCGGAATACTCCACCAGAAACGTCCTGAACAGGGCCAGCGTGCCGAGCGTAACGATGATGGCGGGAATTCTCGCATAGGCGACGAAAAAGCCGTTGAACGCTCCGAATGCCGCGCCCGTCAATACGGCCGCGCCGATGGCGAATGCCGGATTCAAGTCGGGAAACCGCGTGACCACGCCGCCGACCGCGTATGCCGTGAACCCGACGATCGATCCCACCGACAGGTCGATATTCCGCGTCAGGACGACTAGAGCCTGCCCCGTCGCGATAAGCGCCATGATCGCGACGCTGGTGGAAACCCTGTTGAACATTCTAGTGCTGTAGTAGCGATCGATCTGGGTCCCGAAAAACAGGATCACCAGCACCATCACTGCGAGCAGCGCCAGCAGGCGCAGCGCCTGGGGGCTCAGATCGGCGATGCTCCAGCGGTTCAAGCGCTTGCCTCGTTCGCCGACTGGCCCGTTGCAAGCCGGATGATGGCTTCCTGAGTTGCGGTCTCCCCGTCGAAAATGCCCATTTGCCGGCCTTCGCGCATGACGACGATCCGGTCCGCAAGAGCCAGAACTTCCGGAAGATCGGAGGAGATCACGATGATCGCGACCCCGGATTTGGCCAGGTCGTGAATTATGCTATGCACCTCGGCCTTCGCGCCGACGTCGATGCCCCGCGTGGGCTCGTCGAAAATTAGAATCCGGGGATCTGCATCCAGCCACTTCGCGAGCATGACCTTCTGCTGGTTGCCGCCGGAAAGATCTCCGACCTCCCTGTCGACGTCCGGCGTTCTGATATTCAGGCGCTTGCGGTACTTCAGAGCCGTCTCGATTTCGCTGCTGCGATTCAGGATTCCGATTTTCGACATGTATTTGCGAAGCGTCGCGAGCGTGGCGTTGGCCACTACCGGCATCGTCATCGCGAGGCCGAGTTTCCGCCGGTCCTCCGATACGTAGGCAATTCCGAGCTTCATCGCATCATTCGCCGATCGAATGCTCGCTTTACGGGATCCGACGAAGATGCCTCCGGAATCGGCGGGAGCTACGCCGAAAATCGACAGCGCGACATCCGTGCGCCGAGCCCCGACGAGCCCTGCGAAGCAAAGCACCTCGCCTTCCTTCACATCGAAGGAGATCGACGAAAACACGCCGTCGAGCGTCAAGTCGCGCACATCCAGCGCGACTTCGTCGCGCCTTTGGGTGCCGCTTCTGGCGAAAAATTCGCTTGCGTCGCGACCGACCATTTCGGAAATCAGCCCGTCGGCGGTTACGTCGCCGATCAGGCGGGTTGAGATCAGCCGCCCGTCCCGTAAAACCGTGACCCTGTCTGCGACCTCGAATACTTCTTCGAGCCTGTGGCTGATGAATATTATCGCCACGCCTTCCGCGCGGAGCGTCCGGGCGATGGCCATGAGCTTTTCGACCTCGTGCGCCGAAAGCGACGATGTCGGCTCGTCCATTATGAGCACCTTGACATTCAGCGAAAGAGCTCTGGCGATTTCAACCGTCTGCTGCTCGGCGAGCGTCAGGCCGTTCGCGCTCCGGTCCTCGTCGAGAGCAACCCCGAGCCGGGCGATGAGCTTGCGCGCGTCCTCGTAGGTTCTTCGCCAATTCATGAACATGCCGAGGCCCTGGTGGCTCAGGAATATATTCTCCGCGACATCCAGATCCGGGAACACCATCGGCTCCTGGTAGATGGCGGCGACCCCCCGCGTCTGCGCTTCGGCCGTGCCATGGAAGTCAACCCGCTCCCCATGCATGATCATTTCGCCGGAACTAGGCTGGTATACGCCGGTCATGATCTTGATCATGGTCGACTTGCCGGCGCCGTTTTCGCCCACGACGGCATGAATCTCGCCGGGGTGAATTTCCAGGGAAAAATCCTTGAGCGCCTCCGTCATGCCGAAATTCTTCGACATGCCCCGCAATTCCAGGATCGGCTGCGCCATCCGTGAATTCTAAGCTTGCGGTAGAATCGCCCCGCCGGGGAACTTCCCGGCGGGGAATACCAATATGTCGCCTATTCAGCGGCGGCGGCTTCGATATTGCTCGCGTTGTAGACCGTGAACGGCCCCATGAGAACGCGAAGGCCGTTTTCGCGGGTGGGATCTTTTTCGATCGTATATTCGCCCATGCGGCCAGCGACGAAGGATTCTCCGATTTCGCCTTTAATCTGTCCGGTCGCCATCAGATACGCGGTGTAGTAGGTCAGATAACCGAGGTCGACGAAACTCCAAAGCGCGAATTCGGTGGCGCATCCGTTCAGCGTGTAGCTAAGCATTTCGGAGGGAAGGCCGAGGCCTGAAACTGCGACCTCGTCGCAGAGCCCTTCGTCCTGCATGGCTTTGGACGCGGCCTGGATTCCGACCGTCGTCGGCGCCATGATCACGCCCAGGTCGGGATATTTGTCGACCAGCGCAAGCGCCCGATCATAGCTCTTTTCGGACTGGTCGTCGCCATAGACGATGTCGACCAGTTCGATTCCGCTGAACATGTCGGCTTTGAGGGCGTCCTGCATCGCGGCGATCCAGGAATTCTGGTTTGCCGCGTCGGGCGTAGCCGACAGTACCGCCATTTGTCCTTCGCCGCCAAGTATCGAATGGGCCATTTCAGCCATGACTTCGCCTATCGAAGCGAAATCGACCTGCGCAACGAATACATCCTCCGCCTCTCCGGAAGGAATCGGCGAATCCCAGGTGACGACCTTGGCGCCCGCATCCTTGGCGGCCTGCGCGGCAGGAACGATCTGATCGCCGGAGTTGTTCGAAATCATAACGGCATCCCTGCTCTGCGTCGCCGCGGTAGTTACGATTTCAATTTGCCCGGCAACGCTGTTTTCCGGGGTAGGTCCAACGAAAAGCAGTTCGCCCGGGTTCTCCAATTCCGCATGCGCCTCCTGTGCGCCGGTATTGGCCTGGTCGAAAACCAGGATTCCCAGGAATTTGGGCAGCAGAACCATGTCGGCCTTCATACCCTTTTGCGCCATGACCGCATCCGCGGCGGCGCCGGTAGCGCATCCCGCCGACACGAGCGCGGCGATACATAGCTTACTCACATTGTTCATATCCATCTCCTTGTTATTCGGAATTCAGAGCCTTCTCGAATTCGCTCGGTTCCGTCATTGCCCTCAGCTATTTCGCCGCAGCCGGCGCCGGCGAATATCAGGCGCCAATCTGCGGCTTCAACGACCACTACACTAAAAACGGCGGGAATCAACGCCAATCGCCGCAACGGTTACGCAAAGGCTGCGGAAAACTATTCGGACGACTTCATCGCAATCGATGCGGTAATAATCAAACCGGTTTCGTGCGCAAGACGCATTCCGCTTTCCACACCTAAATCGAACTTTCCAAACGAGGTCGGAGGCGTGCCAGAAAGGATCCGATGCGAATTCCGCGCATATAACGCCCACGAAATGCAAGATCAATCCTCGGCATTTGACACAAATATCGCGGACCGGGCCAATCATGAACTCTTGCACTCCTACTCGATTCTGAAATCGCCTAATCCCGGTCCCGTCGGCTCGGAAACTGCCGGGCCGGACCCTGAATTTCCATTCGGCCCGTCCCTAGCCGTCTTGCCGGGAAATTTGACTCCCCGCTCGACCGGCCGACGGCGATGCCGGCGCGCGACACGGGGGCCCTCCACGGCGGCGAGAAACGCAAATAATAAAGAATCGCGAATATTCCTCCCGGAGCAGGCGAAATCGTCGACTCCAATGCGGCTGCCTATTGCCTCGACTCGCGCCGGAGGGATGCGATTAAACAATCCGACAGCGCGGCGGCTGTCCCGACAGCGCTCTGCGAATATCTTCGGCCACCGATTTTTGAAGGCGGCCAATAGCTGAATCGGAATAATACGCGGCGTGAGGGCTCAGAATCAAATTCGGCGCATCGCGCAGCGGCGAGCTCGCCGGAAGCGGTTCTTCGCTGAACACGTCGAGAGCGGCTCCGCCTATCGTTCCCGCCCGCAGCGCCTCCGCTAGATCGGCTTCAACGACAATTCCGCCGCGCGAGGCATTGACGACAACCGCGTTCGGCTTCATCTTCGAAAGCGTTTCAGCGCAGACGACACCGGCCGTTTCGGAATTCAACGGCGCGTGGACCGAAATGGCGTCGCATTCTCGGAACAGCCTATCCAGACTCGCGATTTCGACGCCTTGCTCCGCTCCGGTTTTGGCAATTATCGGATCTACGATCAGAAATTTGAACCCGAATCCTTGAAGCCTGCTGTGCACGGCTCGGCCGATGTTGCCGAAGCCCAGGAATCCGAAAACGCATTCGCTGAAAGGCTTTATGCCCTTGCCTGCGGATGTCGACTTCCATTCGCCCCTTCGAACCGATGAATCCAGCGACGGCAGTTTGCGCAGCAGCGACAGGCTGGCGGCCGCGGCATGCTCGGCCACTTCGGAAACGCAGTAGTCCGGGACGTATCCCACGGCAATATTGTTGCTCGCCGCAGCCTCGGTATCAATGTTGTCGTAGCCGACGCCGTAGCGAAGGACCGTTGCGTTCGGCGCCATCTCCTTCGCGGCCGACGCGTCGAAGGCTGCGAACTGCACGACGGCAACTTTTGCGCCGGCAACCGCATTGGCGACCTCGGTCGCGCTCCTGCATTGAAATTCGAGAAATTCCGCGCCGCACTCCAATGCCGCCTCGCGCTCCAAGTCCAAATCCGAAAAACTGAAGTCTGTAACGACGACCTTTTGAATGGTCACTGGATGGCCTCCGTCAAATAGTCGAAAAGGATTTCTCCGGCAGTTAGAGTGAAATCGGCCTTCCAATAGAAGCCTTCGAGCGGCTCTAGAACCGGCAGCCGGAAAACGGGCGCCTGAGCGTTCGGGCGAAGCTCGACAGTGCACGGGCCCTTCCAGCACTCGTGAATTTCGACATCTTTCAATCGGCGCGAAGTAAGTTGCCGGATCGCCGGCCGGCGGTCGATATGATCGACCGCCTTGAGGTTGATATTCGTCGCGAAGTCAAATCGAACCGACATTTCGGTGGGATCCGCCGGAATTTGCTTGTAGGGCATCGTCGCGGTTACGACATCGATGCCGTTGCGCTTCACCGTTCCCACGATCAGGTCGCCTCTGAACTCCAGCCGGGGAGTAGCCAGCTTCTTCGGCTGGCCGTGTATCTCGCGCCCGTGCGCGACGCCTACTTCCGAGCTCAGGAACAAGTAAGGCGAATAGGCGCCTTCCGCCTTGCCGGGAAGGGCGGCTCCGAACATGACATTGGTCTCCGCGTACGGCCCGAGCCAGTCAGTATCGTTCATGCGATAGATGTGGATCGCAACCGAGTCTCCCGTCGGCACCAGGGGCTCTGGAACGAGATGGGCGAGATGGGAAGCGTCGGTCCTATAGAACGCGGTCAGAATTTCCGCATTCCGAAACCGGAACGGAAATGGCGGCACCGTCGGAGCATCCCACGGAGTCGAGAACCCGGCCTTTCGAATTTCGTCGATCGTCGGCTTCGACAATCCAAATTTCCTTTGCGTCAAATCGTCAATTCCTTTGCCATGAAGTGGAAAGCGCAATTTATTCCCCGACGCCGGGGCTTTCAAATCTTAAACGACATTCGACGCTCGCACATAGTTCATTAATCGGGCGTTGCTAAATCTATCGTCGGCCGGTTTCCAATTCGGGTCTGGACACCCGAATTTGCGAGGCCAAGTTTCATTCGCCATCCCCGGAATTTTCTGAAATCGATTTGTTTCGCGATTGATATCCGAATTTCCGCCTGCGAAATCCTGAAGCCGAACGGCAATCGCTCCCTGCCGCCGGTCGATTGCTTTGGCAAGACCTGTCCGCGAGTTCTCGAAGGCGCGGGAGCAAATGGAAAACTTGTCGATTGGATATCGCCTTCATAAAGCCCATAGCTTCCCGAACCGCAGAAGCATAGGTTCGAATGCGGAAGAAATTCCGCTCGACCGTACCCTGATTCGTCGATGCTTTTACCGCGGCTGAATAGCGAATCGCCGAGGCTGGCCGGTTCGCGCCGCTCAATTCGCTCCAAGGCAACGCAATAGCCGACCAAGTACTGTTGTCGACCGATTTCTTTTCGCGATCCGATCTCCCCGGTTCCGATCAGGCACGGGACCATTTTCAGAAATTTGAATTCCGCGAACGGCCGATCCGAGTGAATGCCGAATATGCTCGCAACAGCCTCCGTCAAAATCCATGCGAGGAATTTTCTTTCAAAATTGGCCGACAAGCCAATTTCGAATTCGATACCCGGCGAGGAAATTGCAAGCTTTGAAGCGAACGAAACGTCAGGATATACCGCGTTCCTTCTTGATCCTGTCGTATGCGGAATTTGCTTCGGCCATTTTCCGATTGCTGACTGCGATGAATTCTTCGGGAAGGCCCCTGCCCATGGCGACATCGGGGTGGTTCTCGCGAAGAATTTTTCTATGCGCCGATTTGATCGCGCTGTCGCTCGCGTCCGGAGCGACCCCCAGCACTTGGTACGGATCGGCGCCGTCCGTCTCGGCAAGTCGGGAGTAGATTCCGAAAATTCGCGAATATTCGTCCGGCACGAAGCCGAATATCTCAGATACTCTCTTCAAGAAGACTTTCTCGGCGGGGTGCAGCACGCCGTCCGATTGGGCGATTAGAACCAGAGCCCCGAGCAGGTCTTCAAGGGCTTTAGGGCTATTCCGGAAAATGCTCGCGATTTGATTGGCGTATTCTTCGAATCCCGTGGCATCATTTGACGCGTTCATAAACATTCGGGACATTAGGGTCGATGCGAATCCAGGCATCGGAAATACTCGCTTCAAGGTATCGAACTCAATCTGAGTTACGCGACCGTCAACCTTGCTAAGCTTGGCCGCCAATGCGACAAATGACAGAATAAACGTTGCTTGCTGGTTTTCCTGGCGTTCGTTTTGCCCCGGAGACCCGGAATATCCAAGGCGTTCGACCTTTTTAGCCTCCTTCCTGTGCTTATCTGTCAGGTGGCCAACGCCGACCCCGATCAACGCGCCGAGCGGTCCGCCAAGCGTTAAGCCAATCGCGCCGCCGATCAATTTTCCCCATACGCTCAATCTAATCTCCTAATTTTGCGCCTCAGGCTAAACATTCGCGCCGGAGTTGTCTACCGACAGTTTCGCCCGGCATTTGGTAGGCTGCAATCCTTTTTAGTTGCAGCTGCCCAAGAATTTGCCGTCGCTGCCAATTAACGTGGTGGAAGCGAATGCAATTTTCAGCCCGCAGAGTCTATTCCCGCCATGCCTAGATTGACGCGCTTTCGCCGCGAATTCATGAATTCATCACTATCAATTGAAAACTTCTACTTCGCTTCCCGTTTACGCATCCATTAGATCTCTTTCGCCAATGGCGAGATGCGCCTCCCGTTTTCTCCGCATCTTCGACAAAAACCTTCATGATTTTCTGCGGTTACTTACCCCGGAGCATGAAACTCGCGTTTGGCTGACGGTTGTCGGGACCGGAGTATCCTGAGGCCCATGGATCGGGTGCCGGCGGCCAGGGGAAAGTGTGCCCATAGCCCGCAAAGAGTTTCAGAGAAAAAACCGTGAACGAGGGAACCGCCAATTGCTTCATTTAATGGCTGCTCCAACCGCTCAAGCGCAGCTCGGGCTAAATACCGGTTGCATCACGGCTTTCATCGCCCAACGGATTGAGCGGTCAGGAAGCGCGATTAGGATGCCCTTCGGCGCGTAGGTCTTACACCAAACACACGGTCGAACAAGCGTCGAAGGCAGATGCCGGGAGATCCGGTGAGCAACGCGTGGACCTTCAATTCTCCTCGATGCTCGCCGCAATCCGGGTGCATATCTCTATGACATCGAAATCGCGATAGACCGGTCCGACGACCTGAATTCCGGCCGGAAGCCCGTTCGTTGAGACGCCGACCGGCATGGAAACGGCCGGCAGGTAGGGCAGGCTCGCGACGGCAGCCCAAAAATGCTGATCGAGAATGGGGATCCGAACGCCGTTCACCTCAATCGTGCGGTTCGCGACATTGTCGTCATTCATAATCCGAGGCGCTGTGCTCGCGGCCACGGGGCAAAGGAAAGCGTCATATTCCTTGAAGAACCGGCGCCACGCCTGACAAATCTCCAAACGCTCCTCGTGCAGCTGCAGCCAATCGCGGTGCAGTATCGCCGTGCCGCGGGCATTCCTGTATTCGTGCGAATCGGGATCGATGCGCTCGCCGCCCGCCAACGCCAGAGCCGCATCGAAACTGTCGTCCGACAGTCTTGTCGATGTCTCGCTGCGAACCAGTAGATTAAAGAGTTCCGTGGCGCGGGAGAAACTGAATTCGGGCAGCCGACCTTCGTCCACCTTCGCGCCTTTGGCACGAAGGGCTTCGACGAATTCCTGCATCAGTTCCAGATAGGGACGGTCGATGGGACAGCCCGGGTGATCGAGGAGGCACGCGAACCTGCGAGTGGACAGCGGCCGGCCTTCGGGCGCGGGCAGTGCGAGCGTCCAAGCATCGGATTCCGGCTCGCCGGGCCCGGCCAACTCCGAAAGCAGGAGTGCCAGATCCGCGGGTTCGCGAGCAATCGGGCCAGCGACATTGATGTCCTGACCTCGCATCCCTCCCGACAGCGAATTGCCGCTCAGAGGGATCAAACTCCAGGTCGGCTTCAGTCCGTAAACGCCGCAGTAATGCGCGGGAATCCGGATCGATCCACCCTGGTCGCTGCCGACATCGGCGTAACTCATTGCGCTGGCCACGGCGGCGGCGCTCCCCCCCGAGGAGCCACCGGCGCTGCGGGCCGGATCCCAGGGATTTCGCGTCGCGCCGAACAACCTATTGCGGGTTTCCCAGTCCGCAAGCCGCTCCGGCACATTGGTCTTACCCAAAATCACTGCGCCGGCGGCCTCCAGCCGTTCCGCAACCGGCGAATGCCTGCATGCCACGGCGCCGGCCCGCGCCGGATCGCCCCACGTCGTCGGCAATTCCGCGATGTCGAAGGTCTCCTTCAAAGTCACAGGTATGCCGTGGAGACGACCCGCTATCCGGCCTCGCGCACGATCCCGATCCAGTGCATCAGCGCGTAACTTCGCGCCGTCCGCATTCATCGCGACAACCGCATTGATCTCGGGATTCAGCGCCTCGACCGCCTCGAGACATTCATCCAGCGCCGCGCGCGCAGAAAGCGCGCCGCAGGCCAGCCGGCTCAGAACAGCCGATACGCCAGGCCGATCGAGACCCACCGGGCGTCCACGCGCCGGGGCGCATACATCGGCTTCGCGGCGACCCCGGGGCTGCGCGGGTTCCGCCGCCTTCATCGCCGGCAAACCGCATCGGCGCCGGAAGCGTCCCGCCTTTTGAAACGGCCGGCCGCGACGGTCCGACGGGCATCCGGCGTTCGGTCGGGTTTCGACTTCCCGTGCATTTCCCGACAGCTTCCCGGCAAAGTCGCCAATTCCATGCACTGCAATATACGATTCATTTCTTGTCGCCGTCGATACGCGGACATTCGCACTCTTTGTCCACGCCAATAGGGGGTAAACTTCTCAGCCGATCGAAAACTCATGGAAGCCTTCATTTTTTAGCGCACTCCGGCAGGAAATTCAAGCAAACAGGCCACAGTGGGTGTAAACAATTTGTTTGAAACGGCGATGCGGGAAAGATTGCTAAGGAAGACAGCCGCGTTTTACGCGTGCGTTGTTATCCGAATTCGTCTACGCGGAGACAATCGCGCAGCCCGGCTTTATTGAATGGCTAGGGACTGCCTGTTCATCGCCGCTGATCGAGGTCGGCAAATAAAGCGAACCGGCATCGCCATTTGAGATATCGGATCCGTTCGCACTTCCGGTCCCGTTTAGCCTTTAACCGGGCGACTTCGCGGTAGAGCTTGCCGAAGAATGGTTAGGCAGATCGGGCAGAAATAACTCTCTACGCGTAAGTGGCTGATGCGGACGCGGAGACCGCTTCCATCGGCAGATCGAGGAATTCAGGTACGACGGTTATAAAGTATCTAAATACAAGCGAAACGACATATCTCGGAATTTAACCGACCTTAGAAACAGTTGGCTCGTTGCTAAAAGTTCAGTTAGGACGCATATTGTTTCGTCTATGCAGGAAAGCGATTTCGTCTAATGATAAAAACTAGTTTAATTTTCCTCGGGGCAATTGTCGGTGGCGTGGTAGCAATTGCCGGAATGGTATTGTGTTTTGGTTGGGGTACTCCATATTATGGCCAAGTCGCCCACCTTGATCCTACGCGAAGCGACTATGTCGATCTGCTTCTAACGCTGATGACGATATTCCTTGCAGCGATCGGGCTGGCCGTTACCGTAGGCGCATTAGTCATTGGTCTGGTTGCGCTTAAGACTCTACGAGAGATTAAGAACGATGCCGCCAACTCTGCCCAAGCCGCTGCTGAAGCTAAAATTTCGGAAACCATTACCGAGAAGTTGGAGCCTAATGTCATTGCAAACGTCAGAAATTCATTGCCACCAGCTCTGCGAATTGCGCTGCTAGATGAAGAAATAGGTCACAAGATTTTGACTGATATGGCTCGAAAGGGAGTGCTGGACCCGATTTTGGAGAGGCTTATTGCGCGCCTCCAAGCCGGAGGAAATGAATTCCGTCTTGATGAAGACACTGACAACGAGAAATGACAGGTTTGTCGGCGACTGAGGAGGGTTATCATGGACAGAAAGTCGATAGAAATGGCCGCATCGGAGACTTGGAAAATTAAGTCGCCTTCGAGGGAGTTTTTGAATCTGCCAAAGGACGAGCGTGATGTGATTGACGAGTTTCTCGGCGAGTGTCCGGTCAGGCTCGGCGCAATGGCGGCTCGGCTTGGAATAAAGGTTTTGATTTCAACGCTCCCTCGCGGCACGTCCGGTCGGATTGAACAGGAAGGTGATCAATTCGTCATTCGTATCAATCGCCACGAGGCGAAGCACCGACAACGCTTTACGCTAGCGCACGAGATTGCCCACTATTTGCTGCATCGCGACAAAATAGTTGCTTCGGGCGGATGGTCGGAAAACGTCCTGCTTCGGTCAGGCCAACCCCAAAACATCGAGTACGAAGCAAACAGACTCGCATCAGACCTGGTGATTCCTTCAAACCTGTTAGCGAATGCGACCACCGAAATTGAGGGTCCTATTACTAGCGAGACAATCAAGAGCTTTGCTCGACGATTCGGCGTGTCGGAGGCCGCAATGGAAATCAAATTTCAAATGATGTGAGGAAGTTGCGGCGATGGACGTACAGGAATACTTGGTAACGCTAGGCATCCGTCCAGCGGAGCTAACAGGTCTGAAAGAACTTCCCGGTAGCACAAAAAATGCCCTGACTCCGCTAGTCCTCCTTGCGCCGTGGCTCAATACTACACCTTTGTCGAGAGCATTGGACAAATTCGAGGAATCCTATCCTTCAAGACGCTACTTCATAGACGTAGACACCTACTACAGGATAAAAAATGACGAACCAAACGAGGCGAAGCAAGATTGGTTTAAGCTCGCGCAAAAACCCGCAGACTTAAATGTTTGGTGGAATCTGCTCTCGGACTACCCATACACAAATCCTTGTTTGCTCATGGCGGGACAATCTATCGAAATTGCGCTGGAACAAATCAAATGGGCTAGAGAGCACAGCCGTACGTTTTGCTTGAGAATAAATTTGGCTGAAGGCGTAGGCAATGGAATTCCCGTTTGGATGCCCGAGCTGGTCAAGAAACTCGAAAAAGACGGTTCAAACGACTACGCGGTAGTTTTCGAGTTTGGTTGGGTCGAGGACGCGCTGCTCGTCGCTGCTGTAGCAAGCGGCTACACCAAAGAGTTATTCGCCAATATTCCACGCGAGGTTCCGGTTGCCGTCTCCTGCACTACTTTCCCCACAGCCTTTACAACTTTCCACGGCATTGGAGAACGCGTTTTTTCAAACCGAGAACTTGTCAACCAGATTAAGCGAGACACAAACCATCCGAGAATTATCTATGGAGACTGGGGCACTACAAAGCCGCGATCGTACCGGCACGCTAACCGGCCGACGAACCGGATGGACTACCCAACCGACAACTCATGGGTGATTGCTCGAAATCAAGGTGAACATGTTTCCTTTCAAATTGCGGCCAAACGGATAAAGGATTGTCAGCATTGGAGCGGCGATCTCGGCGTTTGGGGCGAACAGCTGATTGAAAGTACGGCCGCCGGGCACGAGTTTGCAATTGACACGATGCCCAAGATGATCGCCGCGCGAATCAACATCCACCTTCACAGGCAAGCCTTCTACGGTCACTTACCGCAGCCAGCAGCGCTCGATGAAGAATGGACTGATTGACGCCGATTAATTTTAGAAAACCCGTATTGCTAGATCGGCCAAATTGGGAGCGTTAGGTTTCTTGGCGGCGTAAGGCACAAAGATAAAATTGACGCAACTGCAACGAAAATCCTTCGTCTAATATTTCAGGAATGCCCATTGAACGCGAATTCCTCGTCGTCGAATTTAGTGTCAACCGTTAAAATCGCTTAAAAGACCCATTTCTTGGAGAAATCGTGAGGGAGCTTTTTGCCAACCATGCACATTCCGGGCGAAAGTTAGCGTAAGTGTCTCCTGAGCCCGAGTAATCGCTACGAAGCAGTTTCTGCGCTCCTCCTGCATCTCGCGGCTGCAATCGCCATTCCTAATTGCAGCCCAGCTTGGAAGATGGTCTTCAACCAAGCCAACGAGATAAACATGATCAAATTCCATGCCTTTGGAAGCATGGATCGTGAAACATGGGATTGCACCCCTCGGCGGTTTTGGGGATTTCGAGCGAAGATCAAGCTCCTGCAACAGAAGATGCAGGCTGACTTCCTGTTTACCGTACTGCGCTGAAATCTCGTCAACGATTTGCTTCCAGGTTATCTTCTCTTCTTCATACGCGTCGAAGGCAACCTGTGAATCGGATGCGGTATCGTGAAGGGCATCTAGCCATTGAAACGCATAATCCTGAAACCGCCAAAAATCCAAACGTTCCGCAAGAACAGGCAAAAGAACATTTTTTATGAGCTCGCGCCCGCTAGGGGCCAGTTCAGACCGGTTTAGTGCAGCGACAGCCCAACTTCGTAACAAGTCACCATCTTCAGCGCTAGCATGAGCGGTGATATCCTTGACATTGAGATCGATGCCTTCAAGCGAAAAGAAAGCCTTGCAGATCCGGCGCAAATGTTCCCGGCTGTTTCGCGAGTTGGCCAAACTCAGAACCGAATGAAACCATTGAAGAGAGGCACTCTCGAATTCGTTTTTTCGGGCAGCCAAGTATCCCGCAATATCATTTTCGTCCAGCGACTTGACAACATGCTCGAGAAGCTTCTTAGTTCGAGCCAATATGGCGCATCTGCCTTGGGATTCGGCAGTTCGTCTGGCGATATCCGCTGCGACCCAATTTACCTCTTCGGTGAAATCATTAAACCCACGGAGGCGCACAACCGACGAACTAATCGTTTCGTTGTGTGCCTGGAGAATTTCTTTGTCGGCAAATCGGCCAAAGTTGAAGGCCATCAGTTTATTCGCAAGTTCCACGACGACAGCGGGACATCGATAATTTTCAGGAAGTTGTAGCAATTCCATTTTGAAATCTCTTTTAAGATCCCACAGTCGCTCGGAACTTTCTCCATGCCACTGGCAAATAATCTGATCGTCGTCCGCGACAACAAAAAGATTACCTGTTGTCGGATTAACAATTTGAGAAAGAATCTTGTATTGGGAAAGGTTTGTATCTTGAAACTCGTCCACAAAAATATATGGATAGATTCTCTGCAATTGCTTGCGAACTCCAGCGCTCACTTTAAGAAGCCCTAGGGCTTCTGCAATCAGACCCGCGAAATCGAGAGCATTTCGCTCAATCATCAATTCACGATAGCATCGATATACGGAAGTTAGCTCCTCTGGGTCGGCGAAAGAACCGCTTTGCAGGATCTGAAAGGCATTTTTTGGAGAAATATCATTTTCGATTAGCCGCGTAATCAGTGGCAAAAGCCTTTCGCTAGTTTGATCAAACTGGTCGATTTTCGCTTGGTCTATTGCCTCATCAAGAAGGGAGTGCCGATCAGTATCCTGAACCAAGATAGTGAAGTCCGGCCTAAGGCCAATGTGATGACCGTGTTGCCGTAGAAGGTCGGCGGACAAGGAATGGAACGTCGTTAAGAGCGTCCGTTCGCCTGCATTGGGAACCAATGCTTCGATCCGCTTGCGCATTTCGGCGGCGGCCTTGTTCGTAAATGTTAGTCCAAGAATCTTGAAGTGCTTGTTCGGCGTCTCCTCAATCATCCGTGCAATTCGAAAAGTCAGAACCAGTGTCTTACCAGAACCCGGACCAGCAAGAACGAGGACTGGCCCATCCTGCGACTGCACAGCTTTAAGCTGATTTGCATTTAAAGTTGAAAAATTGACCGTCAACTAACACTCCTTGCCAAGGATTGCGCCCGCTCGATTACATCTTTGAGTAGATTCGGGACGGCAGACTTTCCTTGCTCAACGATTTCTTCAGCGATCACCAAAGCGTTACGCGTCTTCGCTCCCTTTTTTTGAGAGCTCAATACCTGCTTCCAATATTCATCGGTACCAATTTTCGCAGTTACATTATCTTTCTTCTGCTCGGAAATCGAGGCTTTGTAAATTTCTCCAAAGCCTTCCTCACACAGGAATTCTTCCATGGATCCATGATCCAGAAGCCGAATGCGGTCCTTGCCTTCGCGCTCGCCGAGCAAATCTTGAGCCGACTTTTTGTATTTCTTTCCTGCGTTGTCGTTGTCCGCAAGTACAAACCACTCGATACCGAGTAGATCAGCGAGCTTGATGAACTTCTCCACGCCAACCTGAGAGTATTCGATGCAAGAGATGCCGTCAGCGTACAAATCCCGTCCCATGGCATGCCCGCACTCTGATAAAAGAAGCGTTTCAGTTTCGCCTTCGACCAGAAGCCAGCAACGAGAGAACAATAAGCCGCCCCGCTTAGCACGAATGTGATAGTCTAACTTGCTCAATTCCTCACTACTCAATTTGCCTTTCCCTATTCGATAGGCCGCAATTTTTCCGTTTCGTCGTCGAAGACGACAGATTTTGCTTAGCGGAACGCCGGCCAATAATTCCCCGGAATGGGTTGAAATGAGCTTCTGGCCCGACAACTTATTGAGCATTTTACCAACCGCCTTTATTGCTGAGGGATGCAAGTGAGCTTCCGGCTCTTCCAAGGTAAGAAATGGTTCGGCGTATTTTCCGAAACCATTCTCCAAACGACTTTCCAAAAACGCTTCGAACAAGCAAATAACAGCCAGGTTCTGTGTGCCGCTTCCATGCCGTACAATTGGAATTTGGGCGCCAGTTTTAGAGGCGAGGTTCACTTGAGTACGAGAAAGGATGTCAAAAACCTTGGACGGAACCGCTTCAATAGATACTGGGTTGTTATCGCTAAGCGGCAATAAATCTGCTATCTTCTTGATTTTGTCCTTGACGCTATCGAAAGCAGTGTGCTGTGCGAGTACTTTGCTGTTCAGTTCAAGCAGAGCTTGCTCAATTTCAGCCCGCGCGATGTCATCAAGTTCAAGAGCTCGTACGAAGGCCCCCAAAATTGTGATTTTGCCCGAAATTCCCGCGCTGCGTCGCGCAATGACGCAAGATAGAAAGTAGGGACAAGTTGCTGGAGGCTTATCAGCAGCCGAGGATTTTTTGCTCTGACTAGAGGATTTCCAGACAAATCCAAAAAATCGTAATTAGTTGCATAATCATTTGTCTCTGCATCAAAGTTACTCGTAACCCGCAATATTACGCTCCTTAATCCAGCGTCGCTTACTTGCTCAGCATCAGAAAGAAGTTGTGAAATCTCATCTGCCCACTCGTTTTCATTCTGTTCTTCGAACGTTAGCGTTATTTCAATCGGGTTAGCTCTAGCGGGATCGGCGGACGCATCCGGCATGTGATAATCATAATCCTCAAATACATTCCCTCTTCGAGTTAATGAACGCGTCAGGCAAAGCCGCAGCGCATCAAGAATCGAAGACTTGCCAGCGTTGTTCTCCCCTATCAGGACGCAAAGGTCATCAAGTGGAAAAGACAATTCTTCAATGCCTCGAAAATTCTTTATATTAACTTGTTTAATGAGCACGTAGCTACCCCTCGCCTTCCACGTGCGCTATTCCGCTATTAGCACATGCAAGAAAATGTTTATACTATGTTCCTTGATCGAGGACCTAGAGTTCATCATCCGTATCGGCGACCGCGCAAATGCCGTTTTCGCCTGCCGAAGCACCGACGGAACGAAAAACTAAGCCAGCGAGGCCGGAAAACGTGGCACTTGCAGCCCCTCAAGGCGACAAAGCAAATTCAACAGGCCTCGCCCCGAAAGCGAATAGGAATAAAACGACATGGTCAAGGCCGGACGAAGAACCCGGCCGCAGTTCAATAAACTAAGCCCAATGTGAATGCTACGATGATTCGGCTAGGCACGCTTCCCGAAACCGCTCGGATCAAGGCCGCGAACACGCGATTTATTGAAAAGCGTGAAAAATCCTGTCAAATAGCGTGCGCGCTCACAGCCGGCGGCCTGCGACGGGCCAAAATCCTCTCGACGGCAAGCATCGAACACAACGCAATTCGCTAATTGAAGATGACCAAGGAAGTGGCCAGCTAGAGTGCGATGCGGCGTTGGCTTCCGCAGCGAACCGGTAGGCGAGCGAACCGAAATCCGGCTCGGCTCGTCAGGAAAATCCGAGAATTCGGCGAAGAGCGCCGACGAGTTCTTCGGAAGGATTGGCAGCTAGTTCCCTCCTGCGCCAGCACACGTGGCAGTCCGGGCGGACAAGAATGCAGCCGCTGTCGCCGATTTCCGAGGCCTGCGCCCAATCGCCGAAGGTGTCGTTGACTTCGCAGCCGGGACCGATCTGATAAACCCGAATTCGAATGCCGAACTCGGCCTGCGCCCGCGCGCCCGCCTCGACCCAGCCGGCGCCGGAAACCCCCGTGAACAGCGCGAAGCGGCCGCGTCCGGCGAGATCAATCGTCGAAACCTTTTTCTGCCCGATATCAACCCATACGTGCGGCAGATGCGCGCCCGGCCATGTCGTCGGATGATAGTAAAGCTCCCTATCTCGCTCATAGCCGGGTTCCGGCGTTCCGTCCGGCACGACGGCATTCGAAACGTAGCGCTGGCCGAGTTCTACGCCGTGGCAGTTGAATTCATAGCTCTTTCGCCGAATGTATCCGTTGAGCGCTTTGCGCCGGGCCTCGGCTTCGACTGTCGGCTGCTTTCTCGCGTCCATCCTCCGCCTGATCTCTTCGGGCGGTCCCGGATGCGTCAGGCCGAGCGTTTCGAAAATCGGACCGTAGTCCTCGATCGACTTGTTCGCCCTGGCGACGATCTGCCGCCCGACCGGCTGCCTTTCATCGTTGTAGCTGTCGAGCAGCCCTTCCCCCGCCTTTCCCTCGAGAACCAGCTTAAGCTTCCAGCAGAGATTGTACGCGTCCTGAACCGACGTGTTCGATCCCAGCCCGTTGGAAGGCGGATGCCTATGGACCGCGTCGCCCATGCAGAATACGCGTCCCTTTGAATACCGCCGTGCCGCCATATTGTTAACGGTCCAGAAGCTTTTTCGCGTGATCTTTACCGGAATTTCGTCGTCGCCGATCAACTGGCGCACGATTCGCTCGGCATCGGCGTCCGTCAGATCGGGCGGGCCGTCTTCAACGGAATAGCCGTAGATCGACAGCCATTTGTTCCAGGGGCGGACCATTCGCACGACTCCGGCGCCGATGCCGCCGATATTGGACCCCGGCTGAAACACCCAGTAGAGGACGGACGGACGGTGCTCCACGTAGGTGCTTAGGTCCGCTTCGAATTCGATGTTCATCGACCCCTCGACACCCATCCGGCCCTCCATCGGAAGCCCGAGATGCTCCGCGATCTCCGATTTCGCCCCATCGGCCCCAATCATGTATTTCGCGCGTATCCGGTATGTCTGATCGGCGAGCCGGTCCCGCACCGTCGCGACGACCGTGCTCGCATCCTGCGAATGGGAAACATACTCGGTCTTGAACCGTGCGACCGTGCCAAGTTCCATGGCTTTTCCGACCACGATGGGTTCGAACAAGGTTTGCGGGATATCGCAGATTCGGCACGGGCTGGCGAGGTCGTAGTCCGCTTTCCGGCTGGGATGGTTGCCCCAGGTTAGCAGCCGCCCTATTTCTTCGCCCGCCAGCGACGTGCAGAACACGTTGTTGCCCATCAGCTCCTGCGGAACCGACTTGGCGATCGCATCCTGCTCGATTCCGAGCTCCCGCAGGACCTCCATGGTCCGCTGATTCGTGATATGGGCGCGAGGCGTATTCGCGAGCCAGCTGTATTTCTCGATCATGACGTTCGGAACGCCGTATGACGAAAGCAGGGCCGCGGCCGCGCCTCCCGCCGGACCGGAACCGACAATCAGAACGTCGGTCTCAATATCGAACATTGGTTCCTCCAAACGGATATCCGAGCCCTTGACTCCCGCGGGCTCCGGCTTCGCCAATTCCTGAACCGGCCTAGTGTAGTCGGGAACCGGGGTGTCGGGGCCTATTAATCGCCGCCGAGTCGGAAAAATAGAAAAATCGAATTTGGCCTGGACGAATCCCCAGATGCCCTTCGGCGCGACGAGCATGACCGCCGAAGCGACGGCTCCGAGCAAAATCAGGTACCAGGTCGCGTAGTCGCTGAGCCAATTCTGCAGGCCAAACAGAATAAGCGCGCCGATGATCGGTCCTTCCAGAGTCCCGATTCCGCCGATTACGACGACGAATAGCACGAATGCCGTCCACTCGATGACCGAAAATGCGCTGTCCGGCGTAATCGAGGCCTTCTGGAAGAAAATTATGCCTCCGGCGAGCGCCGCGCCGAAGGAAGCGAACACGTAGACCGCCAATTTGGATCGCGTTACATCGACCCCGACGCTCTCCGCGGCCGCCTGATTGTCGCGGATCGCGGACAGCGCCAGCCCGCTGCGGCTCCTTAGGAACAGGTAGCTCGCTCCGACGACCAGAACCGCCAGGGCGAGAATGAGCCAGAATGAAACGACGTCGCGCGCAGCCGACGTCTTCAAGTCGAGAGCCGTCTTGGTCCACGACACGCCGACCATTCCCTTGGCCACCGAAGACGGGAGGGAAGTCCCTGTTCCGCCGCCCAGATCCTTCCACTGCGCGAAAATCAGCCGGTACACCTCCGCGGCGACCCAGGTGCCGATCGCGAAGTAGGCGCCTTGCAGCCTAAATACGACCAGCGCTGTCGGAACCGCGAGCGCGGCGCCCGCCAATCCCGCCGCGATGATCGCGGCGAGCGGATCCAATCCGAGAAGAATCGCTCCCCCGTACGTAAAGTAGGCGCCCGCGCCGACATACGCCTGCTGCCCGACGCTGACGAGGCCTCCATAGCCGGCAAGCAGGTTCCAGCATTGCGCCAGAACGATCAGATACAGTACGAAAAACAGATCGAGAATGACCGAGCGCGACACCACCAACGGAGCGAACGCGAGCGCCAGGACCGCCAGCCCGAGAAGCGGAAGCGCGATTCGTGACGTTCTAGTCGAATGTTCGACCGAGTATTGCGACGTGTCGATCATTTCAGCCCGTCATCCGGGGGAACAGGCCGCGCGGCCTGACGATCAAGACCGCCAGGAAGACGATATGCCCCGCGAGCGTCTGCCATTCCGGATTGATCTGCGCTCCGATCGCCTGGGCGAGTCCGAGTATGACGCCGCCGGCGAGAGTTCCCCACAGGCTTCCCAACCCGCCGATAATAACCGCCTCGAATGCGAAGATCAGCCGGCTCGGTCCGATCAGCGGATCAAAAGTCGCGCGCGCGCCGAGGAAAAGGCCGGCAATCGCTACGACGACCATCGCCAGAGCCATCGCGAGCGAGAATATCCTGTTGTTGTCTATGCCCATCAGCTGGGCGGTAATGGGATCGTCCGACGTCGCCCGGAACGCCCGCCCCGTCTCGGTCTTGTAAAACAGCCAATTTAGTAGCAGGATGACGACGACCGCCGAGAAAAACGTCAGCAGCGGCATCGCGCCGATGCTCACGGAGCCAAGCTGAACCGATACTTCCTCGAACCCGCCGGCCTTCAGGCGCCGCGTATCCGCCGAGAACCCTTCCAGCAGCCCGTTCTGGATTATGATCGACAGGCCGAATGTCACGAGCAGAGGCGGCAGCAGGTCTTCGCCGAGCGTGCGGTTGAGAAGCAGATGCTGCAGCACGTATCCGACGACGAACATAAATCCGCCCGCAAGAATCGCGGACGCGATGATTCCAAGACCGAGCGCTTCGACGCCAACGAGAACGGCGAACGCGCCCAGAACCATGAAGTCGCCATGCGCTAGATTGACCAGCCTCATGATGCCGAAAATCAGGCTGAGGCCCGTCGCGAATAGCGCGTACAGCCCCCCGAGCATGATCCCCTGTACTATCGTATCGACCCAGATCATGCCGCTAGCCGCCGAAATACGCCGAGCGAATCCGGCCCGCGCCAAGGCCGGCCGGCGAGCCTTCGAGCGTGACCCGCCCTTCAAGAAGGCAATAGATGCGGTCGGCGACATCGAGAGCCTGGTTGATGTTCTGCTCGACGACTATCACGCTAGCCCCGCTCGCGCGAATGCTTGCGATCGCCGCATAGATGTCCTTCACGACGGCCGGAGACAGCCCGAGACTGATTTCGTCGCAGAGCAAAAGCCGAGGGTTCGACATCAGCGCCCTGCCGACGGCGACCATCTGCTGCTGGCCGCCCGATAATGAATGCGAGCTCTGCCTTCGCCTTTCTCGCAGGATCGGAAACAGCCGGTAAACGGCTTCAAGGGACCAGGGGCCTTTCGCCTTGCGCCCGTAATTGCCGACCAGCAAGTTCTCCTCTACGGAGAGCGACGGAAAGAGCCTGCGTCCCTCCGGCACCATGGCAATGCCCAGCGACAGGATTCGCGCCGGCTTTTCGCCGCCGATCGGGGCGCCGTCGAACTCGATCATCGACTTGTCCGCAGTTCGCAGCCCGGCCAGCGCCGAGAGATAGGTGGTCTTGCCCGCGCCGTTGGCCCCGATGATCGCAACGGTCTCGCCTTCGCCGATCTCCGACGTGATTCCGTATAGCGCCTGGAAGTCTCCGTAGAAGGCCGTCAGGCCGTTGGTGGACAGCAGCGCCATCAATCGACGCCCATGTAGATTCTTTGCACCGATTCCGAATTCATGACTTCGCGAGGCGCGCCTTCGGCTATGATCTTTCCGAAATCCAGAGCGACAAGCCGGTCGACTACCGCGAGAAGAGCATGGGTTACGTGCTCGATCCAGATTATCGTCATGCCGTCGGCTCTAATCTCCTGAATCGTCGCGACCAGCTCCTGGCACTCTCCTTCCGTCAATCCGCCCGCGATCTCGTCGAGCAGCAGCAGCTTCGGGCCGGTTGCCAGAGCCCTGGTCATTTCCAGCCGCTTTCTTTCAAGCAGCGTCAGCGCGCCCGCGGGCAGGTTGGCCTTCGGAAGCAGTTTCGTCATATGGAGGATTTCGACGACCCGATCCCGCGCCGCGTCCTCTTTCGCCCCTGTTCCGAAGCAGGCCGCCACGACGGTATTCTCGAACACGGTCAGATGCTCGAACGGCAGCGGAATTTGATGGCTGCGCCCGATGCCCGCCAGGACTCTGCGACGAGGCGGCTCGCGGGTTACGTCGGCGCCGTCAAGGAGCACCGAGCCGGAATCCGGCTCCAGGGTGCCGGATACCAGATTGAAGACGGACGACTTCCCGGCGCCGTTGGGCCCGATTATTCCCAGCGCCTCGCCGTCCTCGACCGCGAGGCTGACATCGGCCGCCACGACCACCGCGCCGAAGGACTTGCTGAGATTCTTCAGTTCGAGCAGCATCGATTAAAATGTCGCTTTCTCCGAAGCGGCGGCCCGTCGACCGAGGCGAGGCGGCGGCGTTTCGTCGCCTCGCCGCTCTCCATTCAGGAAATCTCTTCCATCTTGCCGCCGGCAGGAATGTCCGGGTAGGTCGCGTTGTCGACGATCACGAGTCTGAACAAGCCGTCGTCGCTCTTGCGCCATTGCCCGCCGACGAGCAGCGTCTTGGTTATGTTCTTCTGCGCGAACGGAGGAACGTTGGCGCCGTCCCATGCGATCGGCCCCACGATCGATTCGATATTCGTAGCCGCTATCGCCGCCGCGACCTCTTCAGCGTCGTTCACGCTGTCGATGCGCTTCGCCACGTCCGCCACCACTTCGAACAGCGCATGGACGAAACCGAGAGGCTGGGTCCACAGCCTGCCGGTCGAGCTTTCGAATCCCGAGCACATGTCCGCAGCGCTTATTCCGGTCAGCGAGGAGCTGAACGGATGCGAATTGGACCACCAGATCTCCGATGAAAGATTCTGCGCGCTATCGCCTATGGCGTTGACGGCCGACGGAAACAGTATCGCCTTGCCGATCGAAGCCGCCTTGGGAACGAAGCCCTGCTGCCGCGCCTGCGTCCAGAACGTTGCGAAATCGGGAGGCAGCACGACGCCGGTTACGATTTCGACGTCGCTTTCCTTGAAGGCGTTGATCTGAGCCGAGAAATCATCCTGAAGATTCTGGTAGCGACCGGGATCGGTGAGCTTGAACCCCTGCGCCTCCAGGGCGGGCGGCATGCCGTTGTTGGGATCGCCCCAGGCGTTGCCGTCGGCATCGTTGGGAAACAGGGCGCCGACCGACATGTTGGTATCCAGCTGGTGCCACATATTCGTGAACACGGCGATCAGATCTTCAAGCCCCCAGAAGAAATGATAGGTGTAGTCGAAACTTGTCCAGCTCCCGGGATCGCCGGGATTGCCTTGCCTTCCGATAAAATACGGCTGCCAAGGGGCCAGAGTCGAAACGCACGGAATCTCTTCGATTTCGCACATCGTCGTTACCGGGTTGGTGTTTTCAGGCGTGTGCGCGGCGACCATGATGTCGATTTCGTCGTCGACGATCAATTCCTTGGCGACCTCGGCGGCTCGGCTCGGATTGGACTGGCTGTCCTTGATCACGACCTCGAAGTTGAAATTCTTCGAGCCGGACTGAACGCCGCCGCCTACGGCCTGCAGGAAGCCTTCGACTATATATCCGTCGACTTCGGCAAACGCGGCAAGCGGCCCGGTTTGCGGGCTGACGTAGCCGATCTTGATCGTTCTCGACTGCGCATGAACGGCCGGCGCGCCCAGGCCGGCGGCCAGCGCGCCGGTCGCGGCGGCCGTTTTCAGAAACTTTCTTCGGCCGAGCGCCGGAAGCGGTTTAAGCGTCATTTCACTATCCTTTCTCAAGCGATGGATTCAATTTTCCGGCCTTGCGCCGCGAAACGCCGCGCCGATCAGTCCGGCCATGTCCTCTCGGCCGAAGGGCCGCGGGTTCCAGTAGGGCGACGCCACCGCTAGATCCGCCGCCTTTTCGACGCCGCTTTCCGGCATGCCGATTTCGGCGAGGCTTGCCGGAGCTTCCAGAAGCCTCGCGAAATCCCAGAGCCCCGCGCCGATGCCGGCCTCTCCGAACAGCTCGCGAATCGGCTCTAGGCCTTCAGCTTCGGCATTGAACCCGGCGGCGTACGGAAGCACGACCGCGTGAGTCTCGGCATGCGGCAGATCGAATGCGCCGCCAAGCACGTGGCAGAGCTTATGGTGCAGGGCCATGCCGGAGTGGCCAAGGGCAAGGCCGCAAAGAAACGCTCCGTACTGGGCCTTCTGCCGCGCTTCGATATCGCCGGGCCGCTTCGCAACGACGGGAAGCGCCTCGATCAACGCCCTTACGGCGTCGACGCACTGCAGCTTAGAAATCGGATTGCGGTCCCGGGAGTAAAGCCCTTCCACGGCGTGCGCGATCGCATTGAGTCCCGAGTTGGCGCTCGCGGCCGGCGGCAGCGTCAGTGTGCATTCGACATCGTAAAGAACGCAAGCCGGGACGACGCGCGCATCGCGAAGCGTCGATTTCACTCCGTTTTTCGTCTGCCCCAGGATCGGAGTCATTTCAGATCCGGCATAGGTGGTTGGTATCGCTATCTGCGGAATTCCAGTTCTGATCGCAATGGCCTTGCCGAGACCTATCGTCGACCCTCCTCCAAAGCCAACCGTACCGTCCGCTCCGACCTTGGCGAGCTCGTCGACAGCGCGTTCCGTCACGTCGGTCGGCGTATGCATTCTGGCGACCGCGAGGACTCCCGCCGACCTCTTTCCCAGCGCGTCCGAAATTTCCGAGGCCTGGCCTTCCTGCTCGGGAGTTGAGAGCACCATTGCATTTTTCAATCCGAGGAGTTCTGCCTCTTCGGCGACCCTGGACCTGCATCCGCGCTCAAATCGAACGCGCATGGCGTGCGATGCGTATACGAATGCTTCCAACTTGCTTGCCTCGATTAAGGAATGGCGCTGCCGAGATACTATGTCCGCCGGGAATTATTGTCCATATACGACTTCGACAATTGAAATTTTCCCTGCGGACAACCCTTCGGCGGCCTGCTCCGCCGGTCTAGGCCGCCGCGGCCCAGCGCCTCGCAACGGCAGACTGGTCCCGGTTCCGCGTTCAGGCGCCCGCTTATCTTCTGATTGCTGAACCGGCTCGACCGGCATAGACTATGCGGCAGCCGAATCGAGACAGCGCAATTGCGAGCGGACCGGTTTGAAATCGCCGGACGGGCATCGGCCGGCGGAATGCCCAATTTCCGAGGTGCGGAATTTGAACACGGAAAAATTGAAGTCGGAACTGAGGGGATGCTACGTCACCGTCCCGACGCCCTTCCTGGACGAAGACGGGTTTTCGATCAACGAGAAAGCTCTGCGCAGCCACGTGCGGTTTCTGGTCGACGCCGGATTGAACGAGGACTATGCGACCTTCCTAGCCGCGGGAGCAGCGGGCGATTTTTCGACCATGACGCTCGCGGAGCGCATTCGAGTGGCCGAAATCGTAGTCGATGAAGTCGCCGGCGCCGCGCCGGTGGCCATGGGCGCGCAGACGACGAGCACGCTGGAAGTGCGCAAGCTGGCTCGCGCGGCGAAAGCGGCAGGCGCCAAGTTCATTCAGGTTTCCTGCCCGTTCTACTTTTCCCATACCGAAGGGGATTTCGAAGAATTCGTGCGCGAAGCGGCCGAAGCGGAACCGGATATCGGGTTAATCATCTACAATACGTTCTGGACGAGTTCGAACATATCCTTTGCGATGGTCGAGCGCCTGGCTGAAATTCCGGGAGTCGTCGGCCTGAAGTGGGCCGCGCCTAGAACCGATGCGATGGAATTCGAAGACGTGACCTCCCACTTTTCCGAGCGCTTTACAGTGATCGACAACAATCTGCTTTTCTCCTCCAGCGCCATGCCCGCTCTTGGCGCGAAGGCTTTCGAAGTGCACAACTGCAATTTCTGGCCCGAATGGGGGATCAAGCTCGTCGACGAAGTGCGCTCGCAGAACTACGCCGAGATCTGCAGAATGCTGGTCGAGGAAGCCAAGCCCTTCTACAAGCTATGGGTCGAAATCGAGCGGGATTTTACGAGCGGAGACGGCTATCTCGACAAGCTTTGCATGGAGCTGGTCGGCCTCCCGTCCAGCCGCTGCCGACCGCCGACGCGCGATATCCGCGAGAAATACCGCGGCGCGGCCCTGGAAATGCTGAAGGCCATCGGAGCGCCTCGCGTCGAGACAGCCGGCGGCGCGTAGCCGAGCCCCGTCGAAGCGAAGCCCGGCAAATGCTCGTCGACCATGAGTCTCGCCGCCGCGCGCGAAACCTGCCGAGATCGGCACGACCTCTGGAAAGTCTACATGAATAGGATCGAGGACATCAGGTGCGTTCTTCTTAGCTCGCCCTACGCCGACGCGGACGACCCGGAAATCAAGGAGTGCTTTCCGAACGGGCCGAAAAGAACGATCGGGATGGTAGAAGTTACTTTGTCGGACGGCACGACCGGCCTCGGCGAGGGCTACCTCGCAGTATTCGCGCCGCTGGTGTTCAAATCCATCGTCGAACTTTGCGCTCCGTACCTATTGGGAAAGGACGCTTTCGATATCGAGCGCAGAGTCAAGGATCTGCGAAGCGTCTGCGACTACTGGTCGCTCCAGGGAGCAGCCAGGCACGTGATCAGCGCATTTGAAATCGCCCTTCACGACGCGAAGGCAAAGTCTCGTGACATGCCGGTCTATGAACTCCTGGGCGGCGCCGCGGCGGAGTCAATCCAGATATACGGTAGCGGGGGCTGCTGCGATTCCAAAGATCAGTTCTTGAACGAGCTGGCGCTGCTGGAATCGCTAGGGATCGAAATCTACAAGATCCGATCCGTAAAGAGGGACGTTTTTCGAACCGCCTGGATAATGAACGAAGCCGGCAGGAGGGATATTCGAATCGGAGTCGACATGTGCCAAAACTTGGCCGACCCGCCGCAGGCCGTCGGCGATGTCGTCGAATTCGTGAATTCCGTTCATGCATTGACGCGCGAAAGAATGCTTTTTGTCGAAGAGGCGATCGGACCCGACAGCCCGGAAGGCTTCAAGGAGCTTCGGACCAGGATAGACACGCCGGTTTGCGGAGGCGAGATCATTACGACGCCGAAGGAGATGATCGACCGAATGAGGAACGGCGTCTACGAATTCGTCCAGCCGGACGCGTCGGTAATCGGCGGCATCGGCGCGGTCATGTCCATTTTCGAAAACTCGGCATCGACGAATACGGGAGTGGTTGTTCACGCGTGGGGCGGAGCGGCGGCGATTATGGCAAGCTATCACGCCGCCTTCGCCGCAGGCGGCGACTTGGTCGAATATCCTATGCTGGCCTTTCCTCTCGCCGAGGAAATGATGGGCGAGAACGCGCGGGTCGCCAATGGCCGCCTCCACAAATCCGACGCGCCGGGCCTAGGGCTAGAGCTAACGCCAGAAATGGAAAGCAACTTTCCGTTTGACGAGAAAGCCGTCTATTCCTGCGCGCTAATCGATTGGGGGCCGCCGCCCGACGACTTCTGGAAGTAATCAGCTTGCCCAATTGCGGGAGTCAGGCCTTCGAACCAATCCCGGGGACCGGAAGCCGCGAGATTTTCGTCGCCCGTCGTCAACTTTTCCAAGACCGCCTCGAACGGATTCTCGCGATACGGGAGTGGACTCGGGCATGGAATCGGCCGAGGAATCGGCGGGCAGCAGCGACAGCCGACCTTGCAGCAGTGGAGCGATTCGCCGGAGGCGGATTCCAAGACCCCGGTCGTTGTTTCGATCATCGTCGCCCACAATTCGATTTCTGGTAGGATTCCTTAGCTCGACGCTGCTAAAGTCCCGGCGTAATCGCCTTTGTCGGCAGCAAACTCCGTGCCAAATGATGGAAACGCCAAGTAGACGACCGGGATGGCAGTATTGTCGAAGCTTCCCTGCTCGGAAAGTTCAGTAACCGCTTGCGCAGCCAATTTGACGGCGAGCGGTCGTTCAATCTCATTTGGTGCGGATAGGGATGCAACAAGCAACATCAACGTGGCGCAAGCAGTCGCTGCTAATTTTCGCGCAATGGGAATCGCATGCGTTTTATTTCCTCCTAAACTTCAGACGTCCTGACCTCGGAATTTACGGCGGCTAGCTTTCCCGGCCCCCATTATTCGGTTTCGCCGCTTTGTCCGGCAATTCATAGACCATGCGCAGGCCGGTTCCGGGGAAGACGGTGCGTG
>MKWU01001402.1_pt1 | contig 41777 bp, 36 predicted proteins | sample 809101 | NCBI WGS metagenome assembly MKWU01 (sample SAMN05860141, study PRJNA318959) | sponge metagenome | host: Aplysina aerophoba | place: Slovenia: Piran, Adriatic Sea, Gulf of Piran | collected 2013-05-07
GGGCTCACCGCCCGCCACGGCATGGTGTGGCGTCAGAACCCGGCCTTGACTTCCTCGTACATGGCCTGGAGTTCCGGCTCGTTCCGGATCGTCGCCTGGAAGATGCCGGACGCGATGTAGCCCTCGACATCATCGGGCGGCAGACCGCGCATCGTCAGTTCGTCAGCCGAGAAGGCCTCGTAGGTCTTGACGTTCGAATGACCCATTCCGTAGCTCCCCACCCAGAAGTCACCCGTCGACGGTGCGAGGAAGGCATCGATGAGATCATAGGCGCGGTCGATCTTGGCCTCGTCGGCGAACGACATCAGCGAGATGCCGCACGTCCACGTCATCGGTCCCTCCTTCGGATTCATGAACGCCACCGGAACGTCTTGCTGAAGGAGGGCGAGCGGTGTCGAGTTCCACGAGGCGGCAGCCACCAGTTCGCCGGAGGCGAGCGCCTGCTCCCAGCTCGTGGTGTCGTTCGTGTAGTAGCGCAGCAGGGGCCGCTGCTCGACCATGAGCTGCTTGGTAACCTCGACTTCCTCCGGGGTCATGTCGAAGGGATCGGCAGCCCCGGAATAGATCGCCGCCACCATGACACCGTCGATGAGGCTGTCGATCATCGACAGTCTGCCGGCGTACTTGGGATCCCACAGGATCCCCCAGGTGTGGGTCTCCGGATCGATGTACTCAGGTGCGAGATCGGTCCTGAAGGTGACGGAGGTAAGGCCCCACCAGGCACAGACCATGAGCTGCTGGCCACCGATCATCATGTCCGGCACGTTCTGGAGGACGGGGATGACATCGTCCCAGTGGGAGAGCCGGCTGGTGTCGATCGGCTGCAGGAAGCCGAAGTCATTCCACTTCTGCACCTTGTAGGAGCACGGCATGGCGACATCCGCCCGGAAGCCGGCAACCATCTTGGCCTCCGCTTCCTCCTCGTCACCCCACAAGGTGAAGTTCGGCGACGCACCGTGCTTGTCGATGTATTCCTGGTGCATTTCAGGCACTTCGTAGCCGGCCCACGTGAAGCAGGTGGGATGCTCGTCGCCCTGGGCCTGGGCCTGGTGCCCGGCGAGCGGCGCAACCGTCATGCCGAGACCCACCGATGCCAGCCCCGCCTTGAACTCGCGTCGCGAGAGCCTGCCCATCTTCATGCGATCGACGAACCGTTCCACGTCTTGTCTGGATTCCATTTGAACCTGATCTCCAATTCCTTGTTGTTTTTGCCGGGATTCCCCGCGCGCGCGCGATACAAGATAAAGCCTGTACCGCTGCCGGCGACGGTACCACGGGCGACCGGTCAGGACCACATGTGACGGCCCTCAGCGTTCAGGCGTCCTCGTCTCCGGCATCAACCATGGCGATCCATTCTTCCTCGGTGACGGGACCCAGGCGATCGACCTCGGCACGCTCCTGCTCGTTGAGTACCGTCGACATCGTATCGATCCGCTTCCAGCCAGCGAACGGCGTATCGCCGTCACGGCGCGGAACGTGGCGTGACGCCTTGACCTTCCGGTAACGATGCACGTAGCGGGGACAGTTGACCCAGAGACCCGTCACCGAAACGCGAATCGCGAGCTGCGCCTCCTTCCACAGGCCGGTAAGCGCCGGATCGTCGCTGACAGTCGCCATGCCCTGAAGCCGCAGCCGTCGCGGCACCTCGAAATCGATGAACAGCATGCCGACCTGGCTCTGCCCGTCGATGTTGCCCGTGGAAAGGTACATGCCGTTCCCGTCGTAGCTCGGAAACAGGACGGTTCGGGGGTCAGGCACCTTGAGAAACCCGGGATCGCCGCCCTTGTAGGACACGGTCGGACGGTACTCACGATCCAGCGTTGCAAGGAATACCATGTCTCGCCCCTCGATGAAGCGCTTCGAGGCTTCGTCGATCGTCTCCCGGAAATCGGTTGCCTCGAGGTAATCGGCCATGGCGCGGGTTCCGAAGAGGTCCTGCAGCTTTCGGTGATCCTCGGCAAACATGCGGCTCATCGCTGGGACTCCTCAAAGTGCCGTGCGGAATCCGATAGTGCCGCAACGGTCGCGCCCGGGCCAGCGCAACAGGTTCCTGGCGACAATGGGACCGCCAGGCAAACCGGTACGGATCGACGCCATGAGGGCGACAGTTGGCCACCTACGGGCTGACTTGCGGTGTGGAGATGAATGCCGCAACTCTGCCATCCGGCCCTTCACCGCGGGAGGAACCGGAACAGGGTCTTCGAAGTGGCGTCGTGCCCGGTTGTGGAAGACGATCCTCCCTGATGGCCAAGGCCGTCGCTGCACCTCGTGCGGTGAATCACGGATACGCGAAGTTCCGGACTTCCTCTGCGCCGTTGCCGTGTCCTGCTCGCCCTGTGTAGGGTGACGGTGTTCATCAACAGAGAGGACGGGGGCTGTTCATTCATCTGTTGTGCTCCGCGCACCCGGCGGCCGAGACCACAATCACTGCAGGACGGATTTCAGGGTAGCCACCGGCGCGGCGGGAAGTGACAGTGAAGATGGCCCATCCCGGTATGGAGTGGCTGATCTGATCCGGGAACTGGCATCGGAACTGCGAGCGGATGTCCTGTCGTCGAGGACAGTTCCGGCGTTGGCGGCCGGCTTCACGTCGGGCCTTGGACTGCTGGTGGCCCAGATCGCTTTCGGAGTTTTCATCTTCTCGGGCGCACTCGCCCCCTGGTCCTCCCAGGGCGTCGCCCTGGTGCTGTTCGGAAACTTTGCCGCCTGCATGATCATCGCCCTGACGGGCGGGTTCCGCGGAGCGATATCGGGCCTCTCTCCCGCACTGGTGATCGTGATGGCCCTGATCGGATCGACGATGGAGGCCACCGGCGATGCGCGGTTCGTGACCACCGCCTGCGCACTCGTGATTGCCGCGGTTGTCACCGGCTCGTGCTGCCTGGCGATCGGACATTTCCGGCTGGCCGGTCTGATGCGCTTCATCCCCTATCCCGTGGCGGGCGGGTTCGTGGCGGGCATAGGCGGAGCCGTCTGTCTGGCGGCCCTTTCCCTGATGGGCGCCGAACCGGACTGGCGATCGCTTCCGGCGCTGGTGGAGTCATCCATGCTGTTGAAGTGGATCCCGGGCACGGTGTTCGGGATCGCTCTCTACCTTGCCATGAAGCGCTGGGGAAATGCCCTGATTCTGCCAATCAGCGTCGCTCTCGCGGTGGGCGCCTATCACCTCGCCCTCCTGGCCCTCGATATCTCCGGCGACACGGCGCGGGCCACGGGGCTCCTGTTCGCGAGTACAGCCGATGGCGTCCTGTGGCCGGTGCTGCTTCCAGGTGACGTGGCGCATGTGGACTGGGGCGCAATGGCCATGCAGGTCCCCAACATGCTGACGCTGGCCCTGGTCGCGCTTGTCTGCGTGGTCATGAACATCGCAGGCCTCGAACTCGCCGCGGGCGAGGAGCTCGACTGGAACCGGGAATTCCGGGCGACCGGGCTGGCAAGCCTGGTCGCCGGAACGGGGGGAGGCACGGTGGCAACGCTGATCGTGCCCGCATCGTTGCGCAGCAAGCTGTTCGGCGCCGCCACCCGACTGACGGGAATGGTGGCCGCCCTCGTCATCGCGGCCGCACTCTTTGCAGGCGATCAGATGCTGGAACTGGTGCCGGTTCCGCTCGTCGGGGGCATCCTGGTCTTCGCCGGCCTCGGCATGCTGGACGAGGGCCTCGTGCGCAGCTGCAAGCGGCTCCCCTGGCCGGAATTCGGAATCATCGTGCTGATCTTCCTCACCATCATCGCCGTCGGGCTGCTGGAAGGAGTCGGGGTCGGGATGGTGGCTGCTCTCCTTTTCTTTGCGGTGCGTCTCAGCCGCGTGGATCCGGTCGAGTCCCGTCTTACCCTCAACGATGTCCGCAGCCACAGGACCCGTCCCGTCCCCGACCGTGCCATCCTGGTGGAGGAGGCCAGCCGTGTGCGGATCTATCGGCTGCGCGGCTACCTCTTCTTTGGCAGCATCTATCCAGTCGCCGACGATCTCAGGCAGGTGCTGGACGGAACGTCGCGGCCGGTGTGCCTGATGCTGGACTTCACGCGGGTCTCCGGTCTGGACTATTCGGCAGTGAACGTGTTGAGCAGGACTCTGCTCACCGCCCGCGCCCTCGGGGTCGAGGTCGTGCTGAGCGCGCCATCCGCGAAGCTGATGCTCGGACTCGAACGCAACCTTCCGCCTGCCGGATACGCCGCGCTGCAGACCGAGCCGACGGTCGACAGCGGTCTCGAACGGTGCGAGGACATTGTCATCGCGACATGGAAGGTGGACGCCGCCGACGGGGACACGCGGCGTGCCTCGCTGCTGGGGCGGACCGCAGACGAGCTGGAACGCCACCTTGAACGCCTGATTCAGCACGAGGACCTGGTCGTTGCCCTGGGAGCATGGCTGACTCCGCGCGAATATGCCGCCGGTGAGGTTCTTGCCGGCCCGGGAGAACCCCGAGACGGTCTTCAACTGCTGCAGGCGGGCCATGCCACGGCGTACGATTCCTCGGGCGCGCGTCTTCACCAGTGCGGTCCCGGGGATCCGGTATGGCCTGCGGCCACGCCCGGGAACCGGACGATGACAGTCGTGGCGGATGAGCCCTGCCGGACGATGGAACTGTCTCAGGCTGCCCGCCACTGGCTCGAGGAACACGAGGAGCGGCTTGCCCTGGAGCTCTATCGCTATCTCCTTGCCGGGTGGATCGAACGGGGACCGGATACCGGGCAGTAGCGGACGCACCGTTCAGGACCGCGGTGCGCTCCTGCGAAATCCCCTTGCCACGACGTAGATCTCGGAGGACTGCTGGCGGCTGGCCTCCGGCTTGACATGATGAACCCGTGCGAAGTCGTGCCGCAGGGCGGAAAGCAGGGTGTTCCCGGCGCCACCGCGCAGGACCTTCACGACAAGGCAGCCGCCAGGGGCAAGCACCGTCGCTGCAAAGGCATGGGCCTCTTCGGCGAGAGCCTGGGTCCGAACATGGTCCGTCGAGCGGTGCCCTGTCGATGGCGCAGCCATGTCCGAAAGGACGAGGTCCGCCTCGCCACCGAGTGCCGCGATCACGTCATCCCGGGTCTGCGTTTCACGGATGTCGCCGGCAACAATCGTCACACCGGCGAGACTCTCCATCTCCAGCACGTCCACCGCGATCACGGGCGCTCCTGCAACCCGGCTGGCGGCCACCTGGGACCAGCCACCGGGCGCCGCGCCAAGGTCGACCACCCGGTTCCCGGGGGTCATGAGCGAGAATCGCTCGTCGAGCTGAATGAGTTTGTATGCCGCCCGCGATCGCCATCCCTCGCGACGGGCGCCCTCGGTCCAGATGTCGTTGATCTGGCGTTCCAGCCAGCGGATCGACGACGGACTGCGCCCGGCGTTCTTCTTCAGCCTCTGCTTCAGGCGGCGTCCTTGCGGGCGCGTCGCGTTCCTGCGGCCCAATGTCACCCCCGGCCGGCGGCGGGATGTTCCTGGAGCGTCGTTGCGGTTGACACTCCACACCCGCCTCATCTAGCGTCGCCACGTCCCTTGCTGGGGGATAGTTTAACGGTAGAACCTTCGGCTCTGACCCGAATAGTCCTGGTTCGAATCCAGGTCCCCCAGCCACTTTACGGCAGATCCGGACCCGCCGGTCAGTGTTCGACGCTGGCCCAGATCTTCCTCTTCCACACGTAGTAGAGCCCGGTCAGCACGAGAAGGAAGAGGACGACCTTCAGTCCCATTCTCTTGCGATCCTCGAGTGTGGGCTCCGCGGTCCAGGCAAGAAAGGCCGTGATGTCCCTGGCGAGTTCGTCGACCGTCATGTCGTTGCCTTCTGCATCGACGATGAGGCCCTCGAAGAGCGGCGGCGCCATGGCAATGCTGCCGCCGGCGAAGTAGGGATTGTGGTAGAGCCCGTCGGCATCCGGCTCACCCTGATTGTAGTCGGGGTCCGTGAGCAGGGAGGCGATGTAGTTGGCGCCGTCGACTCTCGCCTTCACCATCAGCGACAGATCGGGGGGCAGGGCGCCGTTGTTGAGTGCCCGCGCCTCGGTGTCGTTGCGGTAGGGCGCGGGAATCGTGTCCGGCAACCGCGCCGCGACCACGGTCGGGTCACCCCACTCGTCGGGCGGGCCCGCGACCTCGTAGTCGGCAGCGAGCGCTACCGCCTCCTCCTCGCTGAGGCCGATGGCCACGAGATCGCGAAAGCGGATGTAGTTGAGGCTGTGGCAGCTGTGGCACTGCGAGGTGAAGACCTCCATTCCTCGCCGCACCTGCTCACGGTCATAGGTGCCAAAGACTCCTTCCCAGGACCATTCGAACTGCTGCGGCGATACGGCCGGCGAAGCCGCCAATGCCGGCATGGCCATGGCGAGCAGGCCAATCACGGAAAGGATGCGCTTCATCATCTCTCTCCCCGCCTCGCGGAAGCCGGTCCGCTCCCGTCGAGGACCGCGCTGGCAATGCTGGAAGGCAACGGACGGGGTCTCTCGAACCAGCCGATCAGGGGCAACAGGATCAGGAAATGGAGGAAGTACCATGCAGTCGCGATGCGACCGATATCGATCCACGCCCCTTCCGGGGGATTGGCGCCAACGACGCCCAGCACGATGATGTCGATCACCAGGATCCAGAAGAACCATCTGAACACAGGGCGGAAAGTCGCCGAGCGGACCCTGGAGGTGTCAAGCCAGGGCAGAAGGAACAGGATGCCTATCGACAGCGCCATGGCGATGGCGCCGCCCAGTTTCGAGGGAATGGCGCGCAGAATCGCGTAGAACGGCAGGAAGTACCACTCCGGAACGATGTGCGCAGGTGTCTTGAGCGGATCGGCCGGAATGTAGTTGTCCGGATGTCCGAGATAGTTCGGAGCGTAGAACAGGAAAACGGCGAAGATGAGCAGGAACATCCCGGCGCCGAAGGCATCCTTGATCGTGTAGTAGGGATGGAAACGGATGGAATCCTGCGGTCCGGTGGTATCGATGCCGAGCGGATTGCCGGACTTGGTGTGATGCAGCGCCCACAGGTGAAGGCCCACCAGACCGACGATGACGAACGGCAACAGGAAGTGGAGGGCGTAGAAGCGTACGAGGGTCGGGTTGTCCACCGAAAAGCCGCCCCACACCCAGCCGACAAGGGCTTCCCCGATGACCGGCAGGGCCGACAGCAGGTTGGTGATCACGGTCGCCGCCCAGTAGCTCATCTGTCCCCAGGGCAGCACGTATCCCATGAAGGCGGTTGCCATCATCGCCAGGAGAATCACCAGGCCAATCCACCACAGGACCTCGCGAGGGGCCTTGTAGGAGCCATAGTAGAGTCCCCTGAAGACATGGAGATAGACGACGATGAAGAAGAACGAGGCGCCGTTGGCGTGGGCGTAGCGCATCAGCCAGCCGTACTCGACGTCGCGCATGATCCTCTCGACACTGTCGAAGGCCATGTCCGCATGTGGCGTGTAGTGCATCGACAGCACGATGCCGGTGACAATCTGGATCACCAGTGCCAGTCCGGCCAGTGACCCGAAATTCCACATGTAGTTGAGATTGCGCGGCGCCGGGTAGTCGATGAGGTGGTGGTTGGTCCAGCTCAGTATCGGCAGCCGGCGGTCGAACCAGCGCACGAAACCGTTGTTCATGATTTCGGCCATGGTCTCTCGTCCCGGTCAGCCGATGACAACAGTCGTGTCATCGGTGAAGACATAGTCCGGAATTCCGAGATTCTCCGGCGCCGGCCCCTTCCTGATGCGACCCGAGGTGTCGTAGTGGGAACCGTGGCAGGGACAGAACCAGCCGTTGTACTCGCCCTGGTTGCCCAGGGGGACGCACCCGAGGTGGGTACACACCCCCACCATGATGAGCCACTCGGGGCGAAGGGCCCGTTCGCTGTCGGGCTGCGGATCCTTGAGGTCGTCCATGTCGACGTCGCGTGCGGCGGCAATCTCCTCGGCCGTGCGATGACGGATGAACACCGGCTTCCCCCGCCAGTTCACCGTGATCTGCTGGCCCTCGGCCACCGGCGCCAGGTCGACCTCGATGGTGGCGAGCGCCAGGACATCGGCCGCCGCGCCCCACTGCGCGATCAGCGGCCATGAGGCGAAACCGGCGCCGACAGCCGTCACGCCGACGGTCGCCACGCAGAGAAAATCGCGCCGGTCCACCTCGTGCGCGTCGAGAGTGTGCTCCGCCATGACCAAGAAGTCCCTTATGTCCTGTTCCGGCGCCTCTTCCGGGCGGGCCATGAATATACCGCCCGCCATGACCACGCAAGGCAGTGAATGTGGAAGGGGCTTGCGGGCGCCGGCACTCTGCGACATGAGTGCTGGGGAACAACCGCCCGGAATGGCCTCCCATGACAACCGACCGGCCGGACCTCGCCGGGTCACCGCAGGGACGCGACGCCGCATGCCACTGGTTCCGCAGTCTGCGCGACCGCGTCATCGCCGCCTTCGAATCCATCGAGGATGCGTGCAACGGACCGGGACGCGATCGTCCCCCGGGGCGATTCGAACGTCGTGAATGGACGAGGGATGGAGGCGGTGGCGGAGTGATGGCGATCATGCGCGGAAGGGTTTTCGAGAAGGTGGGAGTCAACATCTCCACCGTTTGGGGAGATTTCGGCCAGGCGTTCGCCGGGGAAATCCCGGGCACCACACCGGACAATCCCGGCTTCTGGGCGACCGGCATTTCATTTGTCGCTCACATGCGCTCGCCGCACGTGCCCGGCGTTCACATGAACACGCGCCACATCACCACCGCAGGCAGGGCCTGGTTCGGCGGCGGCACCGATCTCAACCCGCCCCTGCCACGAGACGAGGACACGAAGGAGTTTCACGCCGCACTCGCCGTCTGCTGCGATCGCCACCCGTGTGCCGACTACGCTGCCTTCAGCCGCTGGGCCGATGACTACTTCGCCATCCCCCACCGCGGCCTCAAGCGCGGCGTCGGCGGCATCTTCTACGACGACCTTGACGCCGACGAGGCGTCGATGGCCTTCACCCGCGATGTCGGGGAGACATTCCTTGCCATCTATCCGCGCCTCGTTCACCGGCGCATGCACGAGACGTGGACTGACGCGGAACGCTCACGCCAGCTTCAATGGCGCGGCCACTATGCGGAGTTCAATCTTGTCTACGACCGTGGCACCCGATTCGGACTGATGACCGGAGCGAATCCCGAGGCCGTCCTGATGTCCCTGCCACCGGTGGCGACCTGGCCCTGACAAGCCGTCAACCACGGCCATCGGCCGGTCATCCATCCTCGACCAGTCGGGTGAGCTTCGCCACGGCCTCGTCGAACGAAGCCGTCATGGTGATGGCATCGAAGAACGTGCCGTCGCCGTCCATGAGGTAGATGGCGGCCGTGTGATCCATGGTGTAGTTGCCGTCCTCGAGGTCGATGCGGGCATAGTAGAGCCGGTAGGAGTCCGCCATCTGCCGGAGTTCATCGACAGTGCCGACAAGTCCGGTGATGCGGTCGGAAAAGTAGCTGACGTACTCCGCCATGCGTTCCGGGGAGTCCCGTTCGGGGTCGACGGTGACGAAGTAGGCGTCGATCAGGTCCCCCTTGCCTTCCATGGCTTGAAGCCATGACGCCACCTGGACAAGGGTGGTCGGGCAGATATCCGGACAGTAGGTGAAACCGAAGAACACCAGGGACCTGCGGCCGGTGAGATCGTCTTGGGTCACCCGGGTGCCGTCATGCGCCAGCATGGAAAACGGCCCGCCGATCGCGACCTCCACGTCCTCCACCTGGCGCCTGTGGAGTTCCATGGCGCCGATGACCGTCGCCACGACAAGAAGGCCGGCCAGAATGCCCCGGACCAGGTGACGTCTCTTCATTCTTCCATGCCTGCGGCAGGCCGTGCCGCCACCGGGAAGACGACATCCACAGCTCCCGCCTCTTCGAACACCAGGGTCGCGGGAATGCGGTCGCCGGCCCGCGGTCTCTCTCCAAGTCCCATGATCATGATGTGAAGGCCACCTGGCTCAAGCACGAGAGGAGTTCCGGGACGGATGTCGATACCGTCGTCGATCCGGCGCATGGCAACGATACCGTCGCCGCCTGACGTGGTGGCGTGAAGTTCGCTCATCACCGCTCCGCCGACGGCCACGGAGACCAGGCGATCGGTGGCGACGCAACGGCAGGTGATGACGCCATAGGCGGCAGTAACGTGGACACCAGGTGGTGGCTCCGCGACCCAGTGCTGCTCAATGCCGATGACGTGCGAGTCCTCAGCCATGACCCGAGTCATGAGCAGGACGAGGGCCAGGGCAAGCTGTCCGGCAACCGTCACGTCGTCCTGCCGGCCGTTGCAGCCAGCCTTTCGAGGCAGGATGTGCGATCCGGCCTGAAATCCTCCCGGCGCCACCATGCCTCGACATCCCCGAGAATGGCCTTGACCTCGGGTCCGGGGCGGATGCCGGCTGCGAGCACGTCCCGGCCGCGCAACGGAAAGCGCGGATTCTCCCAACGTGCCACCGTATCGAGCATCGCTCTCCAGCGTGATGCCTTCCAGGCGCGGTCCGCCGCCCAGGCGAGGAGAACGAGGTCGCGGAAGGTCTGCGCCCCGAGATCATAGAGTGCCTGGCGCTGATCCGGGACCGGCCAGTCCGACTCCAGCGCCAGTGCCGGCGGCGCCAACCGGGCAAGACGACGACGAACGGCCTTCGAACAGCGCAGTCTGCGGGCAACGGCAGCGCCTGCTGCCGGGGTCAGGGCGGCGAGCCGACGGACGGGATCGCGGTCATCGATGCCGGTCAGGGCGCCAAGGGTGGTCAATTCGTTCGCCTCCGGCAGCACGTTCTCCAGAACACCGCTCGAGGCCATGAGATCGAGTGCCGGCAGTGGATGCGGAGCACCCAGAAGCCCGAAGAGTTCGGACTGGATGCGTTCGGCCGCCAGACGCCCGAGGCACGACCTGGCCGAAGCACAGGCGGCCATGGCCTGCCGGTCCGGCACCCCGTGGCCGTAGTGGGCCAGAAAGCGGAAATAGCGCAACACCCGCAACCGGTCCTCGGCGATGCGCCCTGCGGCATCTCCAACGAATCTGACACGCCCGTCGGCGAGGTCCCCGCGCCCGCCGAAGTAGTCGAACAGGTCGCCCGACGGCCTGAGGCTCATCGCGTTGATGGTGAAATCGCGCCGCGCCGCATCCGCTTGCCAGTCACCGGTAAACGCAACTTCGGCGTGGCGGCCATCGGTCGCCACGTCGACCCTCAGCGTGGTGACCTCGATTCCCCTGCCCTCAACAACCGCTGTCACCGTGCCGTGGGACAGACCGGTGGGCACCACCTTGATTCCGCGGTCCTCGAGCAGGCGTGTCACCTCTTCGGGGGTGTCCGGCGTGGCGACATCGATATCGGCGATGTCGCGATCCACCAGCAGGTCCCGCACGCATCCGCCAACGAAGCGCACATCCCTTTCCCCGGAGGCCAATGCCTCCACCACGCTGATAACACCGGGACTTGCGAGGAGCGGCGCCGCATCAATGGTGGCTACGGGATGGTCAGTGCCGGACATCGCTCACGAACCGCATGCGACATCAACGTGATCACCTGGGCCAGTGGCCCTGCCGCGCCTTGCGTCAGTCGGTGACATAGCCTGGAATCACCTCGCCGTCCTCGAGGCGTGCCGGCACATAGTCTCCGGACGGGTCGGGACCGACAAACCCGAAGACCGCGAGGCAGATGATCACGAGACCCAGTGTTCCAAGGACGATGAGCCCCCAGGGCGCCTCACGCCAGCCAGGCAGCGTACCTTCCTCGAGGCGCCGTGCCTTCTCACGTGCCAGGCGGTACCAGATGATGTAGGAGATGAGAGGTACGGCAATCAGGATCACCGGCAACAGGTAGCGCATCATCTCTCACCCCTCAGCACCTCGACGAGATTGACCACGATCGTCGCTGTCGCACCCCAGATGGTTCGCGAACCGTACTCGAACAGACTGTACCAGCGCCTCTCGCCGCGCCACACCATGCTGGCTCTCTGATGGTTCCCGGGGTCGAGCAGGAACCCCAGAGGCACCTCGAAGGCATCAACGATCTCGACGCCATCGGGCTGCAGTGCGACGGGGGGCGTGACGAGCCCGACCAGGGGCGCGATGGAATAGCCCGAACCGGCGCGTTGCGTGTCGAGCCGGCAGAGTACCTGCACCCTGGAAGAATCGAGCCCGACCTCCTCCCTGGCCTCGCGCAGGGCCGCAGTGGCCTCGTCCTCGCCGGCCTCGATGCGGCCGCCAGGAAAGCTGACTTCGCCTGCATGGTGGGCAAGCGTCGGCGAGCGCTGTCCGAATACCACGGTCATGGAGTCTTCCTGGCGATCGACCAGGGGAATGAGAACGGCAGCCGCCCGTCGCACCGGACCTTCGGCCCAGGCCGGTTGCGGTGGCTCGATCTCAGCCTGCGGCATCCTGCGGAAGGCGGTGAGCACCTCAACCGGCGTCATCGGACGTTTCGCCCAGGACAAAGAAACAGCCGCATGAATCAATCCCCAGCACCTCGCGGCCATCCTGCCATGCGATCCGGCCCCTGTTCACGAGGTCATAGTAGACCGGCCGGGCGATCAGTGCCTCGAGCCTGTCGCGAACGAGCACGTAGGGTGACGGTGCCCCCGTTCCGGGATCCGTGACGACCCGTACCGGGTGGTCGACGTCCGCCGTGACGTGATCGTCGACATTGGTGCGAAAGTGCACCCTGCACTGCGGACCTTCACCCTCAACGGTCGACTCGACTGCGACGAATGGTGCATCATCCACGCGTATGCGGCGCTTCTCCAGCGGAGTCCTGAGGTAGTATTCACCATCATCTTCACATCGCAGGATACCGGCGAACAGCTTCACCAATGCCATTCTGCGAATGGGCCGGCCTTCATGATACCAGGTGCCGTCGCGGGCAATCCTGATGTCGATGTCCCCGGTCAACAGCTGCCGGACGCGGTTGCCGTCCGCGGCGGTACCGGTGGCAGCGTCTTCGCGGGTCCATTCTGGGGGCATGTCGGGAGTCCTCGGGATTGCACCCTGATTCAATGTCGCCATTCTAGACCACCACACCTTTCCCGGGGAGAGACAGTGCCGTGAACCACGAACCCTGCACCAGTGAGGCAAGGGAACTTGCCACCGAAATCGACCGCACGGGGGCCCGTCTGGCCGATGTGCGGGCGGCCATCGGCCGTGTCATCTTTGGTCAGGACTCGGTGATCGACCAGTTTCTCATCACGTTGCTCGCCGGCGGGCACGCACTGCTGATCGGTGTCCCCGGCCTTGGCAAGACCCGGTTGGTCGAGACCATCGGCACGGTGACCGGCCTCGATACCAAGCGCGTCCAGTGCACTCCGGATCTCATGCCCGCCGACATCCTCGGCTCCGAGGTCCTGGAGGAATCGGAGAGTGGTCTGCGCGAGTTCAGGTTCATTCCCGGGCCCGTGTTCTGCAGCTTCCTGATGGCCGACGAGATCAACCGGGCCAGCCCGCGCACCCAGTCGGCACTCCTCCAGGCGATGCAGGAACACACCGTGACCGTCGCCGGCACCAGGCGCGACCTGCCGCAGCCCTTCCACGTGTTCGCCACCCAGAACCCCCTGGAGCTCGAGGGCACCTATCCGCTTCCCGAAGCCCAGCTCGACCGCTTCCTCATGGAAATCGACATCGACTACCCCGGCCGGGACGCCGAACGCGAGATGCTGGTGGTGACCACCGGCCTCGACGAGGAGAAACCGGCGGGGGTGCTGAACAGCACCGAGCTGATGGCGGCACAGAGACTGGTGCGTCGCATCCCGGTGGGCGAGAGCGTCGTCGAGGCGATTCTCGACCTCGTGCGCTCCGGCCGCCCGGATGCATCCGACGGGAGTTCCGGCATTCTCTGGGGGCCGGGCCCCAGGGCCAGCCAGTCCCTGATGCTGGCAGTGAGAGCCCGGGCCCTGCTCGACCACCGCCTGGCCCCCTCGGTTGACGATGTCCTGGACCTGGCCGGCCCGGTGCTGCGCCACCGCATGCAGCTTACCTTTGCGGCGCGGGCCGACGGAGTCACGCTCGACGAGGTCATTGAGCGCCTCAAGGCGCCGCTGGGCTGAGCGCGGCCGGCCGTCATGAGTGTCGAAACGGTCAGCGGATTTCGCCGGCGCGCCGAACAGCTTGTCGCGCACCTGCCCCCCCTACTTGTCGAGGCGCGGCAGGTAGCTGCCGTGGTCGCCCAGGGCGTTCACGGCCGGCGCCGCGTCGGTCCCGGCGAGACCTTCTGGCAGTTTCGCCGCTACGCCCAGGGCGATGCCGCCACCATGATCGACTGGAGAGCCTCGGCCAGGTCGCCGCGGCTCTATGTCAGGGAGACCGAGTGGGAGGCGGCCGAGAGCGTGTGGCTGTGGGCTGACACATCGCCGTCGATGCACTTCGCATCCTCCCCGGAGCTTGCCACCAAGCACGAGCGGGCACGGCTCATCGTCATGGCCCTTGCCGTCCTCCTGGTCCGCGGCGGCGAGAGCATCGCTCTTCTGGGCGTTGACAGACGACCGGGGACGGGCAGCGCCGCGCTGACCCGCATGGCGACCCGCCTTCAACGAGGTGAGGCCGACAACGCCCCGAGCCTGCCGCCGGCGGCGACCCTGCCATCCCATGCGCGGCTTGTGCTCGTCAGCGACTTTCTTGAACCGGCGCAGCCGGTCGCTGCCCGGATTCGCCACTTCGCCGGCCAGGGCGTCGCCGGTCACCTTGTGCGAATCGTGGATCCGGCCGAGGAGAGCTTCCCCTATGCCGGCCGGGTTCGGTTCGACGGCACCGAAAGAGAGGGAACGATTCTGGCCCACCGCAGCGAGGCATTGCGCAACGACTACCGGGAGCGTTTTGTGACCCACACCGAAGCCATCGCCCTGGCGGCACGCAACGCCGGCTGGAGTGCCACGGTCCACCGGACCAATGGCTCCCCCCATGCGGCCCTGCTGCCGCTCTACATCGATCTGGGCGGCCACGCGACCTGACCATGGCGATTCTCGGGCCGCTTGCCTTTGCCGTTCCCTGGGCGCTCGTTGCCCTTGTCGTGCTGCCGCTTCTGTGGTGGTTGCTGAGGGCCGTGCCGCCACGACCGCGGCGGGTGTTGCTGCCGACCATTCGCTTCCTCTTCGGACTGAAGACCGACCGCCGGACGGCCGAAACAACGCCGTTGTGGCTGATCCTGCTCAGGATGGCGCTGGTCTCCCTGCTCATTCTTGCCGTTGCCCACCCGATCGTCACCTGGAGCGGACGGTCCCTGGACGGCGGCGACACGCTCGTCGTCGTCGACGACGGCTGGGCTGCCGGAAGGAACTGGCCGGCGAGGCTTGCGGCTCTGGAAAACCTCGTCGACCTGGCCGATCGCGAGGACCGTCTGGTTGTCCTGATGACCACGGCGCCCGCAGCGGACGGCTCGCCCTTCCGGCATTCGGGCCTGTTGACACCGGACGACGCTGCCGACCGGATCCTTGAACTCACCCCCCGGCCCTGGCCGACCGACAGGCAGGGAGCAGCGGAGGTTCTCGTTGATCTCGAGTCCATCGGACATGTCTTCTGGCTGGCAGACGATGTCGCGGACCCCGGTGACAGCACCCTGGTTGCGGCTCTCGAGGCACTTGGTGATCTCACGGTGATGACCGGGGCAGGAAGGCCCGCCCTGCTTCTGCCCGAACCCGATGTCGAGAATGGTGAACTGGTGGTGGAGGCGCTGCGCAGCGACCCACGGGGAGATACGGCGGCCTGGGTGGTGGCCGAGGATTCCGCAGGCCGGCTGGTTGCCCGTCTCAGGCTTGACTTCGCTTCCGGATCCAGAAAGGCCAGAACGACGATGGCGCTGCCACTGGAGGTACGCAACAGCATTTCCCGCCTGGCCATCGAGAACGAGACAACCGCGGCAGCCGTGGCGCTGCTGGACCAGCGCTGGAGGCGCCCGTCTGTCGGTCTCGTCGCCGGAGGTGACATCGAGGTGCAGCATTCACTCCTGTCGCCGACCTATTTCCTGGCGCGGGCCCTGGAACAGGACGCCGACATTCGCCAGGACACGCTCGACAGACTGCTTGACAGGCCGCCGGCAGTGATCGTTCTGGCAGATATCGGCACCGTCGATGCAACCATGCGCCCCCTCCTCGAGGACTGGCTCGACACGGGCGGCGTGCTGGTGCGGTTCGCCGGCCCGGCATTTTCCAGGGAAAGCGACAATCTCCTGCCCGTCGTCCTGCGCGCTCGCCAGAGAGCGTTGGGCGGAGCCATGAGCTGGAGCCGCCCGCAGAGAATTGCCGAATTCGACACCGCTTCACCCTTCTTCGGGCTGGAGGCGCCCCCGGACGTTCTGGTCGACCGCCAGGTCCTTGCCGAACCGACGGTCGATCTCTCATCGAAAACCTGGGCGAGACTGGAGGATGGCACGCCGCTCGTGACCGCCGGCAGACGTGGTGACGGCTGGCTCGTGCTGATCCACACCACCGCCAACACGCAATGGACGAACCTGCCGCTGTCCGGTCTCTTTGCCGGCATGATCAGGCGCCTTGCCCTGCTTGCCGAGGGGTCCGACGCCGGTCTCGATGACGTCGTGCTTCCCGCGCTCGTGACACTCGATGGCTTCGGCAACCCTGCCGTGCCGGAGCCTCACGTATCGGCCATCGTCGCCACGGACATCGCGGACGTCGTTCCCGGACCGCGCCATCCGCCAGGCATCTATGGCACCAACGATCTCGCCCGAGCCGTGAATCTGGGTTCGCGCCTGGAAGCCCCTGACACCCTGACACTTCCCGACAGCGTCACGGTGACCGGCCTGACCGGGGCCGGGGATATCGACCTGCGCCCCTACCTCCTCGGTCTCGTCCTCCTGGTGGCATTCCTCGAAATCGCTTCCAGCATGTTGCTGCGCGGGATCATTCCGCCCTTCGGGCGCCAGACGGCGGCGGCCGCGGTCCTCATGATCATGGCCGCGACGGGCTCCGCAACCATGGCCGACGAAACCCTCGTCGGAGTCCCGGACGCTGTCCTGGATGTCCGTTTCGGTTACGTTGCGACGGGAGACCCCCGAGTCGACCGGACGTCGAAGGCCGGGCTTTCCGGGTTGGGAACGATTCTGACGGCACGCACCTCCATCGAGCCCGGCATCCCCGTCGCCCTTTCCCTCGAGACCGACGACCTCGTTCTCCACCCGTTGATCTACTGGCCCATCACCACCGGACAACCGGTGCCGTCGGCCACCGCCCGGGCGAGGCTCGATGCCTACCTTGCCACCGGCGGAATCCTCGTGGTCGACACACGCGACGCCGACCGCAACCTTGCCGGGCTGTCGGGGGTCGGTCCCAACGCGGCTCGGCTTCCCGACATGCTGAGAGGGCTCAACATCCCACCGCTCATGCGGGTGGCGCCCGGTCACGTCCTCACCCAGTCATACTACCTGCTGCATGACTTTCCGGGACGCTGGACAGGCGGTGCGACATGGGTGGAACAACACCCCGGAGGTCTCAACGATGGCGTGTCCTCCATCATCATCGGCAGCAACGACTGGGCCGGCGCCTGGGCTCTCAACAACCAGCTTCAGCCCCTCCACCCGGCGGTTCCAGGCGGTGAGCGCCAACGCGAAATGGCCTTCCGTTTCGGTGTCAACCTGGCGATGTACGCGCTGACCGGCAACTACAAGGCCGATGCCGTCCACGTTCCCATCATCCTCGAACGCCTCGGTCAGTGACCATGGGAACACTCACCGACATCGCCTGGGCACCGCTCCTTCCCGTGCCACTCGTCGCTCTGGCGGGAATCCTGATTGCGGGACTCCTGGTGTTCGGCATGGCGCGCGGAATGCCGGGCGTGCCGTGGCGCGCCGTGGCCGTTGCCGTGACTCTCCTGGCCCTTCTCAACCCGTCACTCGTCAGGGAACACAGGGAAGGTCTGGCCGATCTGGCAGTCGTTCTCGTCGACCGCTCGGCAAGCATGACCCTTGGCGACCGTCCGGCCCTGACCGACAGTGCGATGAGGAGTCTTGGCGAGCGCCTGGCGCGCCTCGACAATCTCGAGGTACGCGTCGTCGAGGCCCTTCCCGACGCCGTCGACGGTCCTGCCGATTCGGGGACGCGTCTCATGGGCGCCCTCACCCGGGCGCTCGCCGATGTTCCGGGCGAATCGGTGTCCGCAGTCATCATGATCACCGACGGAGCGGTCCACGACGTTCCCGGGTCCCTGGCCGGCCTGAGATGGTCGGCACCGCTCCATGTTCTGGTCAGTGGCCGCCCGAGTGCCTTCGACAGGAGACTCGAAATCATCGAGGCGCCTCGCTACGGAGTGGTCGACGAACCGCTTCCCGTCGTCTTCAAGGTGTTCGATCAGACTGCTGCCGGAACTCCGGTTCGCGTCACCGTGACCACTCCGGAGGGAGCCACGATTCCCCTCCAGGTCATCGTCGGCGAACGCCACGAAGTGCGTGTCGCCCTCTCTCATGCAGGGCTTTCCGTGGTGCGGCTCGAGGTCGAGGAGAATCCGGGGGAAATCACCACGGTCAACAACCAGGCGGTGTTGCCGATCAATGGGGTCCGCGAGGACCTGAAGGTCCTGCTGGTCTCCGGAGAGGCCCACACCGGGGAGCGCATCTGGCGCAACACCCTGAAGTCGGATCCGGCCGTTGAACTGGTGCACTTCACCATCCTGCGCCCCCCGGAAAAGCAGGATTCCACCCCCATTCGTGAACTGGCGCTGATCGCCTTCCCGGTCCGGGAGCTGTTCGAAGGGCAGATCGGCAACTTCGACCTCATCATCTTCGACCGCTACCGCAAGAGGGGGGTCATCCCCGAGATCCATTTGCAGAACATTGCCGACTACGTCACGGACGGGGGAGCGATGATGGTTGCAGCCGGACCGGATTTCGCCACCGCGCTTGGCCTCCATGCGACTGTGCTCGGCGAACTCATGCCTGCCCGTCCCACGGGCACGGTCCACGTCGAACCCTTCCGTCCCGGCGCCACGACGGCCGGACGCCGTCATCCGGTCACCGCCAGCCTTGCCGGTATCGGGGAGGACGTCCCGTCCTGGGGGCGCTGGTTCCGTCATGTCGAGGCCACGGCGATCACCGGTGACGTCCTGCTCGATGGCGCCGGCGACGCACCGCTTCTGGTCATTTCGCGTGCCGGAAAGGGCCGTGTCGCCCAATTGCTCTCCGATCACCTGTGGCTGTGGTCGCGCGGTTACGATGGTGGCGGTCCCGGCACCGAACTGCTGCGCCGAGTCGTGCACTGGCTCATGCAGGAGCCAGACCTGGAGGAGAATGCGCTGACCGCCACCGAGAAGAACGGCCGCATCACCGTGGTGCGGCGCAGCATGGAGGACGACGATGCCGAGGTCGTCGTCACGGCCCCCTCGGGCGCGGTGACGACGCTCGATCTCGAACCGCTCTCTCCCGGCCGCGCCAGGGGAGACTTCGTGGCCGTCGAAACCGGCCTCCATCACATCTCGGACGGCACCATGGTGACCTGGATCGGTGTCGGCAGCCACAACCCCCTGGAATGGCGGGACCCGCGGCCCACGAGCGAACGCCTGAAGCCGCTGGTCGAGGAATCGGGCGGACACCTGTCATGGCTCTCCCACGATCCCCTGCCCACGGTCCGCCGGGTGACGGCCGGGCATGACATGAGCGGCCCGGGGTGGATCGGCCTCGTAGACCACAACCGCCATGTCGTGCGTGGCATCGACCTGCTGACCCTCATGCCGGCGTGGTTTGTTCTCCTTGCCTTCATCGGCGGACTGGCCGCCGCCTGGCGCGCCGAGGGACGCTGACCCGGCCACGACCTTCACCGGACTCCAGGAGGAAAAGCCACCATGCAGGCCACCTTTGATCTTTCCGGGCGACGCGCCCTCGTGACGGGAGGTGCTTCGGGAATCGGTCTTGGCGCGGTGCGGGCCCTTGCCCGCTGCGGCGCCCGCGTCGCGGTCAACGACCTCGCAGGCACGGACAAGCTCGACACCGCGGTGGCCGGGCTCGCAGCCGAGGGCCTGGAGGTCGTCGCGGCGCCCGGCAATGTCGGGGACAGCATCGATGGCCCACGCATGGTGCGCCAGGCCATCGCCGACCTCGGCGGCCTCGACTACCTGGTGAACAATGCCGGCACTCCGGGGACGACGCGGCCGATCCCGCCCGCGGATTTCGACCGTCAGGACGACGCGTTCTGGAATCTGCTGTTGAACGTCAATCTCATCGGCCCCTGGCGCTGCACCCGGGAGGCCGCGCCGGCACTGAGGCAGGCCGCAGGCGCCATCGTCAACACGGCTTCGATCTCGGCACATGGCGGGGGCGGCTCGAGTTCGGTCTACTGCGCCACCAAGGCAGGCCTGGTCAGCCTCACCCGGGAGTGGGCGCGGGCCCTGGCGCCCGAAGTCCGCGTCAACGCCATTGCTCCGGGCGTCGTCAACTCCGACTGGATGTGCCGTTTCGGCGACGACACCTTCGAAGTGCCCCTCGGCCGGGCCGGCGAGCCGGAGGACTACGGCGATGTCATCCTCTATCTTGCCGCCGGCGCCGACTACGTCACCGGCCAGACACTCAATGTTGATGGCGGCCTGACCACCTGACCCATCGGCATGGGCGCCCCGGCACCTGGAACAGGACCAGCTTGCCGGACAGTGACCGGCCACGGATCGCTCCGAATGCGATTGGTTGCGTGGCCTCGGGAACGGGCGCCAGGCAAAGCGGAAGCGACGAATTCACGCCATGCCGGTCAGTTCGCGCAGTGTCTGCGCCAACAGTCTGAACTCGTCGGCTCGCAACGACGACCGGCGCCAGACCAATCCGATCTGACGCGACGTGGGCATGGCAAGGCGTGAGAGCGAGATGCCCGTTCCCCGGGCGATATCGGCGTCGACCGCGAGCTGAGGCAGCAGGGTGACGCCGATTCCCGCTGCGACCATCTGAACCAGCGTGTGCAGACTGCTTGCCTCGAACTGCGCCCGTGTGGTCGTGTCACCCAGTTCGCAGATGTCCAGCGCGTGACCGCGCAGGCAGTGTCCTTCCTCCAGCAACAGGATGCATTCGCCCGCGAGTGCATCGAGGGACACCTCACCGGCACCGGCCAGCGCATGATCCCGGCTGCAGGCGAAGAGGAATCCGTCCTCGAGGATGACGCGAGCATCGAGACCGCCCGTGTCGTACGGCAGCGCGATCAGGGCGGCGTCCAGCTCCGCGTCTTCCAGCCGGGCCAGCAGCGGGGCCGTCTGCTCCTCTCTCAGGAAGACCGTCAGCTCCGGGAACCTCTCCCTCAGCCCCGGCAGAACACGCGGCAGGAGGAAGGGGCCGATCGTGGGGATCACCCCGAGGCGCATCTCACCCATCATCGGAGAGCGCCCTGCCCTCGCCACTTCCATGACGTCTTCAGCGTCGCAAAGCAACGCCTTCGCCCGTTCGGCGATCTCTGCGCCAACCCGAGTGATCAGCACACGCCGGTTGGAACGCTCGGCGACCGCAGTGCCGAGCACCGACTCCAGGTCGCGAATGCCCGCACTGAGCGTTGACTGGGTGATGTGGCAGCGCTCCGCCGCGTGGCCGAAATGCCGGGTATCGGCCAACGCCACCAGATACTGGAGCTGCTTCATCGTGGGCAGGCGCTTCATCGCACATTGCCTGGACGAATATATTCGTACAATACGATTGTCATATCCAATAATAATCGTTGTACACGAATATTTGCAATGCCTACGCTCGCCTCTGCAACCAATCGGGCTGTTGGCGCAACAGGGGGCTTGCGATGATCCAGCGCATCGATGCAGGAACCAGCGGCGCATCGCTCGTCCCCCTCTGCCTTGAGGCGACGGGCCACGGTTTCCGTCAGGCTTTCAATCCACCGAACACGCGAAGGAGAACATCATGAACGAAGGAAGATGTCCGGTCATGCACGGCACGCGTGCACATGCCGCCGGAGGCGGCACGTCGAACCGCGACTGGTGGCCGAACCAGTTGAAGCTCAACGTCCTGCACCAGCATTCCGCCCTGTCCAATCCAATGGGCGAAGAGTTCGACTACCCCGAGGCGTTCAACAGTCTCGACCTCGATGCGGTCAAACAGGACATCTTCGACCTCATGATCACGTCGCAGGGCTGGTGGCCGGCCGACTACGGTCATTACGGGCCGCTCTTCATTCGGATGGCGTGGCACAGCGCCGGCACCTACCGGACCGGTGACGGCCGCGGCGGCGCGAGAAGCGGCACGCAACGCTTCGCTCCTCTCAACAGCTGGCCCGACAACGGCAACCTCGACAAGGCGCGCATGCTGCTCTGGCCGGTCAAGCGGAAGTACGGCCGAAGAATTTCCTGGGCCGACCTCATGATCCTGGCCGGAAACTGCGCCCTGGAATCGATGGGATTCAGGACGTTCGGTTTCGCCGGCGGGCGCGAGGACGTCTGGGAGCCCGAAGAGGACATCTACTGGGGCTCCGAGGCCGAGTGGCTCGGCGACGGACGCTATAGCGGCGACCGGGAGCTCGAGACGCCTCTGGGCGCCGTCCAGATGGGGCTTATCTACGTCAATCCGGAAGGGCCGAACGGCAACCCCGACCCGGTCGCCTCGGGTCGCGACATCCGCGAAACCTTCGCCCGCATGGCGATGGACGACGAGGAAACCGTTGCCCTCGTCGCCGGCGGACACACCTTCGGCAAGGCCCACGGCGCCGGCGACCCGTCCCATGTCGGTCCCGAACCTGAGGGCGCCCCCATAGAGGCGCAGGGTCTCGGCTGGAAGAGCAGCTTCGGTACCGGCATGGGCGGCGATGCGATCACCAGCGGAATCGAAGGCGCATGGACCCCCTCTCCGGTGACGTGGGACAACAGCTACTTCGACACCCTGTTCGGCTACGAGTGGGAGGTGACGAAGAGCCCGGCCGGTGCGTGGCAATGGGTGCCGAGGGACGGCGCCGGTGCGGACACCGTGCCCGATGCCCACGATCAGTCGAAGCGGCATGCGCCCATGATGACGACGGCAGACATGGCCATGCTGATGGACCCTGTCTATGAACCGATCTCGCGGCGCTTCCACGAGAACCCGGCTGCATTCGCCGATGCCTTCGCCCGGGCCTGGTTCAAGCTGACGCACCGCGACATGGGGCCGCGCGGGCGCTACCTTGGCCCGGAGGTCCCCGAAGAGGAGCTGATCTGGCAGGATCCCATACCGTCCGCCACGCATCACTTGATCGACGAGCAGGACATCGCGGACCTCAAGGCCAGGATCCTGGCGTCCGGGCTCTCCGTCTCCCAGCTGGTCTCGACCGCCTGGGCATCTGCCTCGACCTTCCGCGGCTCCGACCTGCGCGGTGGCGCGAACGGCGCGCGTATCCGTCTCGCGCCGCAAAGGGACTGGGAGGTCAACCAGCCGGCCCGGCTGGCTTGCGTGATCGAGACCCTCGAGGGAATCCAGCGGGCGTTCAACGGCGCCCACGCCAGCGGCAAGGGTGTGTCGCTGGCCGACGTCATCGTGCTGGGCGGATGCGCGGCCATCGAGCAGGCCGCGAAGAACACCGGACATGACGTGACGGTTCCGTTCACCCCCGGCCGCACGGATGCCTCGCAGGAACAGACGGACGTCGAATCCTTCGCCGTGCTGGAACCGGCCGCGGACGGTTTCCGCAACTACCTCGACGATCGACACACCGCGTCGGCGGAAGAGCTTCTGGTCGACCGGGCTCAGCTCCTGGGGCTGACGGCGCCCGAGATGACAGTGCTCGTCGGTGGCATGCGCGTCTTGGACACGAACTTCGGACAGTCCCGACACGGCGTGTTCACCGAGCGGACGGAAGCGCTCACCAACGACTTCTTCGTGAACCTGCTCGACTTGAGCACCACGTGGAAGCCAATCTCCGGATCCAGGGACGTGTTCGAGGGGCGCGATCGCGAGACGGGCGAACTCAGGTGGACGGGTACCCGCGTCGATCTCATCTTCGGTTCAAACTCCCAGCTCCGGGCGATCGCGGAAGTGTATGGATCGGACGACGCCGGGGAGCGCTTCGTGGACGACTTCGTCGCTGCCTGGGACAAGGTGATGAACCTCGACCGCGTCGATCACGCCTGAGCGAGGGGAAGAAGATCCACCGGGAACCTTGCCGGAAGCGTTGAGAACCTGGCTTGTCGTGGTTGGCCGGGCGGACCTGCAGGGACCGCCCGTCAGCCTCCGACATGAAACCCCGGCGGTCGCAGGCGCGGTGTCCCCGCTGCTACAGCAAGAACCACCGCAGCCGCCGTACACGGCGCAATGAGGGATTCGAGAACGTCATGGAACACCGGGGACGCCGGGACCGACATGTCCAGCCCGCGCGGTCGTCATGCGCAATATCGCGGACGTCCGCCGATGCAGGCAGGATCGAACGGGTTGCGAAACGCTTGCCGACGACGGCATCCTTGGAGCGGTTCATTGCAATGCCGTCGGGCCCTGGACCGTCGTTGACTTCGTTCGAGGAGGTATCGCCATGGTGCGACCGGAGCCGGTTCATCCAGTAGATGCAACGAAGAACAGGCGTTCCCGGGCCGTTGGTGCAATGCGCAAAACAGGCGCAGGCACTCGACCGAGTAAGTGGCGCGAAACGGGATTCACTGCGCTTGGTCCGCTCTTGGCGCTGCTGTGCGCCCTCGTGGTCTCTCCCATGGAAGGCCATGCCACGGAAACCGCGCAGTCTCTGCCTGCAGCCCTCGTCACATGGGACTCCGGGGAAAGCGTCGAGCGTCTTTCCCGCTCTTCCCACAAGACGGATTTCTTCCCCCTCAGCAATCACTTCATCAGCCAGGACAACAGCATTTTCTGCGGCCCGGTCTCATCGGCCATCGTGCTGAACGCGTTGCGGCTGGGCAGGAAGGACGGATTGCCGAAGGACCGGCAATCCATCGCTGAAGACGAGATGACCTGGCTCTGGGAGGGGGCGGATCCGTTCTACGGAAAGTACACGCCGAACAACGTTCTCACCGACCAGACAAAGACCAGGCTCGAGGTGCTGGGCAAGCCCATCCTCGTCGAGGGCGAGGCGATGAGCGATTTCGGCCTGCAGCTCAGCCAGCTCGCGCAGGTTCTGCGCAGCCACGGTCTCAAGGTTGAAAAGCGGGTCGTGGACGCCGACGCGGACGCCGGAGAGATCAGGCGAGAGATCGCCGCGAATCTCGCGTCCGGAGACGACTACGTGTTGGTCAACTACGCGCGCCGCAGCCTCGGGCAGGAGGGCGGCGGCCACATCTCCCCGCTCGGAGCGTATGACGAGCACAGCGATTCCTTCCTGATCATGGATGTGAACCCCAACCGGGCGCCCTGGGCGTGGGTCAGGTCCGACGACCTGATCGCGGCCATGCGGACATTCGATACCGTCGAGAACCGCGGCTATCTTCTTGTCTCGGACGTGGAATAGGAACCGCCGTCGAAGATGCTCGGCCGTGACCTGCCATCACCGGCGGTGAGCGCCTGAAGGGCGCAGCGGTCGTCTTGCGTGATGTTGATAGTCACGGGAACGACCCCTCGACCCGGGCGCAGTTCACTTCGGCCGCGTGTGCCCCTCCGGGATTTGCGACGTGACGAAACCGGGAACCGCCGGGAAGGCAGCAAGCACAGGCGGGTGGATCCGCAGGGCGTCTCCCGAATGCGTCCGCCTGGTCCGGGAACTTGACAGTTCTCATAACGTGTACTATATACGACACATGACGCATTTCGGACAAACCATCCGCGAAATCCGCGAACGCCTGCGTGAGGACGACCGGCGTTATTCGGTGCGCCAGGTGGCCGGGCGGGTCGGCATCGAGCCGGCGTACCTGAGCAAGATCGAGCGTGGTGAGGTGGCACCGCCGTCGGAGGCGACGGCGGTCAGGCTTGCGAAGGAGCTCGGCGAGGATCCGGACATCATGCTGGCGCTGGCCGGCAAGGTGTCCGGCGACCTGCAGGCCATCATCCGCAAACGTCCACGCCTGTTCGCCGACCTGATCCGTCAGTTGAAGGAAGCGCCCGACGAGGCGGTGCTACGGGTGGTGCGCGAGGTGCGAGACGGCAAATGGTGAGGAGGAACCCCCATGATCGTGCTTGAAGACAACCGCCTGGAATTCAGCTTTCCGGATGTCCACGCGGAGGCGTGCTGCGCCATCGAGTTCCAGCGCACCCTGCGCATTCCGGACGACGGCCACGACTATCCGCTGCCGCCGGGCCTGGGCTCGTTTCCGCTCCGGCATCTGGATGACTACGCCGCGCGGCTGCCGGAAGCATGGCGTGTGCGGGGCGGCGTGATCGCGCCGATGCACCAGGCCGAGGCGATGTGGGTCAACTTCCACTCGGACTATCCCTTCGCCGTGAAGGTGGCGACCGGCAAGATCTGCGCGATCACGGGCGATTCCTGGGTCGAACGGCTGAACCGCGACCCGCAGGACTACGCGGTGCTGCCCGAGCAGCCCTGGCTCGATGGCTATTGCGTGGAGGAAGGTGTCATCCGCCAGTTCGTTGCCATGCCGCTCGGCGAAGGCTACACGGTCGAAGAGCAGCTCACCGGAGCCGCGGTCCACGGCGGGGTTCAGCTGTTGGCCTACCCCATGAAGGCCGAGCGCTACGAGACGCTCCGATCGAACTGGGGTGCGTTGCGAGAGGACGTGCTGTTTTCGGCGGAACCCATGGTGCAGATGTCCATGGGCATGGGCCTTGCGCCAGGCGGTCGGATGGAACAGGAGATCTACGACGACCCCTACGGGCTCGATGCCTGGGACCAGCGGCACGCCAGCCGCTGTTTCGTTTCGCTGCTCAACTCCGTCCAATGGATGGCGATAACCGGAGAGCGGCCGCCAACCCAACCTCCGACGGCACAGGAATACGCCGCGCACGACATGCCCTGGTTCGACTACTAGGGCGGGGATGCGCGAGCCGTTGCCGGCAGCGACACGCTGCGCAAGCTCAAGAGTGTTGCCCAACAGGCCAAGGCAACGGGCCAGGAGCCGCTCCAGGACAACGAGACGATTGCGGTCCCTCATGTGATCGGACTTGGAAAATCGCGTCGGGTACGAGAAGGCGTCGGCGATCGGGCCTGAACATCAACCCGGAGCCTGTCATCGCGGGGTCGGATTCCGCCAACGCAAGGCGACATGACGGCAGAATGCATGCCTTCGGCGCGAGATATCCAGGGGTTGCTCAAACTCTGCGGCAAGGGCGCACCGCGGCGTTGGAGCGCCGCCACCGGAATGTTCCGTCCAACGTCGGAACTTCGTTGACGTCAAACTCATCATCAGAATGGGTCTGCCCGACAACAATCACGTTGGTCGAAGCGTCATTCGATCCTATCCTGATCCTGTACTTCCAGACGGGACACGATCCATGAAACTTGTGCGTTTCGGTGATCCGGGCCGGGAACGGCCTGGACTGATCGACAGGGAGAGCAGGCTCAGGGACCTCTCCGGTCGCCTCGATTCTCTCGATGCCGCGGCACTGGCCGGGCTGCATGACATCGACAGCAGTTCCCTGCCCGTCGTGGATGAGAATGTGCGGTTCGGTGTGCCCGTGAGCGGCATCGGCAAGATTGTCTGCATCGGCCTCAACTATGCGGACCATGCCGCCGAGGCCGGACTTGAGAGGCCCGTGGAACCCATTGTCTTCTTCAAGCCGACGACGTCGCTGAACGGTCCCGACGATCCGATCCGCATGTTGCGCAACAGCCACCACTGTGACTGGGAGGTGGAACTGGCCGTCGTCATCGGCAGACATTGTCATGAGGTCTCCGAAGCCGCAGCGCTCGATCACATCGCCGGATACTGTATTGCGAACGATGTTTCGGAACGCAAGTTCCAGGCCAAGGGGAGTGGCCAGTGGGTTCTCGGCAAGTCCGGCGACACCTGGTGTCCTCTTGGGCCCTGGCTGGTCACCGCCGACGAGATCGCCGACCCGCAGGACCTGCGCCTGACACTCGACGTGAACGGCAAGCGGATGCAGGACGGCACAACCGCCGACATGCTCTTTCCCGTGGCCCACCTGGTGCACTTCGTGAGCCGCTTCATGTCCCTCGAACCCGGCGATGTCATGTTGACCGGAACGCCCGCCGGCGTCGGCCAAGGACGCCGGCCACCGGTCTACCTGCAGCCCGGCGACCACCTGCGCCTGGCCATAGACGGTCTGGGTGAACAGCGAAGCGAGGTCGTGGCGGCCCTCTGAATGCGGCGGCGGGGCGTCTCAGGCCCGCAGACGCTCGTTGCCCGGATCGAAGGGAGATTCCTGGCAGACGGTGGCCTGGAAGGTGCGGCCGAGGATGTCGATGGTCAGTTCGGTTCCCGGCTCACCAGCGTCGGGACGCACCATGGCCAGTGCCAGGGACTGGCCCAGCCGGAATCCGTAACCGCCCGATGTGGCCCGGCCAACCAGTTCGCCATCGCGGCGAATCGGATTGTTGCCGAGGGCGTCGGCATCGTCGACATCGTGCACCACCATGGTGACGAAACGGTTGGCAAATCCGCGTTCCTGCCATGCCACCAGGCCTGCGCGTCCCTTGAAATCGTTCTTGTCGAGACGCACGAAACGATCAAGGCCGCTTTCCAGGGCCGCATACTCGATGGAGAGTTCCTGACCCACCATGCGGTACGATTTCTCGATCCGCATCGCCTCCATGGCCCGGATGCCGAAGGGCCTCAGGCCGAGGTCGGAGCCCGCGGTCATGAGGGCATCGAAGATGTGGTTCTGGTATTCGATCGGGTGATGAAGTTCCCATCCCAGTTCACCGACGAAGTTCATGCGCAGGGCGAGGGCCGGCGCCAGTCCGACATCGATCCAGCGCCCGGAGAGCCAGCGAAAGCTCTCATTCGAGAGGTCGTCGCGGGTCAGGCCCGAGAGCAGATCCCGCGCACGCGGGCCGGCAATCACCAGGACGCCCATCTGGTTTGTGATGTTGGCGATGGTGACGGAGCCGTCGGACGGCATGTGCCTGGTGAGCCAGTCGTGATCAAGGCGCTGCAGGGCGCCGGCGGAAACGACGTAGAAACTCTCCTGTGACTCCCGGAACACCGTGAACTCGGAGTGGACACCGCCGCGCTCGGTGAGCGCGTGGACGAGACCCACCCTGCCAATGCTCCGCGGCAACCGGTTGGCAATCATGCCCTCAAGGAACTCTTCTGCCCCCGGGCCGTCGATCCGGCACTTGGCGAACGCCGTCATGTCAAGGATGCCGACATTGTTGTGGACATTCTCCACCTCGTTGCCGACCGGTTCGAACCAGCGCGAGCGACGAAACGACCAATGGTCCTCCTGCGCCATGCCGGACGGAGCAAACCAGTTGGCACGTTCCCAGCCGAACTTCTGGCCGAACACGGCGCCCATCTCCTTCAGACGGTCATGACAGGGCGCCTGTCGCAGCGGGCGCGCTGCCGACCTTTCCTCGTCCGGATAGTGGATAGTGAATACATTGGCGTAGGCTTCCTCGTTCTTCGCCACCAGGTAGGACTGCGTGGCGTAATCGCCAAAGCGGCGTGGGTCGACGCCCAGCATGTCGATGGTGGGCTCGCCGTCGACGATCCACTCGGCGAGTTGCCAGCCTGCTCCCCCAGCGGCAGTGATACCGAAGCTGTGGCCCTCGTTGAGCCAGAAGTTCTCGACGCCCCAGGCCGGCCCGATGATCGGTGAGCCGTCGGGCGTGTAGCAGATGGCCCCGTTGTAGACCTGCTTGACACCGACCTCGCCGAAGGCCGGCACCCGGTTGATCGCCGATTCGATGTGCGGCGCCAGGCGGTCAAGGTCCTCCTGGAAGAGCTCGTACTCCATGTCGTCGGCCGGACCGTCGACATAGCACGCCGGAGCCCCGACCTCGTAAGGTCCGAGAATGAACCCCGCCCTCTCCTCGCGCATGTACCAGGAACCATCCGATTCCCGCAGCACACCCAGTTCCGGCAGGCCGTCGGTCTGGCGTTGCTGGAGAGTCGCATGGGGCTCGGTGACGATGTACTGGTGCTCAACCGGAATGACCGGCACCTCGAGACCGGCCATGGCGCCGACCTGGCGGGCGAAACTGCCCGAGGCACTGACCACGTGTTCGCAGGTGATGGACCCCTGGTCCGTGGTGACACACCATTCGCCGGACCGGTTCCGTTCCAGGGCCGTCACGGCACAGTTGCGATGGATATCGGCGCCACGGTTGCGTGCTCCGGTCGCCAGCGCCTGTGTAAGATCGGCCGGCTGGATGTAGCCGTCCTCCGGATGCTGGATGGCGCCGACGAGACCTGCTGTATTGCACAATGGCCAGATCTCCCCGACCTCCCCGGGCGACAGGAACTTCACCTCGACACCGATGGTCTCGGCAACACCGGCATACTGGTGATACTCGTCCATGCGGTTCCGGTTCATGGCGAGACGGATGTTGGAAACCTTGCGAAAACCGACATCCATTCCGGTCTCTTCCTGCAACTCCTGGTAGAATCGGACCGAGTACTTGTGCACCTGACCCACCGAGTAGCTCATGTTGAAGAGCGGCAGCAGGCCCGCTGCATGCCAGGTCGAACCGGAGGTCAGTTCACGGCGCTCGACGAGCACGACGTCGCTCCAGCCTTTCCTTGCGAGGTGATAGAGCGTGGCGGCGCCGACGACACCGCCGCCGATCACGACCACGCGTGCATGGGATTTCATCGTCCTCTTTCCCTTCGAAGCGGCTGCTGGTCAGCCTTCAGGCGCCATGCCCTTGGCGGCGAGTTCGGTCATGGCGCTTTCTGTCTTCTCGAGATGGCCGAGACCCATGCCCTTCAGCACGTGATCGGCCTTGGTGAACTGGATGTTCGTGTAGGTGGTGAGTTCCACACGGTTGCCCCAGGGGTCGAGAAAATCGGTGAAACGACCCGTCATCAGTTCCACACCCATGTCCTCGAGCCTGGCGATGGCAGCCTGCTTGTCATCGACCGCGATACCGAAATGCCTCCCCTCGTCGGGCCCCTGGCTGCGAGGCGTCATGAAATTGATGAACTGGTCGCCAAAGTAGACGAAGGCGGCATCGGATGACTGCCAGGCAATCTCGAAGTCAAGGAAGCCCTTGTAGAAGGCCATCGCCTCGGCGATGTCGCCGACTTCAAGGGCGATGTGGTTGATGCCGACTGGACGGGCGCGCTGCTTCATTTTCTGATCACTCCGGATCGTGACAATCCTATTACGCACTGAGCCCTCGCCGCCGCAAGAACATTCCCCGCTCTTGATCGGTCCGGGCGGCTGTGCGACAGATGCATGCCCCTCGCGGGGCGCAAGCCACACGCTCCAAAGAGGCATTCATGAGCGGGAACCGGCGACGCAGCGGGCGTCGCGAACGAGGCGGCAGCGGTGCCCGTCGGGCACTGCGCAGCCGGCGTTTCGACACGACACCGCTCCCCTACATCCAGCGCAATGTCCCGGTTTTCGACGTGCTCTCGGAAGAGGGCCTGGAGATCATCGAACACAATGCCGACGTGATCATGGAAGAGGTGGGGATTGCCATCAAGGATGATCCCGATACCATCGCCATGTGGCGGGATGCCGGCGCCGATCTCGCCAATGACGGCGAAACGCTCCACTTTCCCAGAGGTCTCGCCCGCAGCCTGCTTGCCACCGCGCCCACTTCATTCGTGCAGCGCGCGCGCAATCCGCAACGCAGCGTCAAGATCGGCGATGGCGCGACCGTGTTCGCCCCGGTCTATGGTCCGCCCTTCATCCACAACCTCGACGAAGGACGCCGCTACGCGACCATCGAGGACTTCCGCAACTTCGTGAAGCTCGCCTACATGACGCCGGCGATGCACCACTCGGGGGGAACGGTCTGCGAACCGGTCGACATCCCCGTCAGCAAGCGTCACCTCGACATGGTGCATGCCCACCTCACGTATTCCGACAAGCCTTTCATGGGATCGGTCACCGCACCTGAGCGCGCAGCGGACTCTGTCGAACTGGCACGTATCGCGTTGGGCGCGGAAACGGTCGACAACCACTGCTGCATCATCAATCTCATCAATGCCAACTCTCCGATGACCTTCGATGGCATGATGCTGGGCGCGCTCAAGGTCTATGCCGGGGCGGGACAGGCCTGTGTCGTGTCACCCTTCATCCTGTCGGGTGCCATGAGCCCCGTGACAGTCGCCGGAACGGTCGCGCAGATTCTGGCAGAGGCCCTCGTCGGCATGGCCACGACCCAACTGGTGCGCAAGGGTGCACCGGTGGTATTCGGCACGTTCGGCAGTTCGATTTCGATGCAGTCGGGAGCTCCCACGTTCGGCACTCCGGAACCGGCACTCGTGCTGTTTGCCTCGGCGCAGCTCGCCAGGCGCCTGGGGGTTCCCTTCCGGTCAGGCGGCTCGCTTTGCGGGTCGAAGGTTCCGGATGCCCAGGCGGCTTATGAAAGCGCGCAAACCCTCCTTCCCACTCTTCTGGGGGGTGTCAACTTCGTGCTGCATGCCGCTGGCTGGCTTGAGGGTGGTCTGGCCTCGGGATACGAGAAGTTCGTCATGGACGCCGACCAGATCGGCATGATGCAGGTGCTGGGCCGGGGAGTCGATCTCTCGGAGAACGGCCAGGCAATGGACGCCATCCGCGAGGTCGGGCCGGGCAGTCATTTTCTGGGGTGTGATCATACCCAGAACAATTTCCAGACCGCCTTCTACCGTTCGACCATCGCCGACAACAACAGTTTCGAGCAGTGGCAGGCAGACGGGTCGCTCGATGCCGCAAGACGCGCCAACCAGCTGTGGAAGGACATGCTTGCCGACTACGAGGCTCCGGCCATGGATGCCGCCGTCGCCGAGGAACTCGAGGACTGGATTGCCCGCCGGAAACTCTCCCTGCCGAACTCCTTTACCTGACCGGCACAAAGTCGTCTCGAATCCGGGAACGGGCGTCCGTTCGGCGATGCCTCACGCAGGCTCCCCGACCTCAAGGGACACGTTTCAGGCGGTGCATAAGGCTCGACGTGTCCCAGCGGCTGCCACCAAGGCGCTGAATCTCGGCGTAGAACTGGTCCACGAGAGCCGCTACCGGCAGTGACGCGCCGTTGCGCGTCGCTTCGGCCATCGCGATGCGCATGTCCTTGCGCATCCAGTCCACGGCAAATCCGAACTCGTACTCGTCCCGCAACATGGTGCTGCCACGATTGACCATCTGCCAGGAACCGGCGGCTCCCTTGGAGATGACGTCGATCACCTGCTCGCCGTCCAGTCCGGCACGCTGGGCGAAGTTGAGGCCCTCGGCCAGGCCCTGAACGAGACCGGCGATGCAGATCTGGTTGGCCATCTTGCAGAGCTGGCCGGCGCCGACACCTCCCATCAGTGTCACGGCCTTGCCGTAACATTCCATCACCGGACGGGCGCGTTCGAAATGTTCCTGGTTGCCTCCGGCCATGATCGTCAGCTGGCCGTTCTCTGCCCCGGCCTGGCCGCCCGAAACCGGCGCATCGACAAAGTCGAGGCCGTTTCCGGCGAGCGCCTCCGCCATGTCCCTTGCGACATCAGCCGAAGCGGTTGTGTGATCGACGAAGAGTGCGCCCTCGTCCATGCCGCTGGCGGCGCCATCGGCACCGCAGATCACTTCGCGCACACTGTCGTCGTCACCCACACAGGCAAAGACAATCTCCGCCCCTGCTGCTGCTTCGGCCGGGTTCGGTGCGCCCCTGCCGCCGTGCTCGTTCACCCAGCGTTGCGCCTTGGCGGGCGTGCGATTGCAGACGGTCACATCGTGACCATGGGCCGCCAGATGCCCGGCCATTGGATAGCCCATCACTCCCAGACCCAAAAATGCGACCTTCACTGCCCGTCTCCTTCATCCTGAACCCCAAGGTGGACCTTGTATCCCGTCCTTCGCCGGCCTTCCACCCGCCAGCCGCCACAGGCCGATGAGCCCAAAAGACACTCGACAGCCGGGCGGCAATACATATTCTTGCGCGATGATCCCCTCCCTCCACAGGAGCAAGGTCCATGTACTGGACTATCGCCATTTCCGTCCTCTTCAGTCTGCTCTCCCTTCTGGGTCTGGTGGCTGCCGCCATGACCGAGAGTGAGGCAACCCGTTACATGGGCATCGGTCTTGTAGGCCTGAGCTGGTTCATCATGCTCCGCTACTATGGCCACATCGCCGAACGCCATGCGCGGCGTGCCGACAGGCATTGATCGATGCCGGGCATGAAGCGGGCCCTCATGGCGGCGGCGGCGGCGTGCTGCCTCGCCACTCCGGTGGCGGCAGATGATGACCTTGTGCCCGATGTGTCAGAGGCGCTGCAGGGTCTGCTGATGCTGCTTGAGGGCATCATCGAATCCGTTCCCCAGTATGAACTGCCGGAAGTTCTCGAGAACGGCGACATCATCATCCGCCGCGTTCCCGAGGCGCCCGAGGAGCCCCCCGAGGAAGAGGAGACAGGGACGGCCGAGGACATCTGAGGCGCCCGGGGTCACGCGAATCTCGTGAAGTCGATGTCCTGCGTGATGTCGAGTTCCTGATTGACCGGCGCCATCGGGTACTTGAGGCCGCTGGCGCAATTGAAGAGAACGACGCGCTCATCGTCGCCGACCAGTCCGGTCTCCAGCGCCCGCCTCCAGGCGGCAACCGTTGCCGCCTCTTCCGGTGCGAGCAACAGCCCGTCCTGCATCGCCACCCTGTCCCTCTCCTGGAGAATCGATTCGTCATCGACCGCCATGGCGAAGCCGCCGGACGCGCGGATTGCATCGAGAATGAGAAAGTCGCCGATGGCGACCGGCACCCGGATGCCCGCCGCCACGGTATGGGCATCCTGCCACGGCACGGCATGCGTGCTTCCGGCCTCGAAGGCACGCACGATGGGAGCACACCCTGTTGCCTGGACAGCCACCATGCGCGGCAGGCCACCGGCGATCCAGCCGAGTTGGCGAAGTTCCTGGAAGGCCTTCCACATCCCGATGAGCCCGGTGCCGCCTCCGGTGGGATAGAAGATGACATCCGGCAGGGACCAGTCCATCTGCCAGGCAAGCTCGAGTCCCATCGTCTTCTTGCCCTCGATGCGATAGGGCTCCTTCAAAGTGGAAACATCGAACCAGCCGGCGGTCCGGGCCCCCTCGCCGACGATTCTGCCACAATCGTTGATGAGGCCGTCGACCTTCCAGACATCGGCGCCGTGCTGGCGGATTTCGCGCAGATTGATGTCGGGAGTATCCGCCGGACAAAGAACCGTGGACTTCATCCCGGCCCGCCCGGCATAGGCGGCAAGAGCGGCACCCGCATTGCCATTCGTCGGAATGGCGAGGTGGTGGAGGCCGAGCTGCCTTGCCATCGACACCGCCAGGGCCAGCCCCCTCGCCTTGAATGAGCCGGTAGGCAAGCGGCCTTCGTCCTTCACCATGACGTTCGTTGGCGTTTCGCCAACAGAACGCACCAGGGTAACGAGCGGTGTCGTCACCTCGCCAAGCGAGATCCTGTCCCGTTCCCGCGCCACCGGAAGCAAGGGTGCCCAACGCCAGAATCCGGCGACGGGTGCAGAAACAAGGGACTCCCGGGTGACCGCATTGGCGAGGCGATCCAGGTCGTAACGCACCAGCAACGGCCAGCCAGCCCGCGAGAGGCCGTGAACTTCACCGGCTTCATGCCGCTCGCCGGTCGCGGAACACTCGAGATGACTGACATGGTTCACGTCGGGCTTCTCCCTGCCATCTGCGATACATACTCCGTTCGGGATCAAAGGCGTATCAAAGTCGTCCTCATGCAGGCCGCAAACACGATCCCATCGTCCAAGTGTCCCCATGATGCCGGATTGCCGGGTGGCCTGTATCGATCGCCGGAATGGTCGATTCGACCATCCGGCATGCCATCGGTAGGGTTGCGTGTGCTGGCGACCGCCAGCGAATCGTGCAGGAAGGTGGTCGGGGTCTTGAACCACGTCATCGAGGGAAGAATGGCGGCATGATGCCGTCGGGTTGTCCGATCAGGCCCCGACCGGAGGACATTGGCTGACATGTCTGTTCGAGACATTCATCGCCTGGGCGCCACCTTCGCCGCGGAAGTGCGCGGTATCGATCTGTCCTGCGCTCTCGATGCCCGGACCCTCGAAGCCCTGGCACGGGCTTTCGTCGAACACAAGGTCCTGCTCTTTCGTGACCAGGATCTGGCGCCGGACGACTTCGCCCGGTTTGCCACTGCCTGGGGAACGCCACGTATTGACGGTTTCCAGGAACGCAATGTTCCCGGCTATGACTTCATGTCGACGGTCGGCAATGTCGGTGGAGTCAACGTGCGCGAGGAGTACCGCAACGGCGCCTCGTTCTGGCACACCGATTGCGCCGCCGAGGCCGATGCGGACGCCACCACCATGCTGTGGTGCCTGGAGGCGCCGGCAGAGGGAGGCGAAACCCTGATCGCCGACATGGGGGCGGCCTGGCGCGGACTTGACCGGGAGACACAGCGTGCCATCGAGCCCCTGACGGCTCTCCACATGTATTCCGGCACGGGCGACATTCTCGGTGGACGCGAGGATTTCGAGCATCCCCTGCAACCCGTGACCGACGACACGTCCGGACTCCTGCCGCCACCGGCCCGCCGGCCGGTCGCAAGGCCGCACACCCTCACCGGAGAGAAGGCGCTCTACTCTCCCGCCGGCTCCATGGTGGCCATCGATGGCATGGAGACCGCTGCGGCCTGCGACCTCATGCGCCACCTCAAGCTCCACGCCATCTCCGGGCGTTTCACCTGGTCCCACCGTTACCGCCCGGGCGATCTCCTGATGTGGGACAATACCGTGACACTGCATTGCGCCCGGCCCATCGGCGCGCCGGAAACCCCACGCCATCGCAGGCTCCTCTACCGTATCGTGCCCCTGGGCATCCCCCGGCCACTCGGAACACCAACCCGTTGACCGGCACGAACCGGTTCCGTCGTCCCATGACACAATGGTCTGGTGCACGGCAGTGATCGATGGAAGGCCACCGCACGGACCCTGAATCCCCCCGGACATCTTTCGTCGACGAACAGGGGCCCCTGGATCAGCGTGACGGACTATCCGTGACATTGCACCGGAGTGACGCGCGGGGTGCCGGCGTGGTATCAGCCGGCGATGCTCACACTGTCCGGAATTACCGTGAGGCTTGGTGGCCACACGATCCTTGATGGCGCATCAGCGACGCTGGCCTCTGGAAGCCGTGTCGGTCTGATCGGCCGCAACGGTGCGGGCAAGTCGACGCTGATGAAGGTCATCGCCGGAGAGATCGAATCCGATGCCGGCACGCTCGACATGCGGCGCTGCGCCAGTCTCGGCTATCTTGCCCAGGACGTTCGGGCCGGCAGCGACACGCCTCTCGAGAGGGTCCTTGCCGCCGATGAAGAACGCACGCGCCTTCTGAAAGAGGAAGCCTGGGCCGCAACGAGCCAGCGCATCGGTGACATCCACGAGCGGCTTCAGGCGATCGATGCGTACAGCGCGCCGGCGAGAGCCTCCCGGATTCTCTCCGGCCTGGGATTCGACGAGGTTGCCCAGCAACAGACTGTCGACAGTTTCTCCGGCGGCTGGCGCATGCGCATTGCCCTGGCCGCCCTGCTGTTCTCCCGCCCCGACGTTCTGTTGCTGGATGAACCAAGCAACTACCTCGATCTCGAGGCCGCCCTGTGGCTGGAGTCGTTTCTCAGGGCCTACCGGGGAACCCTGCTGGTCATCAGCCACGAGCGGGACCTCCTCAACAATGTCTGTGACCACATTCTGCACCTCCAGAGCGGCGCGGTGACGCTCTACCGGGGCAACTACGATGCGTGGGAAAGGCAGTTGAGCGAGAGACTCGGGCAGATCGAGGCCATGCGCGCCCGGCAGGAAAGGCAAAGGGCCAAGCTCATGGCCTATGTGGACCGCTGGCGCTACAAGGCCCACACAGCACGCCAGGCGCAAAGCCGGTTGAAGGCCCTGCAGCGCATGGAACCGGTGGCCGCCGCCATCGAGGACAGCACGCTCCAGTTCGACTTTCCGGACCCAGACACCTTGCGGCCGCCAATGATCCTTCTCGATGACGCATCGGTAGGGTACTCGGCCGGACAGCCGGTGCTCGCCGGTCTGCAGCTCCGCATCGACCCTGACGAGCGCATCGCCTTCCTGGGACGCAACGGCAACGGAAAGACGACCCTCGCCCGTCTGCTTTCCGGCAGGCTCGATGTCATGAGCGGCTCGATGACGGCAGCCTCACGGTTGCGAGTCGGGTACTTTGCGCAGCACCAGGTCGAGGAACTCGATCCCGTCGAAACACCACTCGTTCACATGACGCGCCTGATGCCGGACGCGACGCCGCGCCGTGTGCGGGCCCAGCTGGGCCGCTTCGGATTCTCGGGTGACAAGGCCGCCCTTCCGGTCCACCAGCTTTCGGGAGGCGAGCGGGCCCGCCTGGCCCTGGCCCTCATCACTCGAGATGCCCCGCACCTCATCATCCTCGACGAGCCGACCAACCATCTCGACATCGAAGCCCGGGAATCTCTGGTCCAGGCACTCAGCGGGTACAGCGGCGCGGTGATCATGATCAGCCACGACCGGCACCTTGTCGAACTCACGGCGGATCGACTCGTTCTCATTGCCGACGGAAAGGCAACGGACTTTGCGGGCGATCTCGACGACTATCGCAACCTGGTGCTCGGCCGTAACTCCGGAGCGACGGTGTCGCGCTCGACGAGAAAGGATGAGCGACGCCGTGCCGCAGTCGAACGGGACCGCACAAGGGAGCTGAGAAAGGCGGTCGACAAGGCCGAGAACGAGGTCAACGTTCTCACCCGCTCTCGCGACGAGATCGACCGCATCCTGTTTGATCCCTCAACCCTTGAAGGAACGACCGTGACCGAGCTGATGACCAAGAGAAGGAGAATCGAAAGAGCGCTCGAGAAGGCCGAGGCGCGCTGGATTGAAGCAAGCACGGCACTGGAGACAGCAACCGGTTCCTGAAAGCCCTGCCGGTGTGCGCGTGTCGGTCAGCGGTGCGACGCAAGCCGGCCCTGACCCTCGAGCCCCAGTCGTCGTTCCCTGGCGTTCCGGAACCGGCAGGCGCGCCTTGCGGCTGCGTGCATGGCCGGGTTTGCGGGATCACGGTCGTAAAGGAAGAACCGGTTCCGTTTCTCCCCGTCAATCAAGGAGCCCTTCCAGGATCTTCACTCCGGATGCTGCCGCGGGGAGGGAGCGGGATCTGCCAATACCGCATCCCGGAACGCCATCGCGGGAGCTGAGTTGTCACCGTAGCTCGCCAGTGCCTTCGCCAAACCATCCCGCATGTCGCGAAGCGTCCCTGCATGGGTGACATTGTTGGCCAGATTGTTCATCTCGGCAGCGTCGCAAGCGAGGTCATACAACTCGGTGAATCCGTCCTCCTGCACGACGAGCTTCCAGTGCCCTTTGTGAAACGCACGCTGCCAGAGCGGTATCTTCAGACCGTAGTGCTCGGTCATCAGGCCGTCGCGGGGCAAGGGTCCGGTGCGCCAGAGCAGCGGGCAAAGGCTGGTTCCGTCCATCTCGTGTGCAGTGATCCCGCACAGGTCGAGCAACGTTGGCGCCAGATCGATGTTGCAGACCAGGCTGTCGTTCAGTCCGGGGGCAATGCCCGGCACGGCGATCAACATGGGAATACGCAACGTTTCTTCCACCATCAGCCCACCCTTGTTCATCGTTCCGCCGTTCGAGGCTACCGCGTCCCCGTGATCGGCCGTGAAGACAACGATCGTGTCATCGGTCCTTCCACCTTCATCAAGCACGTCCAGGAGCCGCACCAGGGCCGCCTCGCAGAGGGCGGCCAGTTGCAGCGCACGCCGTGAAAGCAGTGCAAAATCACGGGCATTGTCGCCAAGAGTTTCCTGCCAGTAGTCGCGATACGCCGCGTGGTGAGCAGGGCGCGCTTTCAGGTCCGAGACGAGGTTGGGAGAGGCCGCGCTGTCCAGTTCGGCGAACATGCCGGCAAAGGGAGCGCCAACCAGATAAGGGGGGTGCGGCCCCCAGGTGTCGACACGCATGAAGAAGGGACCGTCTCCCGCATCACGAAGCCAGCGTTCGGCGAGTTCGGCGACAAAGAAGGCTTCATGCGTTTCGGCTGGTCCTTCGAGGATCGCGCTGCCCGCTTCGAAGTCGAACCAGTCTTCGGACCGGGTCAAAGCGACCGGTGTGCCTGGCGGCGTACCGCTTTCTCCTGACAACTCGATCCGCGCTATCGGGTCAGGCAACGCGTTGCGTTCGAGATAGGCACGATACTCCGCGCTGGCATAGGGATAGGCATAGTCCGCCGGCGCGTAGCCCTCGAAACCGAAAGCACGCGCGTCGAGCTTGCGATGCAGATGCCATTTGCCGAACCAGGCGCAACGGTACCCCTCCGCAAAAAGCGGGTCGGTCACAAGGGTATCGGACTCCTCCAGGCCGGTTCGTCCGCCAAAACGCCCGTCATTTTCTGTCAGACCGTGATTGTGGGGATAACGGCCCGTCAGCATCGAGGCGCGCGCCGGCGAACAAATGGGGAGCGCCGTGTATGCACGCCTGAAGTTCATGCCCCGCGCAGCCAGTTTCCTTTGCAGGGGCAGCTCGCGCGCTGCGCCGGGCCTGTTGGCGGTCATCTGCTGATCCGTGTTCAGCCAGAGGACATTGCGGGGTCGGCTCATCCCGTCTCTACCCTTTGCGCATCATGGGCATAATGGTCGGAATGTGCCTCGCCCCAGATGCGGATCGCGGTGTCCGCGGACGTCATGGCGCCAGGTTCGGTGGCATAGCTCACAAGCAGGCTGCGTCGGTCGCCGCCTTTCGGTGCGGTGACGCGGTGCAGCGTGCATCCACCGCGAAAGAGTTGCAGGTCACCCGGCACCAGCCTGAGCGACCGCACGTTCGACAGGTCGCCATCCAGCACGTGCTTCACGCCCTCGTAGTTCTCATCGGTATCGCTGCGCAGGTTGGGCACGAATTCGAAGTCTCCGCCCGCAGCGGATTGCCTCAGCCCGAAGGAGACGGTGAAATCGTTGTTGTCGAAGTGCCAGGCGAATTCGCAACCTTCGGGCTGGACATTGACATTCACGCTGCCGAACGGGTCGTCATACGCATAGAGCGTGTCGTAGCCCAATGCGGTCGCCACGAAGTGGCACAAGTCGGCATTCTGGAAGATCGTCCAGATCGCACCCTCACGCTCGAACCTGTCGGCGCGGATCATCCCGTGCCGACGCGGTGAGAAGCGGTTCAGGGGATGGTCTTCGGGCGTACCTTCGGGCGGTTGCGAGAAATAGGGATTGAGACTGGCAGGATGGAACACGGCCTCGGCTGCGAGGCGTTCGGCCTCTTCCTGCATCTGCTTCAGGATGTCGGGCCGGACAAATGATTCCAACCGCGCGCAATTCGTCTCAGCAAGCCCGGCCCGTGCCTGCGTGACCAGCGCATCGAACTCCGCGCCACCTGGACGATCCATCGGATAGCGGCCGGTATCGAACAGCTGTGACGTGGTCAGTCTGGCCATCGACTTCTTCCCCCTCACCCTCTCTTCCTGATCGCCGGCCGGCCTCGCGAACAGGGCAGCCGACTGGCGCTCATCTCGAACCGAGGAGCCGCGCCATGATGATTCGCTGATTCCTGACGCCCGGGATCCAACAACTGCTTCAGCCCTCCGCCGGCGCACGTTCGCGCCATGGAAGGGCAACGTCACGAGCACTGTAGTTCAGAAACCTTGCAAGGGATTCGAACAATCTCAAGCCAGTGTCAAACCAGCCCGCTTCGCCACCCCGCACCCCATGCAATGGCGATGGAGGGTTCCTTGAGGCCGGCACGCGGCATGCGCGATAACTCCGAGCGAGACCTGACCAGCTCCACAGGCCCCGGTGATGACACAACCTGTGCAGGGGAGCCTACCACCAGCGTACGCGGGCGTCGGTGAGGAGTTCGCAGCCGTCCTTCGTGACCACGACGGTTTCCTCGAAGTCACCGACATAGCCCATGTGACGGACACTGCGTTC
>MKWU01001403.1_pt1 | contig 41722 bp, 33 predicted proteins | sample 809101 | NCBI WGS metagenome assembly MKWU01 (sample SAMN05860141, study PRJNA318959) | sponge metagenome | host: Aplysina aerophoba | place: Slovenia: Piran, Adriatic Sea, Gulf of Piran | collected 2013-05-07
TTTCACCGGAACGGGTGATCGATTTGCGCCGGAACAGGTGATCGATTTGCGCCGGAACAGGTGATCGGTTTCACCGGAATGCCCAGTCAGGGGGACCGACCGGGCGCTTGGTCCTCGGTACAGCGAGCATCCGACGGCGTTGTCCGCGCCGGCGGTTGCGTCTTCGACGCTACCAGCGGAGGCAGGGATCCGAGAGTGGGGACAGGTCGTCGAGCAGCGGTGTGCTCCGGCCGGCGTCCTCGGCCGGGGCGTCGTCGTCGGCTGCGTTCTCGATGCTCTCGAGCAGCCCGGCCACGGTGACCTCGGCAGGGTTGAGCGCGTGGTTGAGGAGCCACTGGCGCCGCAGGTGGCAGGCGTAGCAGCGCTCGTGCGCGGGCCAGACGAGGCGCCCGCAGGTCCCGGCGTCGAGAGGCAGGTCGACGCCGGCGCACAGCCTCTTGTCGCGGTTGGCGGCCCGGTGGCGGCGCATGAACTCGCGGTTGGCGATGCGGCGGCGCAGGCGGCGCAGCCACTGGCGCTGTTCGGGGTGGAGCAGGTCGGCGAGAGGCATCAGGTCGTCCTCCTGGAGAAGGGGAGTGGCCCCGGAGCGGGGCCGGGTGGAGCGGGCCGGCAGGCCCAGTGGCGTTGCGGACGCGGGAGGGTCGGAGACCAGAGGCGCGGCGGCGGGGGGCTGATGCGGAGGCGTTGCCTTGACCGCCCGCCCTGCCCTTGTCGGGTCTCGGTCCGCGCTACTGGATTGTCGCCCGATACCGCTCCCTCTCCCGGGTCCGTGGTCCTGCGCGCCGACTCGGGGAGGCGCGCCGGCCCGGCAGCGGCCGAGGCGTGGTGTCGGTGGTGGCTTGAGCCCGTCGCGGGGCGGGGCGGCCACGGTCAAGCGCGATGCAGTTCAGGAACGTTCCGCCAGGCAAATGTCGCGGGCGCCGTTCCTCCTTCCGCGGGTCCCGGCAGCGCGTCGGCCGGGTCGCTTCATCAGACCTCGGTGAGCGCCCAAAACCGGCCAGTATGACCAGCTGGTCATACGGACCGGTTTTGACCCGTCCATTGAGGCATCAGACCAGCGTTGGGGCGGTTCAAATGCCGAACCTCTTCTTCAGCCACGCACGCGGGTTGCTCGCTTGTTCGAGGGGCGCCGACCCGCGACCCCGGCCGCCGGCGTCGCCCGTCTGCTGTGTCGAAGCGGCCATGACCGTTTCGTTGCTCATGTGCGCATCCAGCCTGCGAACCAGGTCCGCCGGCAGGCCGGCAAGCACTACCTGCTCTTCCAGCCCCGTCTCCAGACACCGCTCCATCGCCGCCACCAGAGCCTGGACAAGACCGCACGTGGCCTCGAAGCTCGATGGTGGGCCGACCCGGCTGACTGCCCCTAGCCGTGCCGCGGCAGAGCGCAGTTCCCCCAGGCAACGCCGGAGCTCTACGTCGGTATCGCAAGCGGTTTGTGCGGCCGTTGCGACAGCGACTCCTTCGGCGTGCGCATCGGCAGCTTCCCGGCCGGCAACCGCCGCCGGCGCCGGCGACAACGGCGCCGGGTCAGCGGAAGCATCGGCGTCGCCCGACGCCCGCTCCCGTACTGCTGGCGGCGTGCTCCCGCTCGACCGGCTGTCGCTCGATGACGCCGAGTCGGACGGCGTACATCCCCCGGCCGGATCCGCCGCTTCGGTACCGCCCGGCTCGGACGCAATAAGCCGATGGGCTTGCGAATCGGTGGCGCCTGCGGTCGACATCTCGACCACCTCCCATTCGCTTGGCGAACCGGAACCGCCGTTAGACGATGCCGGCGCCTCGGGCGATGCCATGACGGTCTTGGCGTAGGCCAGGCTGCTACTCCGCTCGGACCGGCCAGTCGCCCGCTCCGCCGCAGGCTCGGTCGACCCCAACCCGACGGTCGCGGACCCGGCCTCGCGGCCGAGGGTCACCAACGACTCGTTGCGAAGGGAAGAATCGGAGCCGGAGTCCGACCGCGCTGAAACGTCGGGCGCCTCCATCGCACCGGCTCCAGCACGCACGGGCGGGCCGGCCGGTTGACGGTTCCCGTCCTCGGGCTCCCGCTGGCGGCTTGCCGGCGCTTCCCGCTCGGCGCCCGCCCGCCGCGTCGGCGCGTCAGCGTCAACGACCGCCGCGACACCGCTGCCCTTTGCAGCTGCAGGCTTGCTCCGGATTCGGTCGGCGTCACTGACGGCAACGGGTTCGGTATCGACGGTCGGGGCCTGAGTCTCGTCACCCGGGATCGCAGCAGCCGGCTGAACCCCAGCGCGGCTCGCCTCCAGCCGCCCCCCAGCCTGCGATTGCGGAATTGGATCACCGGACGCGTTTCCCGCAGGCCGCAGCGGCTGCTGCTCTCCACCGGCGGCCGACGCGTCGGCGTGCTTGTCCTTCGCACGAACCTGCGCCTTGGCGCGGCGAATCGTGCGCTCTGATACATCGGCTTCCGCTGCCAGCTCCCTGGTCGTCGACGGCCTGCCGGAAAGACGGCCACTTGACCGCCTTTCCGGCACCCCCGCATCGCAGTCCCGTGGCCGTTCGCGGCCATGGGCAGGCCGCCCGGTCGAGGCCCATTCGCGGCACCTGACTACGCAGTGCGCTCGGTCCCTGGGGGACAGGCTGCGACGTCCGGTGTGCCGGGCGATCACCCAGCCCGCAGGATCGTCGCCGTCGAAGGCGACCGTCGTGACCTCGATGCCGAGCGCTCGTGCCATCGAATACCGGTGCCAGCCGTCGAGCACCTTGCCCTCGTACAGGACAACCGGTTCGAGAGGGTCGTAGCCGCGCGTGTGCATGCTCTCGCGCAGCGCTTCGCGGGCCTGGGGTTCCAGGTCCGGCCAGACCGCCGAGAGGGGATGCCGTTGGTAGGACGGCGTCGATTTCCGCGGCGGGACCGTCATTGCTGCTCCTCAGGGCCGCCGGCCTCACTGGTCATCTGCGGAATGGTTCCGAGCGTTGGCTTGCACGTCGCCGTTGACGTGCTCGCCCCGCTGGCGTTCGCCATACGAGCGCGGTCGAGACGCGGCCCACTCGTCCACCTCGCGCAGGGACCACCGCACCCCCCGGAGGCCTACCCGGTACGGCCGCGGGAATTCGCCAATCGCCATCAGGTGGTAGATCATCGAGCGGCTCAGTCCCGTCCGCTTCTCGACCTCGGCTCGCGTGAGGAGCCGGTCCGGCGTGGTGTCCGCCATCGAGGTTGTGTCGGCGGGGTCGGGGAACTGCCGACGACGGAGCGGGCGACGGTCTGCGTTTTCCATAACGCGACCATCGTAGACGGAATGTACCGCGCTAGCAAGAGCGTAATTATTCCGCGCCCAGAAAACGCTGTCCCCATCCTCTGTACGGCTGCACGGAACAGGTCAGACGCGCTAGAATGGCCCCCTGCATGGACATCAGGACGCAGCTGCTCGGGGCCGTCGCCAGCAGCTCACTGTCCGAGCGCCGCATCTCGGTCAATGCAACCGGAAGCCCGGACACGCTGCGCGCCATTCGAAACGGCGCCACCCCGCGCGTCGATACGCTCGAAAGACTCTGCGAGGTGCTCGGGTTGCGTCTGGAGCTGAGTCCGGGACTCAGCGACCCCGAAGACCGAAACGCCACCGGCCGGCAGCCGCCGGCCCGCTTCACGCAGAAGCGGCAGTTGCCGGTCTACCGCTGGAAAGACCCCGCCGAGGAGGATCCCGGGCCGAAGAAGCCCGACCTCGCCCCGGCCCCCGACAACCTCGACGACAAGCAGGCGTTCTACTTCGAGATGCCGGACAACTCCATGCTCGAGGCGCACATCGAGAAGGACGACCTCTGCCTCATTTCCCCTTGCGCGCCGCTACGAGTCGACCAGCGCGCGTGGCTGCGGGACAGCACCGGACGCGAGACCATCAGGTGGGTGATGCGGCTGTCGGCCGACGGATATGACCTCGGCGCCTGGAAGCATGCAACGCTCGGCGAACCAGAGCAGGTCCACGAGCATCGCACCCGAGAGGCTGTCGTCGACCGGGGCGTGGTAATCGCCGTTTTCCGCACCGAGCCCTCCGTGACCACGCCGCCGGTCCAGATTCCCGACTGGCGCCCGGATGCGATTTCCGAGCTGTGGCGGGCCGGACTGTTCCGCGATGCGCCGCGGGAAGCGGCGGTTGAGATGCAAAAGGTGATCACCGGGATCGGCGACATGGAGCGGCGCATCAAGCTGATGCTCGGCAAGGGCGAACTCTCCGATGCCGAAGGGAAACAGCTCGTCAGAGTGCTCGAGTTCCGGGTACACGACGCGCTTCGAAACATACGCTTCCTGATCACAGGGGCGTCTTCCGACTCCGGCTGAGGGCGAGGACCTGCCAGCGGCGGCACATGCGCCGACGCGGTCGCCGCCGGCCGCGCCAGCATGACTGCAACGCTCGTGATCACGGCAGGGCGCATGCCTGCAGGCGGCTACGCGCAGCGCCGCTGGGACACAATCCACAGTGCCACACAGGGTTGGCAGTACCGCTGATGCCGGCTGCCGGCGCCCGAGGGGGACGGGGTGGGCTCTTGGCGCGTTCGGGCCGCCGGTGGGCTGCTGCCGCGGGGGACGCATCCAGGGGGAGGCAGGCCACCTCGATGTCGAAGAGAGGATTCTCGACGCGTTGCGTCAGGAAGAGCAATCGCTCAGGACGCCGCCTCGATCACCGCTCGCGGGCTCCGTACTCTCCGGCGCGCCGGGTCTCGCAACGACGAGCGGAAACCACTCCCGACTGGCGGCCGGACTCGCTTTGGCGGACTGTCGAAGGCAGCCCGGCTCAGCAACCAGTTCAAGAAAGTGGAGGCGGAGCTCTACACGACGGTGGCCGCCGTCGAGCATTGCAGGACTCGCTTCGAAACGTGGCGCTCGCCACTCACGACGGTTCTGTCGGACCCAGGCTGAGGCCGGCCTCGGCGAGGACCGCGACGTTGCCGGCGAGGAACTCCGACCATGTGTTGAGCAGCGCCCGGCGCTTGTCCAGAAACGTCGACCGCGAATAGCTCCGCTCGACAGCCGAGCCGACCGCATGCGACAGACTCGTTTCCATCACCGCGTAGTCCGCGTCCGCGCGCTCCGATGCCCACGTGCGGAACGTCGAGCGCCAGCCGTGAGGCGACCCCGCGCCGGCGAGACCGGCCGACTTCATGACCCCGGCGACGGTCGCCGCCGACAACGAGCCGGTCCCCGCCTGCGGACTCGGGAAAACCAACGCGTCGTCGCCGTCGTGCCGGCGCAGCGACCGCACCGAGCCGAGCAACGCCACGGCCGCAGGAACCAGCGGCACCACATGCTCGCGGTCCCGCTTCATCCGGCAAGCCGGGATACGCCACTCGCGCGCGTCCTCGGCAATCTCTCCCCACCTCGCCAGCCGTGCTTCGGACGGGCGCGCCGCCGTCAGGATCTGGAACCGCAAGCAGGCCTTCGCCGACAGCGTCGCGCGGCACGTCTCGATCCGCTTCATCGCCGCCGGCGCGTCTGCGTACGGCACGCTGCGCATGTGCTCGCGCACGGCCGGCTGGGGAACGAGCGCTCCGGCCACCGCCGCGACCGGATCGACCTCGATCAGCCCCGCCGCGCGCGCATGCCGGAAGAGGGCGCCGAGCGCCGTCCGCAGCTTGCGGCCGGTGCCCGGCTGCGACGTCCACACCCGTTCGAGGGTCCGCAGCACTTCCGGCTTGCCGACCCGGTCGACCGGCAGGGCGGGGAGCCCCGCCCCGCGGCCGTCCCCCGTCCCCCCCCCCCCTCCGAGGGCCCGCCCCCCTTCCGGCTTCCCGCCCCGGTCGACCGGCGGGTCGAGCAGCTCGGCCGCGTGCCGTTCCAGTGTCGCCGCCCGCGCCTTGTATTCGCCCGGCGACAGCCGCGCCCGATTCGAGTCGGCGACCTTGCCGGCGATCTTCCGCAGCGTCGGCACCGTCGAGCGCTGCGGCCCCGCGAACGGGTTTTCGCCCCGCTTGACCGCGAGCTTGTTGTCGAGCGCCCACACGCGAGCCTGCGCCAGACTCACGACGTCCACCGAGCCGAGCCCGCGGTCGACTCTGCCCCGACCCGGCACCGTGAGCCGTTGCACCCAGGACCGCGTACCGCTACGCTGCACGAACAGATGCAGCCCGTGCCCGTCGGAATACCTGCCCGGCTTGCGCAGCGTCTGAACCTGTCGAGCCGTCAACCTCGTCATCGCGTCCCCGGCGAATACCGCTTACCACTGTACTACCACATTTTGCACTGGATTGGGCGGGACTGCTCCGGCACTCCGGGGAATGCAACTTCAGAAAAAAGCGCCTGTGCCATTGACGTTTATGGAACGAAGGGGAACGGCCGGGAATTCGCTATCTATCTTCGCGCTGCCCTAGCCCTGCCCCAGCCCGACAATCGTCGCCTGCGGCGCACCTCAACGAATGCGTCGGGGTGCGGCCTCAGAGGCCGTCCGGTTCGGGCATGCGGTAGCCGACGCCGCGCTCGTTGCGGATATAGGCGGGGCTGGCCGCGCTGTCGCCCAGCTTGCGGCGGAGCCGTTTCACGACCGCACGCACAAGCTTCGGGTCGCTCGGGCGACACCGACAGCGTGCCCGTCACGATGCGTCCGTGGTCGAGCAGGTCGCCGATCAGGCCGCGCATCTGATCGGCCTGCTCGTTGATGACCCGAAAGAACTGCAGCATCTCGGCCGGCTCGGGTGGAGGCGAGGCGTCCAGACGGTCCCCGCGCCGTCGACGGTCGTGATCACGCCGTAGCGGGCGCCGGCCAGGGCGCAGGCGCTGTCGACGACCTCCTGCAGAACGGAGGCCGCCGGTCTCATGCGGGAGCGCGGACGGGACGACCGCGTGCGGGCACTCGTGAACCGGGCCATTCGGCGCGCCGGGCTCGCCACCGACCTCGAGGGGCTGAACCGCGAGCGCCGCGCCGACGTGACATTCCAAATCCTCGAACGCCACGCCTTCCCCGCGGTCACTGCAACGAGAAGGCGACCAGCTCCGCGATTCTCTCCTCGTCCAGGGCCGCTACGACCAGGTATTGCCGCCCGCCCGCCATGTAGGTGATAGGGAACCCGGTGGTCGGTCCGCCGGGGAGCGGAATCTCACGAACCACCTCACCGGTGCGCTTGTCGTACGCGCGGAGAACCGGACCCCCGCGTTGCCCCTCGCCCGCGAACAGCAGGGTGGACGTCGCGAGCAGCCCGGAGCTCTGCGTGAGAATCCCGGTCTGCGGCACGTCCACGCCCTGCAGGTCCGGATGCTGCCGGATGTACTCCGGCGTCTCGCCGTGCGGGATCTGCCACAGCATCTCTCCCGCGGTCAGGTCGATCGCGGTGATGCGACCGTAGGGAGGCTTCAGGAGGGGCAGGTCGCGGACGGTCGGCACGCCGCGGGCAAACGAAATGTGGTAGCGCACGCCGGTTCCTTCAGTACCGTCCGTCAATCCGAACACCGTCGGCCGCGTCTGCGACGGCACGAAGAGGAGACCCGCCTCGACGTCCACCGCACCGCTCGGCCAGTTGACGCCGCCGCCCGCGCCGGGGAGCCCGATGGTCCCGAGATTGACCCCCGGCTCGATCAGGGACGGCGGGGTATAGAGGGGCCCGAGCCGGTATTGCTCCACGATCCGCAGCGCCTCGGCACGGAGCTCGGGCGTGAAGTCGATCAGGTCGCCCTCGGTGACGCCCTGGCGTTCGAACGCAGGCGGCCTGGTGGGAAAGGGCTGTGTTGGAGACGCCCGTTCGCCCGGCATATCCGACGGCGGCACGGCCCGCTCCTCGATCGGCCACACGGGTTCGCCCGTCTCGCGGTCGAGCACGTAGGCGAACCCCTGCTTGGAGAGCTGCACCAGCGCCTTGATCGGGACCCCGTCGACCTCGATGTCCACGAGGATGGGAGCGGCAGGGATGTCGTAGTCCCAGAGCTCGTGATGGGTGAGCTGGAAGTGCCACACCCGCTCGCCGGTCTCGGCGTCGAGCGCCAGCACGGAGTTGCCGAAGAGGTTGTCCCCCGGCCGATAGCCGCCGTAGTAGTCGTTGGTGGGCGTCTCGGTGGCCACGTAGAACAGGCCGAGCTCCGGGTCGGCCGTCACCGGCGCCCAGTGCCCGACGTTCCCGGTGTACTTCCAGGAGGCATCGAGGAGCTCGGGACGTTCCTGCACCCAATCGTGGGTGCCGGTGGGCACATCCCAGAGAGCCTCGTCCGCTTTCAGCCAGGTTTCGACGCCGAACTCTCCCTCCTTCGGGACCGTGTTGAACCGCCAGAGCAACCGGCCGGTGCGCGTGTCGTAGGCCACGACGTCGCCGGGCATGTTCATCGGCCAGACCTCGTTGGGAGAGGCCCGGGTGGGAATGCTGCCGGTATGCAGCGAGATCGAGGCCACGAGCGCGTTGCCGAGAATCGCCGGCGGTGACGTATTCGCCACGCGACCCGCACGCTCCGCGGCCGGCCGCTCGTTCCAGCGCAGGTCGTCCATCATGTCGACCACGCCGGCCGAGCCGAAGTCCGTCACGAGATTCCCCGTCCGGGCGTCCAGGGCCGCCAACTGGAAGCTCGGCGTCACCACGAAGATGCGCTCGTCCCCCGCCCCGTCCGTCCAGTAGGACACGCCGCGCCCGGCGCTGCGCGCAACGGGCTCGATGATGTCGCCCCACCGGCGCTCGTTGTCGCCCGGGTGCCAGTTCCAGATGGGCTCGCCGGTAGCCGCATCGAGGGCAATCACGCTGCGCTGGTTGCCGATGGTCGTATACAGGACCCCGTTGACCACGATGGGACTGATCTGCGTCCGGCCGGACGGCGGGGGCGTTCCCTGGTCTCGCGCGCTCCAGCGCCAGGCCACCTCCAGATCTCCGACGTTGCCGGCATGAATGTCGTCTAGCGGCGAGTAGCGGGTGGCGCCCGCGTCCGCCCCGAACACACGCCATTCCCCGTCGGCGGCGCCGGTCTGAGCGCTGGCGCCGACGGCTCCCAGACACAAGGCGGCCGCAACCGCCGCGCAACGGATCACCGGATGCCGACTGGAACGCGTATTACACATGATAGAAAGCCTTTGCACATGGCTGTTGACGCACCTCTCCACCAGCGCGACCGGCGCCCGACCGGCGCGAGCATGCCACAATCATCTCATGAGGAGGTCGCAGGGACCATGACCCCACCCTGCGGGAAATTCGACTGGCTGCCGTCTCTCCCGTATTGTGTACGCACGAATTCTGCTGCCGACCAGCGGTGTGACGGAACGCCCGGAAGGCCTACGGCTGGGGGTCGCGCGGAGATCGATCCCGAGATGCTGCACGGGCAGGCGTCAGGCCCGTCTCAGTACACGCGGAGCGGCGCGCCGGAGGCGGCGACACCGGCCCGCCGGGCCTGACGGTCGAGGATCTCCAGGGCCGCCCGGCCGGTCTCGCCGAGGTCGGTGGTCCAGTCGTTCACATACAGATCGACGTGCCGGAACATCACGTCCTCGGTCAGCTCCTGGGCGTAGCGGCGCATGGTGGGTACGGTCTCGCCGCGATGCGCCCGGGCATGGGCGAGGGAGTCGCGAATCACCTCTGTCAGGGTGCGAATCGTCTCCGCGCCGACGGCATGCCGCGCGAGGATGCCGCCGAGGGGCAGCGGCGCACCGGTGGCCTCCTCCCAGACCGCGCCGAGGTCCTCGACGAGCGCGAGCCCGTGCGCCTGCCACGTGAAGCGGCCCTCGTGGATGCAGACGCCGAAGTCGGCGGCGCCGGCCTCGAGCGCGGGCATGATGTCGGAGAACACGACCTGCTCCACGACGCCCTCGCCCGCGTGGAAGAGCTCGTAGAGCAGGGTGGCGGTGGTGTGGGCGCCCGGACACAGCACGCGCGCGGTTCGCGAATCGCCGCCCGGTTGCGGAACGAGGTCGCGGGGATGGGCGCCGGGACGCGCGGCGAGCAGCAGGGGGCCTACGCCGAAGCCGAGGGCCGAGCCGACCGGCAGCACGCCGAGCATGCCGCGCAGGAGGAGGGCCGCGTGAAAGCTGGCCTTCGCGACGTCGAACTCGCCGGCGAACAGCTTCCGGTTCAGCTCTTCGACGTCGAGCAGCTCGATGCGGAAGTCGAGGCCGCGCGGATCCACCTTCCCTTCCAGAATGCCGTGAAAGGCGAACGTGTCGTTCGGGCAGGTCGAAATGCCGAGATGAATCGGGGTCATGCCGTGTCGCTCCAGGTGGGCCGCTGCAGCAGGTCGGCCGCGACGAGCCAGGCGGCGTCGAGCGCCTCCGGGATCTGCCAGTGTTCGAACCGGCGGTCGCCGACCGCGTTCGAGACGCCGCGGACGATGGCCACGGGAACCTCCGCGAGCCGGCAGGCCAGCGCCACCGCGAAGCCCTCCATGTCCTCGGCCGCCGCGCCGGGGGACAGGGGCCCGGGGACCCCGCGGGGAGCCGGCAGCCCAGCGCCACCGCGAAGCCCTCCATGTCCTCGGCCGCCGCGCCGGGGAACAGCGCCCGCCGCTCGCGGGCCTCGGCATCGGTCGCCGAGGCGGTGCACACGGTCAGGAGCGGACCGGCCGCGGGAGGCACGGGATGTGCTAGCGCGAGCGCCTCCGGCCCGTCCGCCCCCGGCCCACCCGCCTCTCCCCCGCCGCTCCGCGGCCAGTGGCGGAACCCGAGGGCCGGGGCCGGCACGAACGAGGCCACGCCGACGCCGACCCCGTGCATCAGGACCGACGGAAAGACGGCGGCGGTGCCGACCGGGAGCCCGGCGGGGTCGAACGTGCCGGCGATGCCGACGAGGACGACTCGCGCCGGCTCGTGGGCGGCGATGGCGTCCCGGGCCCGCGCCGCCGCCGCCACCGGCCCGAAGCCGCACAGCTCGCACGGCGCATCCACCCCGAAGCCCCGCTGCCGGGCGAGGTGACGGCGCTCGATCTCGGTGGGGACCAGCACCAGGGTGTCGGGAACGGTGATCGTGGTGTCGGGCATGACGCTGATGATCCTCTGGCAACGAGTCGCGTGATGTCCACGGCGTAAGGAGGCCCCGACAGATCCGAGAGCGCTGTTCCTATTTGTCATATGTAAAATAGGATTGTGTACCCCAGAATGCTCGAATCCCCGGCGCTGCGCGGCCAGAGCTTCTTCCTCTTCGGTCCCCGCGGCACAGGGAAGACCACTTGGCTCAAGCAGCGCTTTCCGGACGCCCTCTACCTGGACCTGCTCGACCACGCCCTGTACCTCGAGCTGCTGACGCGGCCGCAACGGCTGCGGGAGCTGATCCCGCCACGGCATGACGACTGGATCGTGCTCGACGAGGTGCAGCGCGTACCCCTCGTCCTCAACGAGGTTCACCGGCTGATCGAGAGCGAGCGGCGGCGTTTCATCCTGACCGGGTCGAGCGCGCGCAGCCTGCGCCGGCGCGGCGTGAACCTGCTGGCGGGACGGGCGCGCACCTACCACCTGTATCCGCTGACGGCGGTCGAGGCGGGCACGGATTTCTCGCTGGAGCGGGCGTTGGTGCACGGCCAGCTTCCATCCGTCTATTCGCAACCGGACCCCGACCGATACCTGGCGTCGTACGTCGAGAGCTACCTGCGCCAGGAGATCATCGAAGAGGGACGGACCCGGAACCTGGCGGCGTTCAGCCGGTTCCTGGAGAGTGCCAGCTTCTCCCAGGCGGGGATTCTCAACGTGGCGCAGGTTGCCCGCGAGGTCGGGGTGGACCGCAAGACTGCCGCCGGGTACTTCGATCTGCTCGAGGACCTGCTGATCGCCACCCGCGTGCCGATCTTCACCCGGCGGGCAAAGCGGCGCATGACGACGCATCCCAAGTTCTTCCTGTTCGACGCCGGCGTCTACCGGACGATCAGGCCGACCGGTCCGCTCGACAGTCCCGAGGAGATCGACGGCGCCGCACTCGAGACGCTCGTCTTCCAGGAACTGCGCGCGCATATCGCCTACCGGTCGCTCGACCTCGAGCTGTTCACGTGGCGTACCGGAGCCGACGCGGAGGTCGACTTCGTCGCCTATGGTGGCGACGGACTCTTCGCAATAGAGGTCAAGCGCAGCCGCAGAATTCGGCGCGCGGACCTGCAGGGACTGACACAGTTCAAGTCGGATTACCCGATGGCGCGCTGCGTTCTGCTGTTCGGGGGTGACCGCCGGGAGTATCGGGGCGACATCGAGCTGCTGCCGACGGCCGAGGCGCTGGCCGACCCGGCGGCGGTACTCACGTCCGAGTGAATGTAACACGCCTTGGCTAAATATGACTTGTCAAAACACGACTTGACGAAGCGTCTGCCCCGCCACATACTCCCGGATGTGGCCGGCTTCATCGGACGCGACGAGGAGCTGCGCCTGCTGGCGCAGGCGTTCGAGTCCCGGCGCTCGGCGCTGATCCCGATCTACGGGCGGCGGCGAGTCGGCAAGAGCGAGCTCATCCTGCGGTTCATGGCCGACAAGCCCGGCGTCTACTACCTGGGCCAGCAATCCCCGGCCGGGTTGCAGGTGCGCGAGTTCCTGGCCGAGGCGGGCCGGGCGCTCGACATGCCGCTGCTCGCGGATCTGCGTACCCGCGACTGGCGGCAGGCGTGCTGTTCGCCGTCGCCTCCGGCCATGGCGCCGCCCCCGCAATCGCCGCCGTCACGGAGCTGCCGGAGCGAAACCTGCCCTACTACCTGCAGCAGCTCGTGAACCTCGGCTACCTGCGCCGGCGGTACCCGCTCGACCGCCGCCGACCGAATCCGAAGCAGGTGCGCTTCGGAATCGACGATCCGCTGCTCCGCTTCTGGTTCCGTTTCGTGTTCCCCAACATGAGCGCGATACGCGGCAGCGGCCCCGAGCGCGTGCTCGGCGACCGCATCGCGCCATCGCTCGAGGCCTGGTTCGGCTCCTGCTTCGAGCGGCTGTGCCGCGAGGCGCTGCCCCTCATCTACGCCATGGAGGGCGTCACCGCGGGTTTCGAGGTCGGCGAGTACTGGGGCGCCCGGCGCCGGAACACCAGCGAATCCCCCTCGCCTGACGCATCACCGGCGGCGCAGATCGACATCGTCGGCCTGCGCGACGACAACTGGACCGACCTCGGCGAGTGCAATTGGGGCGGGTTCGGTCGGCGCCGGCTCTGGAAGCGGAGCTCGACCGCAAGGCGCGGCTCTACCCCAACCGCCGCGGCGCCACGCTGGGCCGTCGCTACTTCGTGCGCCGCAAGCCGGGCGCGAGAGTCGATGCGAAAGACTGGTACTCGCTGCAGGACCTGTACGCGCTGCCCGACACGACACGGACCTGAAACGCTGGACCTGACCCACACGCTCCGACGCAGTGCGGCGCCGGTAACAGTCATCCGTGCGCCCAAAGAGAGTCTCAAGTCCTGGCGTCAGTAGGCGTCAGTACCGGAACAGGTACTGGAACTTCACGAACACCGCGCGGTTCGTCCGCTGCCGCCCGAGCACGCGCAGGCCCCGGCCGCCGACGTCGTACCAGTCCGTCAGGTCACCCTCGATCAGGTCGGCCTGCTGGTAGTGATCGTCGTATCCGGCGTAGAGGACCGTGCCGGCGTTGACGCGGTAGGTGAGCAGGAAGTTGAGGTCGAGCGTCCCGTCCAGGGTGTTGTACTCGCCGATGTTGCGGAAGAGCAGCCGGTTGCTGAACTGATACGTCGTGAGCGCGCGGAAGATCCGGACGTCGAACACCTCCTCGCTGCCCCGGCGCGGGTCGGTGAACCGGTTCGTGGTGACGTTGATCGCCGACTGCAGGCGCGGGACGGGCCGCAGGATGACGCGCGCCGTGATCCCCTGCTCGCGGCCCAGGTAGGGGGTCCGCGTGTGGAAGAGGATCTGCTCGCCCCGCCGGTACTCCAGCGACACGCCGACGCGCCGGCTCGTATCGACCCGGCCGAAGACGCGGGCCCGCGTCTTCACGAAGTCGACGCCGCCGAAGCGCTCCAGCTCGCGCCGGACGTTGCTGGCCGCGAACATGTTCCTGAACAGCGCGAAATTGATGCCCGCGTCGGCGACCTCGTCCTGCAGCACGCCCGCGAAGTCGTAGTTGCGCCCGTAGATGAACTCCGGCCCCCAGTTGCGGAGCCAGTTCTCCGGCCACCAGCGGTAGCCGCCGGTCACGGACGTGTAGCGCTGGTCGGTGCGCCGGACGAACCCGACGTCGGTCCTGAAGTCGGGCGACAGCACATAGGAAGACAGCGAGTAGCGCAGGTTCCGGCCGCGCTTGTTGAACGCGGCGTCGACCAGGTAGCCGCTCGTCTTCACGCCCTGTTGGTCCTGGTGATCGGTGCCCATGGCGCGGAATGCGACCGAGTGGGTGTCTCCCAGGCGGAAGTTCGAGTCCATGCCGGCGAGCCGGCTGTGACCGCCGGGCCGCTCCCGGTTGGTGAAGATGGTCCCGATATGGGACTGCGCATAGAGGTCGTAGCGCGCCCGGCCGATGAACGTGTCGGCCGACGACCCGAATGCCGGGTCCGTTGGATCGTCCACGTTGCCGGGCTCCGCGTCGCTCGCGTACAGCACGCCCACGCTGGTCCGTCCGACCTTGCCGGTCAGCTTGGCGCCGAACGCGGGATCGACGATGCGACGGGTATGGACCGCCGTGATAGGCGCGCGGACGTCGAAGATCTCCGCGCCTTCCAGGAAGAACGGGCGCAGCTCGGGATAGAAGAGCGCGAAGCGCTGGTTGACCTCTATCTGCGGCAGGTCCGACTCGACCTGCGAGAAGTCGGGATTGAACGTGAAGTCCGCGGTGAGGTTGGACGTCACCCCGTACTTCAGGTTCAGGCCGCCCTCCGGCGACGGGTCCGGGTCCCGGAAGCGGCCGGTCGCGCGGTCGAGGGCACCGAAGCGGATCGTCGTGAAGGTCGGCAGCAGCTCCAGGTTGTGGCTGCGCGACAGGTCCGTCATCCCCTCGAGCACGCCCATCTGGGGTAGGAAGCCGGCGATGTCGCGCGAGGTGGGCGACCAGACGTCCGCCTCGTCGCGGCCGCCGATGATGCGCGCGATCTGCAGCCCCCAGCGGTGCGGCACCCCGGCCTCCCGGCGCGGATACCGCAGGCTCTTGAAGGGAATCGCCAGCTCGGCGACGAAGCCGTCGTCGACCAGCTCGGCCGCCGAGTCGAACAGCACGTCCCAGGAGGCGTCGCCGCGCGGCACGCCGAAGCGCCCGCCCCCGAGTGCGCCCGCCTGCAGGATCGCGTCCCCCTGCACGCCGTAGCCGTTCACCGTGAAGACGTACGCCCGCTGCTGGTCGAGGAACGGGTCGAAGTAGATCAGGAACAGGTCGTCGTCGATCGACTCGTCGCGGTCCCGCCGGTTCGCGCGGATCATGCCGGTGTCGGAATAGTGCGCGTGCAGGCCGACGTAGATGTTGGCGCTGTCGTAGGCAAGATAGACGTCGCTCGGTTCGCTGGCGGGGATCCCGTCGAACGGACGGCGCTGTACGAGCTGGTTGATGTGGGCGGCATCGCGCCAGAGCGGCTCCTCGAGGCGGGCGGCGGGCACCCGGGGGCCCCCCAGGCGCGCCGGGCGCACGCCCGGGGGGGCGGGGCGAGCACCGCCGGCTCCGCCAGTCGCGCAGGACGCACGACCGGGCGGCCGGTGAGCACGCCGGCGTCGATCGCCCGGTCCGCGGGAGGCTGCGTCTCGGGCGCTGCCTGGGCGTAGGCGGCGGCCGGAAGACCGGCAGCGACGATGCAGATCGCCAGGAGTCCGCGGCACGGGCTGCCGGCCACCGGTCGCCGGTTCTTAAGGACGTGAGCCACATCGACCGCCCGGCTCATTGTGGTCCACCCGGAGTCGTGCGTGCCACCGGCCGTCTGGCACGCTTCGGCCAGCCCGCGGTCGAGGCCCGGGACACCAGGTGCACCCGCAGTCCACATGTGAGAAGATGCCGAACGCGACGGAATCCGCCCCGCGCAGGGGCAGGGAGGTGCCACCGTGCAACCGTTTCCTGTTCGCCGTGTCTCCGGCATTGGGCTGCTCGCCTGCGGATGCCTCCTCCTCGCTGTCGCCGCTGCCTCGGGCCAGGCCCGGCAGCGCACGACCGCGCTCAGCGGCGTGCCGGCCCTGCCTCCGCCGTCCGAGCCGGTGGTGCTGTACAGCAACGACGTGCCCCGGATCCGCGTGGTGCCGATCGCGACCGGGCTCTCCCATCCGTGGGGCCTCGCGTTCCGCCGCAACGGCGACATCCTGGTGACCGAACGCAACGAGGGGACCCTGCGGCTGATCCGTGACGGCGTGCTCGACCCGCGGCCCATCCCCGGCGTCCCGGAGGTCTACAAGGGGGCCCGGCTGGCCGGCCTGATGGACATCGCCCTGCACCCGGACGACGACCGCATCGTCTACCTGACCTACTCGAAGCCGGCGGAGCAGGACGGCCGGCGCGGCGCCGTGATCGCGCTCGCGCGCGGGCGCCTCGACAGCGGTGCGCTGACCGAGGTGCGCGACGTCTTCGTTTCGGAAGGCTTCGGCCGCGGCGTGGCGGCGTCGCGGGTCACGTTCGGGCCGGACGGCAAGGTGTACATGACGATCGGCGGCGCCATCCGCTCGCAAACCACCGGGCTGCGCGCCCAGGATCCGGGGGAGCACGTCGGCAAGGTCGTGCGGCTGAACGACGACGGCACGGCACCGGCCGACAACCCCTTCGTGGGCGAGCCCGGCTACCTGCCCGAGATCTACTCGCTGGGCCACCGGAACCAGCTCGGCCTGACCTTCCACCCCGAGAACGGCACGCTGTGGGCCAGCGAGAACGCCCCGCAGGGTGGCGACGAGGTCAACGTCATCCTGCCCGGCCGCAACTACGGCTGGCCCCTGGCGTCGGACGGCCGGGAGTACACCGGCGTGCGGGTGTCGGACACGCCGTGGCTCGCGGAGTTCGAGCGGCCGGAGATCCTGTGGTGGCCGTCCATTGCGCCCTCGGGCCTGACCTTCTACGACGGCGAGCACTTCCCCGCGTGGCGCGGCAACCTCTTCGTCGGCTCGATGACGGTCGGGCGGATGCAGCGTACCGGCCACCTCGAGCGCGTCGTGTTCAACCGCCGCGGCGAGGAGATGGGGCGCGAGTGGCTGCTGGCCGAGTTGAAACAGCGGATCCGCGACGTCCGGCAGGGTCCGGACGGCTATCTCTACGTGCTGACCGAGGAAGACAACGCCGCGCTGCTGCGCATCGAGCCGGCCCGGGCCTATACCGGACTGCCGGGCAGCGTGCAGCCGCACCGGCGCCTGCGCGAGCCGCGCATCCCGCCGCTGCCCGCCGCCGAGTGGACGGACGAGCAGCGGGCGGTCGTGGAGCGGTACGCCCCGGACGGCAACCCGGGCAACGCCCTGCGGACGCTGATCCGCGTACCGGCGCTGGCCGATCGCATCTTCCCGTTCCTGCACTACGTGGCGAACGAGTCGACGCTGCCGCCGCGGCACCGGGAGATCCTGATCCTGCGGACGGCGTGGCTGGCGCAGAACGCCTACCTGTGGGCCGCGCACGCGGCCCGGGCCGCGGAGGCCGGTCTGACCGCGGAAGAGATCTTCTCCGTCGCCGAAGGGCCGTCCCAGGAACGCTGGGAGCCGTTCGAGAACGTGCTCGTCGGCCTGCCCGACCAGTTGTTCGGCAACTCGTCGGTCAGCGACGAGACCTGGGGCCTGCTCTCCGAGGAATATGACGTTCACAACCTGATGGACGCGGTGGCGACCGTGGCCGACACCACCACCGTAGCCATCCTGTTCAACGCGCTCGGCGTCCAGCCCGACGCCGGCGCCGCGGCCGAGCTGCCGGTGGACGACGTCGCCTACCGGGTCGTGGTGCCCGCCCGCGAGCCGCCGCTCGCGGCGCCGCGCGTCGAGCCGGTCGAGGGCTCGGGGCTCCGCGTCTCCCGCACGTTCCGCCGACACCCGGCGCAGGCCGACGCCTGGAACGAGAACCCCGGCTACGTCATGAACCCCGAGCGGTCGGGACTGGCGCCCCACGACCGCGAGCTGCTCATTCTGCGCACCGGCTGGAACGCGCAGTCTGTCTACGAGTGGGCCAAGCACGTGGGCAGCGTCGGCCGGGCGCGCGACCACGGTCTCGATCCGCACTGGATCGCACAGGGTCACGACGCGGCGGGCTGGAACGCGAACGAGCGGGCGCTCATCGACGCCGCCAACGAGATGTACCGCGACACGACCATCTCCGACGAGACCTGGGCGGCGCTGGCCGAGCGCTACACCGAGCACCAGATGATGAGCATCGTCGCCACCGCGGCCCGCTACCGCAAGGTGTCGATGATGCTCAACGCGCTCGGGGTGCAGCCGCTGCCCGACGACGAGCGGCTCCCGGTGCTGGCGGGGTACTGATTCGCACGCACGCTACCGGCGCTCGGCGGACGCGGAATCGAGATAGCGGCGGCCGAAGACGATTGTCGACCGGGCGACCGCGCGGTAGCCGCCATCCGGCGTCTCCCTGGCGATCTCCGCGGTCCGGGGCTCGGCCGGCAGATCCGGCCCGTCGCGGAAAGCCTCGGTCAACGGCCGCCCGGCCATCGTCGGTGCGGCGGACAGCCCCAGCAGGTAGAGGAACGTCGGAGCGAAGTCGACGTTGGAGGTCGGGAGCTCGACCTCGATACCCGACTGCAGGGCCGGACCGGCCGCAATCAACGTGTTGTGGATGTCGAAGGGGCTCGCACTGCCATGGCCCGCCGTGCCGCCCGAAGCCGACGTGCCGCGGTAGCCGTACTCGTTCTCGGCGGCGGTCCACGCCGGCGAATAGAGGACGGCGGCGGACCGCGCGTGGTTCCAGCGAGCGGCGTCGAACGCCAGCGTGCCGGGCACCTGCGCGTCCCGCGTGAAGATCGCGCCGACACGCTCCGACGCCTGCAGCGCCTCGACGATCCGCGCCACGGTGCCGGTGTCGCCGTCCCGCACGTAGATCGCCCCGCTGCCGGCCACGATCCGCGGCGACCCGTCCGGCAGCTCGCCGGCGAACGGCGCGAGCAGCGCGTCGAGGTCCACGGCGCCGGTGTGCGTCGAGAACCCGTGGTCGGAGGTCACCCAGAGGTTGAACGCGTCGAGTCGGCCCGCGGCCCGCAGGCCGTCCTGGATCCGCCCGATCTCCTCGTCCACGGCGCGGAGCGCCGCCACCGAGGTCGGATGGCCGATGCCGTTGGCGTGGGCCGTCGTGTCGGGATCGCTGAGCCACAGGACCGTCACCGCCGGGTCGACATGGTCGAGACCGACCTCGAGGAACGCGTCGACGATGTACCGGTTGCGGTCGCGGTTGGGCATCGCCGCGGGGGGCGGCGGACCGAGCCGCTCCTGCACGGCCTGCCCCAACGCCTCGGGCAGCGCGTACTCGTAGTGGATGATGCCGCCGCCGGCGATTCGGTGGTTCAGCAGGTACGACGACCCGCTCGAGCCGGCGCTGGCGACGAGCAGCCGCAATCCCGCGCTCTGCAGCCGCTCGGCCAGGGTCGGTGCGGTCAGCAGGCCCCCGTCCTCGACCTCCTCGATCCGCAGCAGGTTGGCGCGCTCGCTGGTGCTCATGAACCGCGTCGGCTCGACCGCGGGGAAGAAGACCGCGTTCCCCATCAGCCCGTGCGTCTCCGGGTAGGCGCCGGTGGAGATGGAGGCCGCGTTGACGCGCGTCACGGTCGGGTAGACGGCGTGGTGGTCGCCGAAGACGACGCCGCGCTCGCCGAGCGCGTGCAGGTTCGGCATCAGGTCGGGCGTGACATAGTCCGGCCGCAGTCCGTCGAGGACAATCAGCAGGTGCCGTTGCTCCGCGCGGTCCGGGGGTTCCTCTTCCGGTTGCGCCGCGGACGGCCCGCATCCGGTGCACAGGCACAGAAAGACGGCGAACAGCGCCACCATGTTGCGGGGCTCGGGCATGGTGCCGCAGTATAGCAACGCGCCTCGTGCGACCCGCTCCCCCACCGCGGGCGGGCCCCGCGAGGATTTATAATCGATCGATGGTCATGCCGAACCTGTCCGAGTCGTCGCAGCCCGCCGCCTCCCTGCGGATCGCGCCGCTCACGCCGACCATCGGGGCCGAAGTTCACGGCATCGATCTCACCCGGCCGCTCGACGACGCGACGCTGGCCGAGCTGAAGGACGCGTGGGCGAGGCACCTGGTCCTCTTCTTCCGCGACCAGGATCTGACCTTCGAGCAGCACAAGGCGCTCGGACGCCGCTTCGGCGAGCTGCACATCCACCCGGCCGCCCCGAAGGACGCCGAGCACCCGGAGATCCTGGTCGTCCACGGCGACGACAAGGTGGAGTTCGTGGCGGGGAGCCTGTGGCACTCCGACGTCTCGTGCGACATCGAGCCGCCGATGGCCAGCATGCTCCGAGTCGTGCAGGTGCCGCCCTCCGGCGGCGGCGACACCCTCTTCTCCAGCATGTACGCCGCCTACGAGGGGCTCTCGGACCGGATGCAGCGGTTCCTCACGGGGCTGACCGCCGTCCACGACGGCGAGCAGTACTACCGGGGGCGGTACGGCGCGGGCACCCTCCGGGACGACGACTACCCGTCGGCCGAGCACCCGGTCATCCGCACGCACCCGGTCACCGGCAAGCCGGCCCTCTACGTGAACGAAGGGTTCACGACGCGCATCAAGGATCTGCCGCTCGCCGAGAGCGACGCCGTGCTGGCATTCCTGTTCAAGCACTGCGCGCAGCCCGACTTCAACTGCCGCTTCCAGTGGCGCGAGAACTCGATCGCCTTCTGGGACAACCGCTGCACCCAGCATCTGGCAATCTGGGACTACTACCCGGAGACGCGGCACGGCTACCGGGTCACCATCCAGGGCGACGCGCCGTTCTACGACCCGTCCCGCGGGCAGTGACCGGCGGCTGCGACTCTATCTATATCTCGGCGCCGGGTCGATTGACGAGACTCCCGTCCTGATCGAAGCATGATGTCGCGGTGCCGGGAAATGCGTCGATCAACGCCAATCTGACGTCTACATGCTCGTCGAAGATTGCAAACCATACAGAGAAGAGTCCACACAGTATCTCGCAGCATCGACTACTGAACGCAAGCATCGTATTGTGTCTGTCCGGCCACAGGACATCGTCATCGGCAACCTCCGTATCGCCCTTGACCGAATTGCAGTTGGTGCAACCGAGCAGGAAATTGTACCAGTCCAGCTCCCGGTTCCGGTCCCGCTCCCGATGCGGATTCTTGGGTGCCATGTGTTCGACCGCCAAGCCGATCGGCAACCTTCTCTCGCAATAGCTGCAGTACTTCCCCAGCCTCTCCTCCAGGTCGCCGATGGCGTCCCCGTATCTTGCGTACTCTCGAGGCGCAGCCCCTCGCTCCACCGGTCTCACGTTTGGCCGGCCTTCTGTCGAGCGAGTGCTTCGAGCTTGAGGATAGCGCTGAGGCCCGGGTTGGCCGAGTACCGCTCGGCGATCTTACGGTACGCCGCTTCCGCTTCCCGCAGTTCCTCTTCCGTGCCGTCCGCACCGCCCTGCAGCAACGAGAAGTAACGCGCGGTGGCCTCGGCCAGTTCGCGAGCCTTGAGGCTCTGCTGAGGAACAGCGACTTCCTGGATGTCTTCCGCGATGTCCTCGATAGACCGATTCGCATACTCGACCAGCGGCGACCCGCTCCGATAGTTCCGCATCCGGAGTCTATCGATTCTCATATCTCCCCGTACCCGTGGAGGATTCGACCACCATCGGGACTCATGCCGATTATCGGCGGATGCTTCCTCCCAGGCAATCGCAGGACGTCTCCGACCGTGTCTGCCTGAGACACGCCGGTGCATGCTGCGACGGAGAAGTGCGATACCGATGGGCGGACGGCACCGGTGCGCCGCTACTGCAGACCCCGCTGGGTGGCCTTTGTACACGCCCGGCCCCGACCGGGAACACGCGTCTCCGGCTGCCGGGGACTGCTGACCGAAGCCAAGCGCCGGGCGTTCGAGGCCAAGTGGAGGGAACGCGAGCAGGACCCCGGCGCTTTCCAGTCTGCGCCGCCGATGGTCGGGGTCATCGCCGAGAGCGGCAGCTTGGGTATTGGCCACGACGGCGGACTGTGCAACACTACGGCTCCGGACACGAAGGAGAGAACGATGAGCCATCGCATGCTTGCGGCGTGGGCGATCGTCATCGCGCTCGGCGTAGCGGCGCCCGTATCCGTCTTCGGGCAAAGCCAGGCGGAGGATGCGGCGGACACGGCCTCGACGTGGACGATGCCGCGTCTGCCCGACGGCCAGCCGGATCTGCAGGGCTACTGGACGACCCAGACCTTCACGCCCCTCGAACGGCCCGAGTACCTGGGCGAGAAAGCGTTCTTCACGGCAGAGGAAGTGGCCGCGCTGAACGCGCAGTTGACGGCCGAGGGCGTCGACCCCTCGGCGCGCAACGCGGTCGAGATCGAGGATCCGGAGGAACGGGAGCGGCGGCTGTACCAGGTCAACCGCGACCCCTCTTACGTCCACTACGACAACCAGATCTGGCTGCGCACGCCGGTGCCGAAGGGCCTGTCGACCCAGCGCACCTCGCTGATCACCGACCCGCCGAACGGGAGAATGCCGCCCCTGACGCCGGAGGCCGCGGACAAGCTGGCCGCCGAGGCCGCCGCGCGCCGGCTGCCCAACGTCTTCGACAGTCACCTGCACCGGCCGCTGCCCGAGCGCTGCATCGTCTGGTCGCACGAGGGTCCGCCGAACCTGCCGCCAGCCTACAACGACATCCACCAGATCTACCAGACCGCGGACTACGTGGTGGTGTTCACCGAGCTGACCACCAACCCGCCGCGCATCATCCCCATCGACGGGCGGCCGTACATCTCCCGACGGATCGGACAGTGGGCCGGCGATTCGATAGGCCGCTGGGAGGGCGACACCCTGGTCGTCGAGACCCGGAACTTCAACGAGAAGCGGCGCTACCGGGGAGCCACCGAGGAGATGACCGTCGTGGAGCGCTTCACGCGCGTCGCCGACGACCGCATCCGCTACGAGTTCACGGTCGAGGATCCCAATACGTGGATGCGCCCGTGGAGCGCCGAAGTCCCGATGGTGGCGACCGAGGGCCCGCTCTTCGAGTACGCCTGTCACGAGGGCAATCACGACATTCGGCACATCCTGGAGATCTACCGGAACCTGGAGAGGCAGGCGGCGGCCAGGGCGGCGGAAGAATCGAAGTGAAACAGGCGAGGACAGTCGTGATTCGGACAGGTGTGTACGTGTCTGCAGCGGCGCTGGCCGCGGCGTTGCCGTCAGCCGCCGTCGCGCAGGAGGAGGTCCGGCACGGGACTACGCCGCTCGTGCTGCAATGGGAGGCGGCCGACTGGGGGCCGCCGTCCTCCAGCCGGCCCGGCTTCCCCGCCGGGATCCGCAACGCGCCGATCGCCACGGATCCGGCGACGGGCGGACCGACCTACCTGGCGCGGTTCCCGGCCGGCTCCGAGTTCGCCATGCACTGGCACACCTACACCGAGACGGTGGTCGTGCTGGAGGGCACCGTCGACATCGTCATGGACGGCACCCGCCACACGGCCACCGCCGGCAGCTACGTCATCATCCCCGGCAACGCGCACCATGCCTGGTACGTCCACGCGGGCGCGGACGTGGTGCTGCTGGCGCGCCGGGACGGACCGGCCGACTTTCACTTCGTCGATCCGTAACCGCGATCAGGCCAGGTCGAAACGGTCGAGATTCATCACCTTGGCCCACGCCGCCACGAAGTCGCGGATGAAAGCCTGCTGCGAGTCGTCGCAGGCGTAGGCCTCCGCGACGGCGCGGAGCTGGGAGTTCGAACCGAAGACGAGATCGACGGCCGTGCCGGTCCACTTGACCTCGCCCGTCCCGCGATCGCGCCCCTCGAACACGTCCTCGGACGCGGACGACGCCTCCCACGCCGTGTTCATGTCGAGCAGGTTGACGAAGAAGTCGTTGGTCAACGTCCCGGGCCGCTTCGTGAAGACACCCCGCTCGGACTGCCCGACGTTCGCGTTCAGGACGCGCAGGCCGCCGACGAGCACCGTCATCTCGGGAGCGGTCAGGGTCAGCAACTGCGCCCGGTCCACCAGCAGCTCTTCCGCGGCGCGGCGGTGTCCGTTCCCGAGGTAGTTGCGGAACCCGTCCGCGGCCGGCTCCAGCACGGCGAACGACTCGACGTCCGTCTGCTCCTGCACCGCGTCGGTGCGCCCCGGCGAGAAGGGAACCTCGACGTCGTGCCCGGCGTTCTTCGCGGCCTGCTCGACGGCGGCGCACCCGCCCAGGACGATCACGTCCGCGAGCGAGACCCTCTTGCCGCCGGACTGCGCGCCGTTGAAGGCCTTCTGAACGTCCTCCAGAACGCCCAACACGGTCGCCAGATCGGCCGGCTGGTTGACTTCCCAGTCCTTCTGCGGGGCGAGGCGAATGCGCGCCCCGTTGGCCCCGCCGCGCTTGTCGCTGCCGCGGAACGTCGAGGCGGACGCCCAGGCGGTCGAGACCAGTTGGGAAACGGACAGTCCCGATGCGAGGATCCGGCTCTTGAGCGCGGCGACGTCCTGCGCGTCGATCAGCTCGTGATCGACGGCGGGCACCGGGTCCTGCCACAGGAGCTGCTCGCCGGGAACCTCCGGGCCGAGGTAGCGCGAGACGGGCCCCATGTCGCGGTGCGTCAGCTTGAACCACGCGCGGGCGAAGGCGTCCGCGAACGCGTCCGGATTCTCGTGGAACCGCCTCGAGATGGGCTCGTAGATCGGGTCCATCCGCAGCGCGAGGTCGGTCGTCAGCATGACCGGCGTATGCCGCTTCGAGGAATCGTGGGCATCCGGCACGGTGTCGGAGCCCGCACCACCCTTCGGAACCCACTGATTCGCCCCCGCGGGGCTCCTGGTCAACTCCCACTCGTAGCCGAACAGGGTCTCGAAGAAGCTGTTGTCCCAGGTCACCGGGGTGGGCGTCCAGGCGCCCTCCAGACCGCTGGTGATCGCGTCTCCGGCCTTGCCGCTGCCGAAGGCGTTCTTCCAGCCGAGGCCCTGCTCCGCGATGGCAGCCCCCTCGGGCTCGGGGCCGACGTAGCGGTCCGCGTCGGCGGCGCCGTGCGTCTTCCCGAACGTGTGCCCCCCGGCGATGAGGGCGACCGTCTCCTCGTCGTTCATCGCCATGCGGGCGAACGTCTCCCGAATGTCCCGTCCCGCGGCAACCGGATCCGGGTTGCCGTTGGGCCCCTCGGGATTCACGTAGATCAGGCCCATCTGGACGGCGCCGAGGGGGTTCGCGAGCTCCCTGTCGCCGCTGTAGCGCTCGTCGGCGAGCCACTCGGTCTCGGGCCCCCAGTCGATGTCCTCCTCCGGCTCCCAGACGTCCTCGCGTCCGCCGGCGAAGCCGAACGTCTTGAGCCCCATCGACTCCAGGGCGCAGTTGCCCGCGAGGATCATCAGGTCGGCCCACGAGATCTTCCGGCCGTACTTCTGCTTGATCGGCCACAGCAGGCGGCGCGCTTTGTCGAGGTTCGCGTTGTCGGGCCAACTGTTGAGGGGCGCGAAGCGCTGCGTGCCGGACGCGCCGCCGCCGCGGCCGTCGTGGATGCGGTAGGTGCCCGCGCTGTGCCACGCCATTCGGATGAACAGCGGCCCGTAATGGCCGTAGTCGGCCGGCCACCAGTCCTGCGACGTCGTCATCACCGCCTCGACGTCCTTCTTCAGGGCATCGAGGTCGAGCGTCTTGAACTCCTCGGCGTAGTCGAACGCTTCACCCATGGGATCGGACAGCGCCGAGTTCTGGTGAAGCACCTTCAGGTTCAGTTGGTTCGGCCACCAGCGCAGGTTCGCCGCGGCACCGGCCGCCGTCTGCCCGTGGCCCATTACCGGGCACTTGCCCGCGCCTGCCGTCTTTTCCTCAGCCGTGTCGTGCATGTCTTTCAACCCCTTGCGTTCCTGTCCGTTCCGTTCCTGCTCCCGGGCCGATCGCGGCAGCCGGGGCAGTACCCCCAGTAGATGACCTCGGCCTCCTCGATCGCGAAGCCGTGATCGTCCTCGGCCGTGAGACAAGGCGCCTCACCGACAACGCAGTCGACGTCGACCATGACACCGCAGGCGCGGCAGACGAGGTGATGGTGGTTGTCACCGACTCTGTCCTCGTACCGCGCCGGCGACCCGGCGGGCTGAATCCTGCGGGCCAGTCCCCTTTCGACCAGCGTCCCCAGGGTGTCGTAGACCGCCTGCCGGGATATCGACCCGATGCTCCCGCGCACGTCGTCGGCCAGCTCGTCGGCAGTGGCGTGCGCGTGGATCGACACCGCCCGCAGCACGGCCAGCCGCTGGGCGGTGACCTGCAGCCCGTGCCGCCTCAGGAGCCGCTCGGCGTCCTCGTTCACTGCTTCGAGTCAATCACTGATTCTGGACCGAGTCAAGTATTGGTCTCTATCGAGATACTAGCCGCACCGGTATCCGGAATCGTGCCGGATGGCGCCGGGCCGCAAGTGGTAGTGTCAGCCCTGGAGGGACCGTCATGACACGCCGCACAACCCTGATCGCCTGCCTCTGCCTGCTGCTGTCCGCCGCCGTGGCCGGAGCCCAGGACGACGGGATCACGCCAGTGACCGATGCCATGCTCGACGATCCCCCGGCGGCCGACTGGCTGCACTGGCGGCAGTCGCCAGAGGGCTGGGGCCACAGCCCGCTGGACCAAATCACCCGCGACAATGTTGCGGAGTTGCGGCTCGTCTGGTCGTGGGCGCTGGAGCCCGGCTCGCAGGAGACGACCCCGCTCGTGCACGACGGCGTGATGTTCCTGGCCAGCCCCGGCAACGTCATCCACGCGCTCGACGCCGCCACCGGCGACCTGATGTGGGAGTACCGCCGCCAGTTCGCGGAAGGTGTCCGCGGGCGCGGCTGGACGCTGCGCAACCTGAGCATTTACGGCGACAAGGTCTTCGTCAACACGGCCGACGCCCATCTGGTGGCGCTAGACGTCCACACCGGCGGGGTGGCATGGGAGACCGCCGTCGCCGACCAGCAGAAGGGCTTCACCTACCGGAGCGGAGCGTTCGTCGCCCGCGGCCGCGTCATCTCGGGAATGAGCGGCTGCACGCGCTACTACGAGGACGGCTGCTTCATCACGGCCCACGACGCCGAGACCGGGCGCGAGCTGTGGCGCACCTCGACCATCGCGCGGCCGGGTGAGCCGGGCGGCGACACGTGGGGCGATCTGCCCGCGATGTTCCGCTCCGGCGGCGACGCCTGGATCGCCGGCAGCTACGATCCGGGGCTCGGCCTCCTCTACTGGGGCACGTCGCAGGCCAAGCCCTGGGCGCGGGCAAGCCGCGGCACCGACGGCGACGCGCTATACACCAACTCGACGCTGGCCCTCGACCCGGACACCGGCGAGCTGCGCTGGTTCTACCAGCACATCCCGGGCGAGACGCACGACCTCGACGAAACGTTCGAACGGATCGTCGTCGACGCCGGCGGCCGCAAGTCGGTCTTCACCATGGGCAAGCTCGGCATTCTCTGGGAACTGGACGCCGAGACCGGCGACTACCGCAACGCAACCGACCTCGGCTACCAGAACGTCGTCGACCTCGATCCCGGCACCGGCCGGCTCGAGTACCGCCCGGGCATGATCCCGGAGCTGGACGTCGAGCTCGACTTCTGCCCGAGCTTCTCAGGCTTCAAGAGCTGGCGGGCCATGGCCTACAGCCCGGCCACCGAGGCCTTCTACATCCCGGTCCAGCCCACCTGCGTCACCACCGCAATGACCGCGGTCGAGCGCCGGGAAGGGGGCGGCAGCATCGGCCTCGCGTCCCGCGTCGATCGTCACCATCCGGACAGCCGCGGCAATCTCGGCGAGTTCGTCGCGATGCACCGCACCGGCCGCATTCTGTGGCGGCACCGCCAGCGGACGCCGTTCAACTCCGCCGCGCTGACGACCGCCGGCGGCCTGGTGTTCATCGGCGATTGGAACCGCTTCGCCAATGCGTACGACGAAGCCACCGGCGAGTTGCTGTGGCAGACGCGGCTGCCGACGTCGGTGCAGGGATTCCCCGTCAGCTACGCCGTCGAGGGACGGCAGTACGTGGCCATCCCGGTGGGGGTGGGCGCCCTGGCGTGGTCCACGATCCCGCTACGGCTGACTCCGGAGGTCCGCCGCCCGGAGACCGGCAACGGCCTCTACGTCTTCGCCCTGCCAGAAGATGATTAGGGTCCGCAGTAGTCCCTAGACAGCCAGGGCGTCCCCATTTCATGGGGATCTCCTGTGGTATGCGTCCAGCCACCACCGAGCGCGGTCCGCCAGTTCCAGCCCCTCACGTGGTATATTCGTGGGACGCAAACGCAGCGCAAATCCCCATGGCAGGACGGCTCAGAGTCAAGCAGATCCCAACCCTGCGGCCGGGCCGCCACGGCGACGGCGGCACCCTCTACCTCGTCGTCGAGCCCGGCAGCCGGAGCCGCCACTGGGTCCAGCGGCTGACCGTCGACGGCAAGCGCCGCGACCTCGGGCTCGGCGGCTATCCGTACGTCGGGCTCGCCGAGGCGCGCGCCGCCGCGTTCTCCAACCGGCAGCTCGCGCGCCGCGGCGGGGACCCCACGGCGGTCCTTCAACCGTCGCGGGTCCCGACCTTCCGCACGGCGTGCGAGCGGGTCGACGCGGCGGCGGCGTGGAAAGGACAGGGGCCCGAGGACCGGCGGCGTGCTCTCGAGCGGTACTGCGGCTCGATCCTGGACCGGCGCCTCGACCAGATCCGCCGCGCCGACGTCATCGCCATCCTCGCCCCGCTGATGGCGGAGAAGCCGGCCATGGGGTCGAAGCTGCACGGTTGGATCCGCGGAGCGCTGGCGTGGGGCGTGGCCCGCGAGCACCTGGAGTTCAACGTGGCCGACGGCATCGGGGCGGCGCTGCCCGCGGCTCGCAAGGGAAAGAAGCACCACGCGGCGCTGCCCTACGCCGAGGTGGGCGCGGCATTGGAAGCCATTGCGGCCTGCACAGCGACCGAGGCGCTGAAGATCTGTCTCCGGTTCATCATCCTGACCGCCGTTCGGTCGGGTGAGGCGCGGGGCGCCACGTGGAGCGAGATCGACCTGCAGGCCGCGGAGTGGCGCATACCGGCCGAGCGCATGAAGGCCGGGCGCGAGCATCGCGTGCCGTTGTCGCCCGCCGCGATGGACACGCTGGAACGTGCCAGAAGCCTGTACAGTCCCGCCGGCTGGTGCTTCCCGGCCCCGTCGCGCGTCAGTCGTCTGATGCACGCGACGACGCTGGCGCAGGTCGTGCGGCGGCTGTACGGCGACCGCTGCACGGTGCACGGCTTTCGCTCGTCGTTCCGCGACTGGGCGAGCGAGCAGACGAGCGTGCCGCATGCGGTGGCCGAGGCGGCGCTGGCGCACCAGGTAGGCAGCGCCGTCGAGCGGTCGTACGCCCGGTCGGACCTGTTCGACAAGCGGCGTGGCCTGATGGACCGCTGGGCGGAGTATGTGACGAAGTAAGCCGCCGGGCGTTACAGCGATGACCGCCGGGTCAGCAGCCGCCAGCCGACCGAGCCGCCGGCGGGCAGGCTGGCGCCGGTGCTCGGCTTCGTCGATTTCGGCTGCAGAGCATCTGGGATTCGTCTCCGACCGCTTCCAGTGCCCAGCCGTCTGCGGGCGGCCCGCCGCGCCAGGCGCGCTTGCCTCGTGCTCGCGCGGCCGAGACGCCGGCCTGGAGCCAAGGCGCCATCTACGGGAACAACGTCACGTTCTTCACCTCGCGTCGCTCGCGATGAAACCCCGAGGCCCGGGACGCCGCCTGCACCTCGCAGCGCCCTTGGCCGGCCGGGTCGAAGAGAGCCCTGCGGCGAGCCGCGTGGCGGTGCAACCGCGCCCGCGTTGCAACCGACGCGCATGCGACTCGGCACACGGGCCATCGGCGCGACAATAGACTGCGGGCGCGCGGGGTTCGCGTCACGCCTGCCAGTGACCGCTCCTCGTCGCGAAACGCGTCCAGGATTTCGATCCTCGGCATCGTGACCTGCTCCTCCCCGAGTGACCCGCCGCCGCATCGCGCCGGCCACTAGAAACGCTTGCCGTCCCTGGCCGGCCGAGATGGCCGCCGCGGCGTTTGGCGGCCGCGCCCCCCGGACCGCCCGGCCGTCCTCTCGCCGACACCATCGTAACCGGATCCCGGCGGCGGTCCCGGAGACAGCATGCTCGATGCTGGTTCGCCCCGCCCCGCGTCTCCGCCCACGGCGGCGGGGCGCGAGGAAAGCTCGTAGCGGGCGGACACCGCGCTGTCTAACCGACTTGTGGCCGCCGCGGAGGCGACGATGCAGACTTGACATCTATATAAAAACCTTCATAGTTGGACCGTGAGCCTCGATCACATCCTGCTGGGCATGCTCAGCACACCGGCGAGCGGCTACGACATCAAGCGCGGGTTCAGCGAGGGGGCGCGCCACTTCTGGTCGGCCGAGTTGAGCCAGATCTACCCGGCCCTGAAGGCACTTGAGAAACGTGGCTGGCTGACGAGCCGCCTCGAGCCGCCAGCCAAGGGGCCGCCGCGTCGTGTGTATCGCCGGACTGCACCGGGACGCGCGGAGCTGCTCCGCTGGCTTGGCGAAGGCCCGCAGATGGGCACCGAGCGTTTTGCCTACCTCGGCCAACTCTGCTTCATGCACGAGCTGGACGACCTCCAGGCGACCAGTGACTTCATGCTGGAGTTGCGGTCCCGGCTGCGGGCGTTCCTGGCGCTGCTGCAGCAGGCGGAATCAGACATCGCAGGGACGGATGGCGCGCACGTTGACACGTTGAACGCCGAGGACTTCCACGTGTATCTGGCCATACGCATGGGGGTCCGCTCGCTGCGGGCCAAAGTCGACTGGTGCGACGAAGCCCTGGAGCAAATCGAACGTCGGCGGCGACCCCGCGCGGTTGCCGCCCGGAACGCAACGCAGGCCCCGAAGGAGCTGCGGCATGGCTGACACGATGCACGACCTGCTTCGCGCGCTGCACATCTCGACCGGGTTCGTCGGCCTGGCGGCCTTCTGGGTCCCCGCCGCCGTACGCAAAGGGGGACGCCTTCACGTCGCTGCCGGCCGGGTTTTCGCCGCGTGCGCCTACGCCGTGGCGCTTACCGCCCTCGGCTCGACCTCGTGGGCGCTGCTGCATCCGTCGAGCTGGGCCGGGGAACCGGTCAGCCTGGGCCAGGTTCCGGCTGATGAAATCATGTTCGTCGCCATCCTCGGCTTCCTTGGCCTTTTGCTGCTGCACGGGGTCGAGACCGGCGTCCGCGCGATGCGGACGCGCCGCCACCCGGACCAGTTCGCCGGCCGGCGCCTGCGGCTCCTCAGCCTGGCGGTGCCCGCGGCCGGCCTGGGGCTCTTCGTCTTCGGCCTCTTCCACCTCGTCCAGGGCAGCGGCGGTCTCTTCCTGATCCCCGTGGCGCTGGGGGCCGCCGGCATCGCCGGCTACTTCGAGGATCGCCGGTTTCTCGCCAATCCCCGCCCCACACCGATGGCCTGGTGGTACACGCACATGGAAGGGATGATCGGGTCCGGCATCGCCTTCCACACCGCCTTCCTGGTCTTCGGCGGGCAGCGTCTGTTCGGCGGCGCCCTCCTGCAGGGCACGTGGTCGTTTCTGCCCTGGATTCTGCCGTCCCTCCTCGGGTTTCCGGCGCTGCATGTCTGGACCCGCTACTACAAGCGGAGGTTCGGAGAGCTCCCGGAGCAGATCGCGCAGGGATCGACGGCCCGGGCCACTGAACAGGGCCGGGACGTCGGTGCGCTGTGAGGCCGTCGCGTGCCGGCGGCGCCGAGGGGAGACCCGGCAGTCGCTCACTGAGTTCAACCGTCATCGGTCTTCGGAATCCGCGGTTTCAGAGGACCGACAACAAAGACGACCCGGTCGAGCACCGGCGGCGCGAATGGCGCGCCTACCGAGCCGGCCCGAGCGGTCATCAATGGGCCATTGCGCAAGGGCCATCGACCTGTCGGCCGCCGGTTCCTTGCGCCGCCGACAGTCGATGGCGCACGACCGGCTGCGCGCAGAGACGTCGCCGGTCAGCGTCTCTTCCCGTCCCGGTCGCCCCCCGTGCGCGGACGGCTCTCGATGTAGTTCTGCACCTCGTCTTCGTACCAGCCGGTCGCCTTGGGCCCGATCCTGATCGACTGCGGGAAGGTCCCGCGTTGCTGCAGCGCGTAGATCGACGACCGCGACAGCCCCGTCGCCTCCTTGACGTCCTTCAACCGCAGAACCCGCCTGCTCATCGCACACCTCCTTCGGCGCCGCCGGCTCGCATCCGGTTCGGGCCGGGGGAAGCATGCCAACCCTGCGGCCACTCGACGCCTTCCCCGGAGGGTCTCTTTCCGTCGTAAGTGACTGAAGCGCAATGAGAAGAGCTTCGCAACGCGGCTGCCGCACTGCTGCCGGCCCGCCGACTCCAGACGTCCGTTGCCAGCCCAACGGGTTTGCCAGCGTTCGGTCACCGCCGCCCTTGCGCGAGATCCGCGCCGACGCCGCCACGATCTCCAGCGGCGCCTCCCAGGGCGGGCCGTCGTGCTCGCGGGCGGGGGCAGAAGCTGTCCGGCAGCGAGCTGTGCGCCGCTACGAGATCGACTGCGTGACCAGGATCGGGGTCAGACGCGACCGGCGCCACATCGCAACCAATCTTCTTGCCGCCGGCCGACACGTCGAGCGCGTCGTCGGCGCTTCGAATGCCGGACCCGCGGCGCGCTGAACACCGGTCGGCCTGGTGGGGACCGACCCTCGATGTCCGCGCGGGCGAGCACGTCGGCCCCGCAGTCGGGGCACGTCGCCGGCAGCGGCATCCGCACATCGATCGCGAACTGCGTCATGCAGCCCAGGCACTCGCCCGCCACCGTCTCCCGCCGCTCTCTGGAGACGCCGCCGGCAGATGCGCCCCCAGCAACCGTCGCGCGCTCACCGCTCGACCGCCGAGCGCACGACCTCGTCCGTTTCCGGGACCAGCGCGTCCGCATCGGCACAACGGCAACAGTCGGCCTGCGCCGCGATGCCGGGCAACGACACCGGAGCGCGCGGGGGAACCGCTCCGGCGCCACAGCGCAAGGGCCGCCGACAGGTGCGTCCGGCGGGATCTGCGCCACCACACGGGGGAATCGGCCCGGCAGCGACAATGGGTGAACGGGGCGGGTCGGGCGCGGGCGGGCGGACAGGTGCTTGCGCACGCGGCCGGGCTGCGCCCGGCGATCAACGTCGTTGCCCGGCGGAAGCCGGGGCGCGATGGTCGCGGCGGCGACGCGGCGACCCGACCACCCCCAAGTCCGTAACCGCGCCGGGCACCGGCGTAACGAACAGCCGTCGTCCGTAGAGCGGCCGAGCCGCCGCTGACGCCGGCATCCGCATCGACCGGCCCTGCCGGGCCATCACCAACACACGCTCGACGCCGTCCGCCCGCTGGACACCACCGCCCGCGGCGCCGCGAGACCGCTACGCCAGCCGGCCCCCCGTCGGGCTCAACCCCGGAGGACGCGCCATGACGCTCATCGACATGCTCCGCCCGGAGCAGCGGCAACAACTGCGGCAGCTGCGCTACCGCATCTACAACCGCGAGTACATGCGGCGAATCCGCGAGCAACGCAAGCTGCTGTGCGTCGGCGTCGACCTGCCCATCGAGGCGGGCACCTGCGGGCGCCTGGTGCACGCCGGATACCAGCGCTGCATCCACTGCACCCGTCGCCGCTGGTGGCTGCTCAAGCACGCCTTCAACGACGCCGAGGTGTCCATCACCGCCATGCTCGAGGAGCACGCGCGCGACAACAACACGCTCGACGACGCCGCCGGCGCCCCTCCCGATCCTCGACGAGTTGTCCGGCCTCGGCGATCCCTGCCTGCGCTGGTGAGCCGCGATGGGCTCGCGGGACCAGAACCCTTCGTCGTCTCGTTGCGTCCATGCCAACGGCCGGCTATCGGGGATCAGACCTTGCCGCCGCGTGAAACAAAGCCGCAACGCATCGGCCCGCGGTCCGGTTTCGCGCTACCGACCGTTTCGGCAGCGGAACGGTGCCTCCTGCACACGCCGTCACCGGCGTGCTGAGAGAGACTCGACTCCCCGACCATAGTCGCAAGCTGGGAAACTGACTCGGCCGACCGTGGGAATCCTGCCGCCAAGCACCGATTCGCCGGCACGGTCGCGATCCCCGGATCGCGGACTGGAACCGCATCCGAAGATAACCCGAGCAGTCGCGATAGACGAACAGGTCGATGAAGAGAACGCGCGCACACGGACCAACAGTCGATCCCGCCGAACAGCCACGGCGGTTGACGGCGGCCTGGCCCGCGGTGGCCGCGTAGCGCCTGCTTGCTGCCTCCCAACCCGTCAAGGCGTGGCCGTAGCGGTCCCGCGCACCGGTCCTCCCCGGGACCAGTGCGGAACCGGAGCAAGTGCAACCGTCGTCCTTCTGCGTTTTCCATAGCGGCCGGCAAAAGGGGATCAGAAACGCCTGTTCCTCCCGCACGAAGCAACGCCGCAACGCATTTCGGGCCCGCGGTCCGATCCGGGGTTGCAGCATGTTCTCGTCGGCCAGCGCGGGTCGCACAGCGCCGGCGGCAGGAGCCCGCGACGCGCCATCGGAATCGAGAGTCCCTGCGCCGAGAGCCTCGCCGCCCTCCGACGTAACGCCGCAGCCGCTCCGCACCGGCGACGTCGTAGTAGGCTCTTCGTAAGCCAATGTCCATCGACGAATGGCGGGCGCTGCGCGCCGAGGTCAAACGCGACAGCCCGTACCGCGAGCCGCACGCGCTGGCTCCGCCGCAAGCCTTCCGCCGCGAGGGCTCCAGAGCCGCCATCCGCCGTCAATACGTCCACGACGACGACCCCGACCGCATCGGACGGGCCAGCCGGACCGTTGCCCGCCGTATCACCCGCAGTTGCTGCGGTTGGAAGACGAGGCCGAGCAGCGAAGAGTTCTACGAGGCGCTCCGAGCGCGACAGCCCAACCAGCGTCAGCGCAATCTGATCAACATGTGGTGGCAGGAAGCCACCAACGACGAGCTCATTCGAGCCTGGGCCGAAGACGTGTACTCGATCCGTGAACTCGTCGCCGCCATTCACGCCGCCGGGGCCCAGGACGACTATCCGGAACGCAACGCCGAGGTCAACGGCTTCGCCGACCACTGACCCGACGGCGGGACCATGGAACAGCTGACGCTTCCCGAACCGGCGGCGACCATTCTGGCGCGCACGCACCACATTCTCGACCGGCACGTGACCCCGCACACGCCCGGCGGCGACGGCTGGAAGATCGGCGGCGGCACGATTCTGGCCGCCCGCTGGGCCCACCGCCGGAGCGAGGACATCGACCTGCTCGTGCACCCGAACACCGACACCAGCCATCTGGAACACCGCATCAACCCCGAGCTGTCCGCACGGATGCGCGAAGCCGGCGCGACGTACCTCGACTTCGAGACCCTGCCGACGATTCACTTCGACAACGGCAGAATAGAGATTCTCGCCAGATACCCTTCGCCGCGCCGCGGCCACGAGCTCGCGCTTGTCGACGGGCGTCGAGCAACGACGCTCGCCTCGGCCCAGATCCTGACCGCCAAGCTGCAACACCGGTCTCTGGACCCTCCGGTGCGAGACCTCTACGACCTGGCCGTCGCGGCGCGCGCCGAGCCGAGAGCGCTTGCCGTAGCGCTGAACACGCTGTCCCCCCGTGCTCTCGACACCCGGCTGCTGCGCTGGGAGCGCCGCAGCAAGGTCTACGCGCAAGAGGCCCAGGACTTGATCCGCGGCGCTCCGCAACGCTACGCCGACATCAGCACGGCTCCGGCAGAACACGCCATCGACGCGGCAACGCGACACGCGTACCAACGCGTGCGGATCCGCGCCGCGGGTGGGATCGCGATCGTAGAGGTCCAAGCGTCCGGCTACCGGCAGACATTCTCGTATGCAAGCCTGCCGGAGTTGCACGCCGGCTTCGAGCGCGACGGCATCAACGCGCTCGTCGCCGCCCGCGGTCGCAACCACGTCCGAATCCGATCGGAGATCACCGCTGCCGTGCAGACGCACCGTGACTGCACCGTGCTCGACTGCGCGACGCCCCGGCCCGAAACGCAAGGGCGCAGCGACGAGCTGGGCGCGCAGGCGCCCTCGACCGCCACCCCCCAGCACAGGGGCGGCGTCCCGGACCGTGCCGGCCCTTCCGCAACGGGAGCGGCCGCAGCCAAGCGCAGCGATCGGCCAGCAGAGCGCCAACGACAAAACGGCTGGTACCGTTGATGCAGCCCTTCCGGCTCTGGAGGCGCCGCTGCCAGCACCCGGACGTCAACGACGTGATCCTCGCCATGCGCACGCGCTCGCCGATCGTTGCTGAAGCGCGATCTCAAGCGTGCGGCGACCGGCTCCGCGCGATGCCGGCCCCCAGCGGGGGCGCGGCGCACTCGAGGTAATCGTCGCCGAGCGGCCCGTTGCGCACAGCGTCGACCCCCGCCGGTACCCGGCGATTGAACGACCGTGCGAGGAATGCCAGGCGCGCGATACGCGCGGCTCCGAGAGGAGCTGACCGAGCGTGCGCGACTGTATCGCCCTCAGCCACCTTCACGACCACCAGGCCTGCCGCTGCCAATGCAAAGGCGGCGAACCGGCATCGATCCGCACGCGGCAGCAACGAACATGCCTACGGCACACGCAACGCAACACCCCGCGGCACGGGCCGCGACCGACGCCAGCGCAACGCCGCAACCGGCGACTAGCCCCGGACCGGAATCACCGGTCGCTTCGGGAGCTTGAGCGGCACGACCTCGGTCGGTGCGGCCGCACCGGAATCACCGAGCACGCGAGCGACGACCCGGTCGAGCACCTCGTCCGGCTCGTGCCACAGCTCCTTCGGGTCGTACGACTCGTCCAACGCCGCGCGAAGCTGCGCCGCGGAAATACCCGGCTCCCTGCCGACCAGCATGCGCCCCACACGCTCCAGCCGGCGCTCGGTCTCCAGGTTCGCCGCCTCGGCGCGTTCGCTCGCATCGACGGCGCCGACCGAACCACGCCGGCGAGAGCGCCGATCATCACCGTAGCGCGCACGCAGGCGGGGCAGCGCCGCGCGCACGCCCGCGAGCCCGTGCTCGAGCGCCTCGCGCAACAACTGCGAACGCTTGACGCCACTGCGATACACCAGCGCGTCGTAGCGCTCGAGCACGTCGGTCGGAACGAAGAACGTCAGCCTGATCATCGCCATCACCGGACCTCCTCACCGCGCCGGCTCGCGTCGGCACGCAATACGGCCAGGGGCACGAGAATGCCGCCCGGCGCCGTCCGGCGGAAGGTTACCGAAGCGCGGCACGCGAACGCGGGATCCTACGACCCGACACGAGCGACGTGTTACCTACCCAAAAACCGGTTTTTGGCAGGTGGCACCGTTTCTTGTACCGTACAAAAAATAGGACCCCAAGAGGGCCCGGCAGTTTTTGCCATTACGCAATCGGCCAAATAGACATGGTTCGGCATGGTTTCATGATCATGGCGTAAGACGTCAATAGCCACGGGGATCTTACATAGTCACGTGTGACGTTACACGCGTACTGTGGTCCTGTCTTTTGTCAAGCTATTTGGCACCCTGTGAGCGACCACCCTCCGGCGGTCGCTCACATCCCATTTTCCCTGCGGGAAGGCTCTCCGGGTGGTGTCACCAATTGCAGAACTATGTGTACGTACACTCGGCGAGCCGAGATCATATCGCCGATTGACGACAGCCGTCTGAACGCGCCTGGGCAACCGCCGGACAGACCCCCGGACAGACCCCCGGCCAGCGGAGCGACGGTGCGAGGTGTCCATCGGCAACACCTCGAACAGCGCCGCGGGGTCGCGTATCGTCCTCACGGCGCACCGGCCCAACGAGACCGCAGCGCCCGCGACGATTCGCCGGAAAGCGCGCGCTTGCAACCTGGCGCTGACACTTCTGGTGATCTCGGGGCGGCAGGTCGTCGATTCTGCTGTCTGGCTGTAACCGCCTCGCGTGGTTCGACGTCGTGCGCCGGCTCCGCCGCGTGACGGCCGGGTCGGCGCGGCGGATTCGTCGGTTGTGCCGCTTCGCCTCGGCGCCACGCTCGCGTATTGCGGCTCCCGTTGGAAACGACGTTTCGACTCCGCAACGGCGCCCCGCCGACGGCCCTCTGGAGGAATCTCGTTGTGATCGTGCCCATCGACTTCACGTGCGGCGATGCGTGACGCGATCGCCGCATAATCCGCGATCTCGGCGGCGCGTGACCGGGATTGCGCACTCCGTTCCGACGACGTCGCGGGCAGTTGCACGATCCTTCCGCGTCGCAGGGCGGGCAGGGGGGCGACAGTGCGGGCAACACGGGCGTGGCGGACAGCCGCACGGTTCCTTCGGCGTCGCAAAGCAGAGCGTTACACGAACGCAGCTCATCGCCTCGGCGCACGCTCCGCCTTCCGCGCCGGCGGTCGTGCTCGAGCACCCGCTGGTTGGATCAACGACACGGGGCTCCGGGCTTGGCGATTCGGTAGCGTACCCCGGGCCAGATGCCGACCTGAGACCGGCGAAACCGCAGCCGTGTTCGGCGCGTCACGTTCCCCGGATGTCGATGTGCTGGTTGTTCCGTGCGTCAGGTCGGCGGTTCGTCGTTGACGAACTGCCCGGAGTCAGGCTGCATCGGCCGTCCGCCGACGCCATCGGTTGAATCGGCGGCGCTTCCAGTCGCTACGCCACGCTTTGCCACGAGGTCGCCCGCGCGACGGCTATTCCGGCACAGGACCATGAACTTCGGCATCTCTTTCGCAGGCGCGCCAGCGCCAGAGAGAGGGCGCCACGGCCGGCCACGGCCTCGGGCTCGCGATCTGCAAGGGGCTCGTCGAGGCGCACGGCGGGCGCATCCGGGCCGAGAGCGACGGTCCCGGCCGCGGGGCCACGTTCACGTTCACGGTGCCCGTGGCCGGCGAGGCCGGGACCGCGGCGGCCGGACGCGCCGCCGGTCCGCCGCCGGCCGCGGACCGGGACGGGCCGCCCCGCATCCTCGTCGTCGACGACGACGCGCTTCGTCCGCGGCGCGCTCTTGGCGGCCGGCTACGCCCCGCTGGTGACGGGCGGGCCGGAGGACCTGGCGCGCATCATCCGCACCGAGACGCCGCAACTGGTCCTCCTCGACCTGGTGCTGCCCGGCAGCGACGGCATCGAGCTGATGAAGCAGGTCCCGGAGCTTATCCGACCTGCCGGTCATCTTCATCTCGGCCTACCGCCGCGACGACACCGTCGCGCAGGCGCTCGAGGCGGGCGCGGCCGACTACATCGCCAAGCCCTTCTCGCCGACCGAGTTGGTGGCGCGGGTGCGGGCGGCGCTCAGACGGCACGCCGAGCCAAGCCGTTCGTGCTCGGCCAGATCGCCATCGACTACGCGCAGCGCCAAGTGACGGTCGGCGGGGAGGCGTCGAGCTCACCACCACCGAGTACGAGCTGCTGCGCGTGCTCTCGCTCGACGCCGGACGCGTCGTGACCTTCGACACGCTGTTGCGCCGGGTCTGGGCCAACCGCGAGAACGCCGACGCGAACCCGGGTGCGCATCTTCGTCAGGAAACCTGCGGCGCAAGCTCGGCGACAGCGCGGGACAGTCCCGCCTACATCTTCAACCGGCGCGGCGTCGGTTACCGCATGGCGAAACCGGCGGACCCCTACGGGCGCGACGGCGGCGATGCCCGCGTCCGTCCTGACTTGATTCGGCTGCGCCTGCGTCCGCCCGCGCCGTCATCGCGCTGCCTCGTGCAGCGCGGCTCGGCATCGTTCACTGGCGCCCGCCCGACTGCCGGCAAGAACCCGCCGCGCCTCCGCGAGTCGGCGCGGATACGAACCACGGAGGAGAAGGCGGGCGGCACGACAATGGGGCAGGCAGAAAGGTAGCGGCACAGAGGAACGGGGCCGGCGGGCAAGGCGACGCCCTGCCGTGCACCGTTTCTCCACGCTTGGCCGCTCACGCGCTGCTGTTCAACGCCGCACGCGGCAGGCCGCCGCGACACGGCACACCACGCCACGGGGCCGACAACCCGCTGCCAACCCGGCCCGATCGGGCCACTCCCTCTTTCCCGGAGGAAACCCATGCCCCTGATCGAGTTGCTCCGCCCCGGCAGCGGGACAAGCTCCGCAAGCGGATCGCCAACCGCGAGCTGATGCGCCGCGTTCGCGTCGACCTCAACCGCAAGCTCCTGTGCTCCGGGGTCGACCTGCCCATCGAAGCCGGCACCTGCGGGAGACTCATCGCGCCCGAGAGCAGCCGCTGCATCCGCTGCCACAACCGCCGGATGTGGCTTCTGAAGTACGGCCTCGACCAGGCGGAAATCGTTGTGCCCGTCCTGCTCGAAGCCGCCGCCGCCGAAGACGACGCCCGCCGGGACGCCGGCGCGGCCGTCCACCGGCCCGACTCGGTGCCCCTGCTCGACGACCTGCCGGCTTCGACCCGTGTCTGCGGTGGTAGCGGCGGCGGGACGCCGACGTGGTCCGGCGTGACGGCTGCGCCCCGGCGCGAACCTGCGCTGGGACCCCTCGGCGCCGCCCGCGGCAACCGCCTCGCGTCAACGCCGTGCGTACAGGGCCGACGGCGCGCGTAGCCGCTCCCGTGCGGACGCCCCGACAGCTTCCCGCCGAGCCGGGACGGCAACCCGTTCTTCCGCCAGCCAACACCACGCGCGGCATGACGGCCGTGCATGCAACGACCACAGGGCCGACGGCGCGCTTTCGTCGCGTCTTCGCCGGAACCCGTTCCGACACGTGAAGTCACTCTCGCCTTGATCCCGGCCTCGAGGCGGTCACGGCCGGTTCCACGCGCCCCGGTCCGCCCCCCGTTGCTTCCGTTCCCGGAGCCTTGAGCCCAGACCTTTGTCTGGCTTCTGGCACGCGCCCCGTACACTCCCCGCCGCGCCAGAGACGATGGGAGTCGGATTCGGTTTCTCGAAACAACTTGCGGCAGCGGCGCTCAAGGCTGCGGCGGGCCGCCCGCGCCTCGCGCTGCGAGCGACGCGCGTTCGGTGCGGTGGCGCCACGCCCGCCCAGGGGCCCGTGTTGACGAGTGCCCGCCCGTCGCCCGTCCACGCCTGCCGACATTCCGCTGGACCGATCCGAGCCTCACCCCCAGAGGTCGCCCCGATCAAACGCGTCCATCTGACGGAGCTGCGGGCGGCCATCGCCGAGGCGTAAGTTGCAGCGGGGCGGCCATCGCCGAGTTGCACGGACCTGCAGGTGACTGCGGACGTAACGGTGATCAGAGCAGCGCACATCACGAGTCTTCGGGTTGCGGTTCGTGAACTGGAGGAGGTGCGGTGAGGAACGGACCGAAGCGGATCAACAGGATCTCCCCTCGGTGAATCGGAGCCCGTTTCCCTCTGTTCTGCGCACTCCTTCTCAGAGGAGGGACCGATGCTGAAGCGAATCGCAATCGTCTTCCTGGTACTCGCCACACCCGTCGCGGCGCAAGAAGAACAGCAGGCACGTGTCTCCGAGCTCGAGGCTGGCGCGGGCTGGTATCAGTGGAATCCGTTTGGCGTCAGCGACTTCATCGTCTTCCCTTCCGCACCCAGCGCCACCATCTCGCGCATGGTATGGCGCACCGCGCGGCACGGGTACGCCACCGGCATCTCGGCGGTTCTCGGCAAGGTCGATCCGCGTGAGGGCAACAAAGAGCGGGAGCGGGCGTTCCCGATTTATGCCCACGTCTCCTACCGCTGGCGATGGTTTCTGAAAGACCCGGAGAACAGCATCCACTTCGGCGTCGGCATCGGACCGGGGGTTTTTCGACGGACGGACCTGGTACGCGCGTGGCGCTACCCCGGCGAGACGAAGACCCGCTGGCGCCTCGCGGTGCACTATCACACGGAGCTGTTCTTCACGACGCGCCTGCAGGAGAACGTCGACCTGCGGGCCGGGATCCGCTGGCTGCCGCTGCTGTACCTGCCGCTG
>MKWU01001404.1_pt1 | contig 41704 bp, 30 predicted proteins | sample 809101 | NCBI WGS metagenome assembly MKWU01 (sample SAMN05860141, study PRJNA318959) | sponge metagenome | host: Aplysina aerophoba | place: Slovenia: Piran, Adriatic Sea, Gulf of Piran | collected 2013-05-07
CGGCGCCGCCACCGCAGCCGGCCAGTGGCCGCTGCGCCACCTGCGGCTGCCGGAGCTGTGGCAGGCGTTGGATGGCGGCGTGCTCGGTGAGCCCGGACCGGTGGTGGTGGCGGTGCTCGACACCGGCTACGCAAGCCACCCCGACCTGGCGAGCAACCTGGACACGGCTGCCGGCTACGACTTTGTAAGCCACGCGAGCGCGGCCGGCGACGGCGACGGCATCGACCCCGATGCCACCGATCCCGGCACCGGCGGCTCCTGGCACGGGACCACGATTGCCGGCGTCATCGCCGCCCGCACCGGCAACGGCGCCGGCGTGGCCGGCATGGGGTGGCCGTGGGCCGGTTCGCGGATCACCATCATGCCGGTGCGCATCGCGGGGCGGTTCGGCGCCACCTCCTACGATGTGGCACAGGGACTACGCTACGCCGCCGGACTGGCCAACGACTCCGGCGAGGTGCCTCCGGTCCCCGCGAAGATCATCAATCTCAGCCTGGCCGAAGCCGTGCCCGGGCCGCGCGACGAAGTCCTGGAGGAAGCCCTGCACGCGGTTGCCGCGGCCGGCGCGATCGTGGTGGCGGCGGCCGGCAACCACGGTTCCGCGGTGCGTGCTCCGGCCACCTCGCCGAACACCCTGGCGGTAGGATCGGTGACCTTGGCCGGCACGCTCGCGGACGAGTCCAACTTCGGTCCGCGGATCGACGTGGTCGCGCCGGGGGGCACCGAGTCGGTGGGGGTACCGGCTCTCGGGGTCGGTGCCGGCGCCGGTCCGGCGCGGTGGATCGTGCGTTCGGATCACGGCACCTCCATCGCGGCGGCCCACGTCAGCGGGGTACTGGCGCTGCTCGCCGGTTTCGACCGCTCGCTCACGTTGGGCGCCGCGCGCGCGCTGCTCGCCGATGCGGCGATCGACCTGGGGCCGCCGGGGAGGGACGACCGCTACGGTCCCGGCCTGCTGGATGCGTTCGCCCTGTTCGGCGTAACTCGGGGCCATCCCCCCGCGCTCGGCGGACGAGATCCCGCCGCCGCCGGCGGCCCGGCCGGCGGTTCGTCAGCACCGGGCAGTGCAGCCGCGGCGCGCCCAGGTCGGGGCGCCGACCCGCACGCCCTGATCGTGCGGTACCGGCACCGGGGCATGAATTACGCCGCGCGGACGGCCGCCGGCGAATTGCTGCGCGCGCGGCACGCGGTCGCCCGCGTGGAGGCTGGCGCCGCGGGATTCGCATTGGTGCAGTTGCAGGATGGTGAGGACCGCGAGCAGGTCCAGGCGCGGCTCGAAGCCGACCCGGCGGTCGCCGCGGTGTACGACAACCGAATCTACCTGCCCGCGGTCCCGCCGCCAACGCAGTAACGGGTCGCGGTCGGCCCCGCCCCCCGGCGTGCTCACAAGGAACACGCCGGGAGGCTGTCGTGGGGCGCGGCCGCGGCCGGCCTCAGCAGGTGTTGGCGGACCCCGGAGTAGCCGGCATCTCGCGAAAGTCGAACCCGTTGTCGTTGCTGTCGAAGCCCGCCGGGCACCTGCCGATCGAGGTGTTGGCGGTCGGCGGATCGTGCGGCGCCGGCGAGCCCTCGCCCGCCCCCGGCACGACGCCTTCGTAGTGCACGGCATCCACGACGCGACCGTCCGCTTTCGCCACGATCCGTACTCCGTCGGGCCCGTTGGTGACGCTCGCGCCGGTGAGCGGCAGCACCGCCGTGCCTGCCGGCACCAGGCCGGGTTGGCCGATTACGGCCTGCTTGCCAATCACCAGGAACCCGCCCGCGGGGAGGTTTACGTCACTCTCGAGCGAATGGTACGGCTCGTCGTCGGCGCCGTCGACCAGCTCGATGCGGTAGCCGGACAGATCGACCGTTGCCGACCCGGGGTTCAGGATCTCGATAAATTCGGCCGTGTCGCTCGAGCCGTCCTGATCGTAGTCGATCTCGTTGACCAGAAGCGTGGCCGGCCCCGGCATGAGCGGCAGGGCGGGAAACAAATCGGCCGGGACCTCCAGGGTTGCGCTCGCGGTCAGGCCGGCTGCGTCGGTCACGGTGACCGACAGCGTACCGGCGGTGGTCGCCGTATAGCCGGTCAGGATCGTGGGGTTCGTGGCCGGATCGGTGAACGTGCCGGAGCTGCTCTCCGAATCGGTGAATCCCCAATCGTAGGCGAGGCCGATGCCGTCCCCGGCCGTGGAGACGTTGGCGGTCCAGCGAATCCCCGCCGGCGTGCGCTTGCCGGCAAAGCCCCGTACGACCGGCCCGATCCTGGCGCTGAGACCGGTGGTCTCCACCCTGATCTGGAAGTCGACCTCGATGCGGTTGCCTTGCGCGTTGATCAGTGCGATCTGCGCGGTGTACCACCCGACGATGTCGGGAGATTCGTACGTGGCAGTGATGGTGGCGGCGCCGGCTACGAGGGTCACCTGGCCGCTTTCGGGATTGAACGTGCCGCCGGAGAACTCGTAGTCGAGCTGTTCCGCGTCGGCGCCCTGCACGGAGATGCTCACATCCGCCGGCACGCCGGTGGAGACGTTGCTGATGCTGATCGCGGTTACCTTCGGGATGCGGTTGTCCACGTCGTCGTCGACTGCGTTGAGCCGGATCGTGATCTGCGCCCCGACGCTGGCCAGTGTCTGCGCGTGCGAACCCTCAAACAGCACCTCGTCGCTGCTGTCGCGGGCGCTCGCCGAAAACGTCAGCTCGGGTCCGATGGTGAGGCCGGACAAGGTTCCGGTCCATATGCCGTCGGGTGTGCGTTCAAGGTCGGCGGTGGCCAGCGGATCCTGGTGGTTGCCCAGGGCGTTCTCGCCGGCCACGGTTACCGTGACCGAGGCAATGTCGGCGTGGCTGCCTTTCGCCGAGGCGATGGTGAGCGGTCCGGCCACCTGCACGGTTGCCGAGGTCGTGCCGGACGGCCTGGGCGCGTCCGACGGCGACAGGCCCGCGGAGGGGGCCTGCTCCAGAATCTCCATGCATCCGGTGACGGACACAAGGACGAGTACCGCTGCCAGTGCGGCAACGCGGCTGGGAACGAAACGAAAAGGTCTCATGGAACCGATAAAGGGCCAGCCGTCGGTGGCGCTTCATCGGTTCGTGGTCGGTCGCTTGGCGCGGCTACGTAGCCGGGGAGGCGGGGAGCTCGGGCACGAACACGAAGCCCGGTTCCTTGCGCTGGCGGTTGACGATTGGGAGCATCTCCGCCCAGGCACGGAACAACCCGCGCGGCGCGCGCGGCAGGTCCGCTTCGATCGCCTTTCGGAGCTTGGCCAGGTTGTAGAACGGCACGCTCGGGTACATGTGGTGCTCGATGTGATAGTTCATGTGCCAGTAAAGGAATCTGAACACTGGACCGAATTCGACGGTGCGGCAGCACAGGCGGAAGTCCGGCGTGTTGGAGCTGAGCCCGGCGTGTTGTGTCTCGATGAACAGGTTGCTCAACCACGGCGCCAGCCAGCGCGCGAAGGTCACGATCAACAGCATGATCCAGAGGTCGAGAGCGATGAACACGATCGCCAGTGCCAGGTGTCCGAACACGACGATGCGCGCCCAGCGGAACAGGGCGGCCCGCTTGTCCGCGTTACCCTGGCCCGCCGGCGGATCGGCGAAGCAGCGTTCCTCCCACACGGAAGAGCCGGCACCGCCATTGGCGTGCCCAAGGGCGCCGTTCGCCTCGGCCGCCACCGACGGGCCGCTGCCGGCCAGCCGGCCGCGGCTCCAGCGCACCAGGTGGCCGATCTCCGCGATCATGTTGGGGACCGCCAGCACGAGTTGCGTAAGCCACTGCACAGGCCGGAACACGCGCGGGAGCCGCACCTCCAGGTCGAGTTCGTCGTGCACGGTGTACTGGTGATGGCGCACGTGGCTGGCGCGGAAGTACTCGGGGCTCGACCAGCACAGGAAGTTGCATATCCGCAGAAAGCTCTCGTTGAGCAGCCGCGACCGGAACACGGTCCGGTGCGCCAACTCGTGGCGCGAGTGCTGCAGCGTGCGGTGCACGGTGCCGTGCACGAACAGTGCCAGCAGCAGCCAGGGCCAGCTCAGGTGCAGGTGCACCAGGAACACCCCGGTGCCGGTCGCCGCGAGCAGTGCCAAGTATCCGGTCGCGAACAGAAACGGCCGCAGATTGGAGCGGCGGGACAGTTCCCGCAGGCGCGCAATCGGCAACGGCGAGCGGTACCATCTTACCCGCTGGTTTACGGCCCAGTCATGATCAACCTGAGCGACTGAAGTTGACATCGGAAATACCCTACCCCTCGATGACAATCGGCGCCCGCGCAGACGATGGCCGCCACAAGGCAGACTGCGGCTTGTTGAGCACCCTGTCAAGCGAGTTGCAGGCGCTGGAAGGCGCTGGAACTGCCCGCTGTCCGTTCACGACCTGGACAAACGCCCACGCCGATGCTACCAACCTGCAGGGGGCCGCGCACGTGGCGCTGACAAGACAACCGCTGAGCGCCATAGATCGAGCACATCCCGCCTACTACCTGCTTCCCGCCGCCGCCATTTTTTTCGCGCTGTTTCTCGTCCCCATTCTGATCAACCTGGTGACCGCGTTCACCGACTGGAATGCGTATCGGAGCGGGTTCAACTTCATCGGACTGGACAACTTTGTCGCCGCAATCGAGTCGGGTGACCTGCTGCGGGTCACCCGGACCACCTTTCTCTACAGCGTCGCGGTGGTAGCGGCACAAAACATATTCGGGTTTTCGCTCGCCATGGCCCTCGAACGGAGGACCCGCGTCAGCAACCTGTTCCGCGCGATCTTCTTCGTACCGTGCGTGGTGGCGATCGTGGTCTGGGGTATCCTGTTCAACCAGTTGCTCCACCCCAGCGGCCTGGTCAACCAGATCCTCTCCGTGCTGACCGGATCCGAGGTCGCCATTATCTGGTTGGGCAGCGTGAAGTACACGATTTTCGTGGTGGCCGCCGTCAACTCCTGGATGTGGACCGGCTTTCACATGGTGATCTACATCGCCGCCATCAACGCCATTCCCGAAGACCTTATCGACGCCGGCAAGATCGACGGGCTTGGCTATTTCGCCCGCATACGGCACGTGATTCTGCCGCTCATCATGCAGGGCATATCGATCAACGTGGTACTCAGCACGATCGGCACCCTGAAAGTGTTCGACATGGTGATGGTGTTGACCAAGACCGGCCCGGGCGGCGCTACCAACGTCTACAACACCTGGATCTACGAGGCATTCGGCCAGGCGCTGTACGGTTACGCCTCGGCCATCAACATCTTCCTGATCGTGCTGGTCACGGTAATCGCCTATCCGCTCTACTTCCGCATGAATCGCCGGGTGGTCGACCTGTGACACGCGGCAGACTGCTCGGCGCGTTGAAGTACCTGGTGATCGGCCTGCTCTCGCTGCTGATACTGATCCCGTTCTGGGCCATGACCGTAAACTCCTTCAAAGGGGGGGAGGAGGCGGCCACTCCCACGCTCGCACTGCCGGCAGAGTGGCACGTAGTCGATAACTACGCCACGGTTATCGAGCGCGGCAAGCTGGTGCGGGCGTTCCTGAACAGCGTCATCATTACTGGGGCATCGACCGTTCTGATCCTGTTCTGCAGCACCACGTCCGCGTTCGTTTTCGGGCGCCGCCGCCAGCGCTGGATCAAGCGGCTGTTCTACCTGTTCATGTTCGGAATCATCGCGCCGCCTTCGGTGGTGGTGTCGACGCGGCTGTTCGATGCCCTGGAGCTGGTCGGGACCTATTCGGGGATGATCCTGTACTACGGAGCTACCTTCTGCGCGCTTCCCATCTTCATTCTCACCGGGTTCATGACCACGATTCCGCGTGAACTGGACGAGGCGGGGATCGTCGACGGCGCCCGCCACGGCGACTTGTTTGCGCGCATCACGGCGCCCCTGCTGAAGCCGGCGATTGCCACCTGCTTCATCTGGATCGTGCTGCGCATCTGGAACGACTTCCAGTTTCCGCTGTATATCTTGGGAGGTTCCGTGCGCAAGTACACGATGGTGCTCAGCGTGTATGCCTATATCGGAACCTGGCACGTGGCGTACAACTACGTGTTCGCCAATCTGCTGCTGGTGTCGATTCCGGTGATCGTGGCGTTCCTGTTCGCCCAGCGGCATCTGGTGCAGGGCCTGACCGCCGGCGCGGTGAAGGGTTGAGCCGCCTCACAAGACGCCGGTGATCGCGCCCGCGGTGCGCGCTACTGAAACGCCTCCAGGCCGACCGCCTTGGCGCTCGCGGCGAAATCGCGCTGCATGTCTTCGGCCGCCTCCTGCGGAGTGCGGGTGCCGGCAATGACGGTCGCGGCATACACGCCGGTCAACTGCGGGCTCGCCTTGAGCTTGTACAGGAACGGTACTTCACCGCGGAAGTGTGCCAGCAAGTCCGCGGAGTAGGGAAACATTTCGTTTTCGATACCCATGTACGCGCTCGGCGCCCGGAACGTGTTGTAGAACCTCGCCAGGTTCTCCTGCTCCAGAAACCAGTTGATGAACGCCCAGGCGCCCTCCTGATTGTCACCGCCGGCCTCTTCCTTCACCAGGTAGGCAAACCAGGGGAGGCTGTAGTAAGCGCGGTTGCCCTGTTCGGAAATGTTGAACCCGCCCAGGTTCGTGTTGTTGAACTCCTCGGTGAAGTTGGGCAGCGAGTTGACCGAACCCATGGCGGAATACACGGTTCCTTCGCGGATCGCCACGTACTGGCCCTCGGTAGTGCCCACCAGCGCGTCGGAGTTGAAATAGCCTCGGTCGCCAATCTCCTTGATGTACTCGAACGCCCGCACCATCCCGGTCTCGGCAAAGCTGGTCTCGTTGTTGTTGATACGGTCCTGGACGTCGGTGAGTACGAACTCGTCGGCGATGAAGTTGTCGGCCACGAAGCCGAGGCTCCAGACAGACTGACCCATGGCGTACATCGGGTCGAACCCGGCGGCTCTGACCTTGGGTGCGACGTTGTCCAGGAAGTCGCCGGTACTGGAAGGCACGGTGACCCCGGCGGCCTGCGCGACCTCCTTGTTGTAGAGGTACCCGCGCAGCGTGATCGGCGAGTAGGGTATACCGTAGTTGCGGCCGTCGACCGCGTTGGCTGCCATGACCGCTTCCGGCACCTTGGCGCCGATCAGGTTGTCGCGCGCCCAGTCGGTAATGTCGACGAAGTTCTCCTTCGGGTTGTACACCAGGTACTCCGCGGGCGTGCCGTGGCCGATCAGTATGTCCGGCCCCTCACCGGTCGCCAGGCGAGTTGCATTGGTGGTGAAGTAGTCCTGGCCTCCCGGCGCCGGAACGACTTCCGTCTCCCAACCGGTCTCGGCCGTGAACCACTCCAGCATGCCCAGGAATTTCTCCTCTACCTGGTCATCGAACAGAGTGATGTGCACCACTTTCCTGGCGGTGCTCTCCTCCTGAGGCGTGCCCGACAACGGCGCGGCGGCGAGCGCCATCGCGAGTATGACAGCGGAAACTGTTGCTCGTTTCATTCCGCCATGGTGATTCAGGCGCGGGGGGCTGTCAAGTTTGCTCGGTCGCAACGGCCGCAACGGCGGCGGGAGGTTGCGGCGTTACGGCTACGAGATGCGGATGTTGCGGGCGGCGATGAACTCGCGGTAGCGGGCGAAGGCGGCGTCGACCGCCTCGGGGGTGAGGTCGTAGTCGGCCAGGTCGTAGCTGTGCCGCGCCTCGCGCCGGCGCCGCTGGGCTTGCTGCTCCTGCCACGCTGCCATGGCGGCGACGGCCGCCGGCTCCAGGGTCCAGCCGAAGTGATCGTAGATGCCGCGCACCGTTGCCCACGGATCGTCGACCAGGTCGACATAACTCACGTCGCACCAGCGCGGCTGCAGGTCGGGACGAGATTCCCGGAAGGCAACGGCCCTGTCCAGCATGGTGCTCATGTCAGCAAGCTGCTCCTCGCCGAGGACGCGGCGGGAGGTGGGCTCGGTGGTGCGGAGACGGAGTTGCTCGATCAGGCTGACCCACGAGCCGGTCAACGCGCGGGGATCGCGGTGGGTCTGGATGAAGCAGGCATCCGGGTACACGTCGATCAGCGCCTCCAACTCCATGAGGTGGACCGGTGCCTTCAACAGCCACTGCGCGTACGGTCCGGGGTTCTTCAGGCGCCGCTGCCAGGTGAAGTGCTGGATGGCGCGGCGGTGGTAGCCGTACGCCGGGCGCGCATCGGCGGCGGCCAGCCACCGGCCGTACTCGGGTACCTGGTAGACGTTGGTGTTGGACCAGGACACGAAGGTGTGGCGCAGGAGGCCGAGGTCCTCTTCGGGCTCGTCGACGTCGATGTGATGCGCGCCCGCGAACGATTCAAAAAAACCGGCGGCAACGAACACGTCCAGCAGCCGTGCGCGCCTTGTGTCGGCGTTGGTCCACGCGGTGGCGTAGTCGCCGTCCGGCACCACCGGTTCCGCCAACTCGTAACTGTGCACGGTCCAGAAGCGCGGGTCGCGCGCCAGGAGCCGATGCAGGAAGGTGGTGCCGGTACGGTTGATGCCGACGATGAATACCGGCCGCACGATCGGTTCACGTTCGATCTCCGGGTGCAGCAGGCGCTCACCGGTGAGTTTGGCGTTGTTGCGCAGGCTGGCGCTCAGGTCGGAGACGACGACGGCGCGCTTGGCCTGCAACAGCCGCGCTTCCGGCGCCTGCAGTGCCTGCACCAGGTGCGCAAGCCCGCTCCGCAGCCACTCGGGATAGGTCAGTTCGAACGGCGCGCCAAACCGTTCGGCGAACGCCCTCGCGCGCGTTATCAGCCGGTCGTAGTCGATCTGCGGCTGCGGCAGCGAAAACGGCCATCGTTCCCGGTGCTCCCTGATCCAGTCGTTGGTGCGCCGGAACATGGTCAGAATCCCCGGCCACTCGATCGCAAACGGGCAGTCCTCGCGCAGTGCGCGGTCACTGACCGGCACGTCGGCCAGCGCCCGGCTCGCGCTGAACCAATAGGGCGCGAAATTCTCGAACATGGCCCAGTAGCCGTGCAGGGGCGAGTCCTCGCCGCGCGCTTGGCAGGCGCGCATGAACGTGTCGTGAGGAACCTCGCGCAGGTAGATACCGAAGTCGGCCAACTCCAGGTCGTGCGGGGCCGGATTCGGGTTGCAGCAATGATACAGGGTGAACTGCCGCTCGGGGTTGGCCGCAATCGCCGTACAGATCCGGCTCATGGTGTCGACCGCATGGTTCTGGCGTTGAAACGAGAATCCGCCCGGCATCATCTGGACGTCCGCAACCGCGGCGTACACCCGCACCGAGGTGTCGTTCGGCTGGGTAAATCCGGTCGTGGAGCGGCTGGTAAGCGGCAATCGGAACACCGCCGCCGGCAAGCCGGCCTGGTGCGCGTACAGGACACTCTGCTCGGCGACCAGCTTGCTCCACGAGTAGCCGCCAATGGACAGCGGGAACATGCGTTTCATCTCGTTCAGATCCGGCTGCCCCTGGTGGTCGATGCGACGGTCGGCAAACTCGTTGGCGAAGTCGCAGAAGTACTGCGGATACACCCCCATCGTGGAGGCGTGGAACAGGTGCTTGAGCCGGGTGCGCAGGCACAGTTCGAGGATGTTGCGCATGCTGAATGCGTTGGCCTTGCGGATGGCAAGATAGGACGCGGACAGGCTCACTTCCGCGGTGAAGTGATGGACCGCGTCGATGCGCCGCGCGAGGTCGTCGAAGGCGGCCCGGCTCAGCCCGAAGCGCGCATCGCCGACATCGCCGGTCACCACACGGATGCGCGCAGCGAACGCCTCATCCCACATGTCCGCCTCTTCCAGGGCACCCCGGAGCCGCTGCAGGCCGTGCTCGCCGTCGGTGGCCCGCACCAGGCAGTGCACTACCAGGCCGCCTTCCATGCTCAGCAGGTCGCGCAGCACGAACCGGCCCACGAACCCGGTCGCCCCGGTCAGCAGCACCTCCTTTACCTCGGTCACCGGTACCGCCGGCGCCGGCTTGCCATCGCCGATGGCGCGGCGCACGAACGCCCGCAGGCTGTCCAGGTCGCGCTGACACTGCGGCGGCAAGGTGCCGGCCAGCGGCGCTACCCTCCTGTCGGCTGCTGTCGCAGTGTGCGCCATTCGCGCTTCCTATCTGCGCGCGGGTGTGTTGCGCAGATCACGGATGATGAATTGACGACCTTGATCGAACCGTGGCACTAAATTGCAATTGTAGCTACCGAGTTCATCAATGACGTCTTGGTCCTCAAAGTCCGAGTCTCTGGAAATGAAGTAGCTCTTCCGTTCGTGGTATCCACGCAGATGCGAGATGATGGATGCGTAAACGATAGAGTCCTGTGGAGAGAAACCGTGCGCGGTCTGATATCCACTTGCGTTGCCCAACACCGACGCATCGAGTGGAATCGATTCGGCAGCACTCAGCAGCCTGGAGGATATCTTGTTCAGGTTGCGGCTCTCCTGCTCCGCGCTGCTTATGAGCAGATCGGTGATGCTCTCAAATCCGCTCAGTTGGGCGGTGTTGGTTGCGGTTCGTGCAATCTGTTTCAGTTCCTCATCCAGTGGTCTCTTCATTTCTCTGCGTCGTATGCGGCGATGCGCGAGGGTCCCATGAGGTTCGGCCAGACAGAAGGCAGGCACTACAAGGCACGCTTGGCCTTTCTCGCAAAGCTCCAGGATACCCTCACAGCTTGCCGATTGTTCCTGTTCAAGGGCAAGTTCCAGTACGAAATTCGACTCGACGTAGACGTTCACACTACCGCTTCGTACTCAATGCGTCCGTCCCGAACCGCGGTGTCGAGTCCGGACTCGACGAGTATACGCTGCGTATCCGTAATCTCGTCCGCCCTACGCGCCGATCGCATCACGTCTCCCAGCCAAGCCTCGACGACCAGCTCAAATGTATGACCAGTAACGCGTTTGGGACTTACGCCTGCGCCCTTGAAATAGGGTGCGAATTCCGCTGTCGTGTCGGCTTTGTGAGTTGGCGGGACAGGGCCGAGCGTTGTCCCCGAGTCCTTCCACATATACAGGCTGTCAGGTGTTACCAACAGAAAGAAGTCGACACCGTCGATGTCCCAGTGGGCAAGGATGTTCCGCCGTGTGAACTTGGCCCACTCGACCGACGTACGCATCTTGCTCTTGATCTCTACGACGGCGGTCAATCGACCATGGGAGTTATAAAGAGCCAAATCGGCGCGGGCATTCACTTGGCACTACCTCTTCGCAACGGGCGTTGGGAAGACGATGCTCCCATCATGATGGTTTGGTCAAGGAGTCCGCGGTCGCCGCAGCGCCGTTGGGGAAGTGGTCGGCGGGGGTGCTGGCGAAGGCGGAGGGGACGCGGCGGGCGGGCGGCGGTTCGGAGACGGTGCGCTCGGCGCCGTCGGCCTCGCCCTCGGATTCATCTTCGTCGCCGCCCTGGTCGCCGGTCATGATCGCCTCGGCGAGCGACAGGCAGGTGGCGGTGGTCATCAACTCCAGGGCGCTGACCTGATGGTTGAACTGCATGCGGATGAAGGCGCCGAGCTCGGCAACCGAGATGGAGGTGAGGCCGAAGCTGGATAGCGGTTCCTCCGGGCTGCCCTCGTCATGGCCGCACAGCTCGGCCACCTTGTCGGTGATCTGCGCCACCACCGCGTCCAGGGTGAGCTGGCCGCCGGCGTCCACCGAGAACGCGTCCTGGTTGCTGAGGATCCGGCCGGTGCGAAGGTAGTCGGGCGAGTCCACGGTCCAGGGCGGTCGCGAGAACAATGCGGTGACCAGGTGGTCGCGGTCGCCCATGGTGCGCATGGCGTAGTCGAGATTGGTAATGGCGAAGTCGGCGCTGATTGGCGGTACGCCGCCGGCCCGGCTCATGCGCAGCACGTGCAGGTTGCGGGCGGCCATGCCGGCCTCGGCCACGGCGGCGAGGTTGTAGGACAGCACCGGCAACCCCCGGCGCCGGCGCAGGGCGGCCAGCCCGTCCACGAACCCGTTGGCGGCGCTGTAGTTGACCTGACCCGGGTTGCCGAGCGTCGAGGCGATCGACGAGAACAGCACGAAGTGGTCGAGGTCGCAGCCGGCGGTTGCGTGGTGCAGGTTGAGGGCGCCGCGCGCCTTGGGGGCGAACACCTTGGCCAACGATTCGGAGGTGAGATCGGCGAGCAGGTTGTCGTCCAGCGTGCCGGCGAGGTGAAACACGCCCTTCAGCGGGCGCTCCAGTGCGCCGACACAGCGCCGCACGTCCGCCTCCTCGGCCACGTCGCCGGCCACGATGTCGAGTTCGACTTCGTCCGACAGGTACCACAGGGCACTGGTCCTGCGCAGCCATTCGGCGCTGCGGCGGCGCTGCGGATCGCGGTCCAGCAGGGTGATGTGGCGGGCGCCGGCGGTCGCCAGGTAGGGCAGCAGCAGCCTTCCGAAGCCACCGAACGCGCCGGTGACCAGGTAGGTCGCCTCGGCGTCGAGAAAGGGGCGCAGATCGGCGACCGGCGGCGGCTCATCGCCGGTCGCCGATGGGGCCTGCAGGACCAGCTTGCCGGTGTGCCCGCCGGTGGTCATCAGCCGCAGCGGCTCCTCGTAGTCGCGGTACGGGAAGGTAGTGATCGGCAGCGGCGGCACCGCGCCCTGGTCCAGCAGGTCCAGGCACTGCTGCGACAGCTCGCGCGTCAGGTACGGGTCGTCGTTCATCAGCCGGTCCACGTCGATGGCCGCGAAGCGCAGGTTCTTGCGGAATACCGACAGGCCGAGCGCGTTGTCGGCGTAGATGTCCACCTTGCCGATCTCGCAGTGCCAGCCGCCGGGCCGCAACGCCTCCAAGCACAGCGCGACGTGGCGCCCCGCCAGCGAGTTCAGCACGGCGTCAACGCCTTCTCCACCGGTCGCTGCCACCAGTTCGTCGTACCAGTCGAGGCTGTGCGAATCGAACGCCGCCCGCACTCCCAGCGCACGGAGCTGCTCGCGCTTGCTCTCGCTGCCTGCGGTGGCGTAGATCTCGGCGCCGGCGTGCCTGGCCAGGGCGATCGCCGCCTGGCCGACGCCGCCCATGGCGGAGTGGATCAGCACCCGCTGGCCTTTGTGCAGGCGCGCCAGGTGAATCAGCGAGTAGTACGCGGTGACGTACACCGACAGCACGGAGGCGGCCTGCTCCATGGACAGTGCGTCGGGTTTGCGGAACACCAGGTAGTCCTTGACCACGGAGCGGTTGGCGATGCACCCGCCTTCGGTGAACACCACCGCGTCCCCGACGCGGCAGGTGCGCACGTCGGCGCCGGCGCGGCGCACAATCCCGCTTGCTTCAAACCCCACCGTCCGTCCCAGCGACGAGTGCTCGAACGAACTCGACGGCAGCAGCCCCAGCGTTACCATGACGTCGCGGAAGTTGAGTGCCGCCGCGGCCACCTCGATCTCGACGTCGTGCGATCCCAGGGGCCTCGGAGCGTAGGTCTTCATCTGCAGGCTGCCGATCTGGCCCGGATTGTCCAGCGACAGCCGGTAGGCGGCATCCCCGTTCCGCACCGACGCGCGCGGGACGTGCGGAACCCGTTCGCGGAGGCTGACCAGCCGCGGCACCCAGAAACGGCTGCCCCGTATCGCCAGTTCGCGCTCCCGTAGATCGCAGGCTTCGAGCCGGGCCATGGCCTCCAGGTCCTCACACGCACCCAGATCCACCAGCCGGAGGTCGACCCGCGCCGCCGTACCCGCATCCGCGGCCACCTCCTCGGTGATGGCGCGCAACGCCCCCCACGCGGCACTGGCACGCGGCTCGGCCACCTCGAACACGGCGCGGCGCGTCACCACGGTCAGGCGGCACTGCTCCTGCGCCTGTGCTACCCGGTACGGTATCAGCGCCTTGACGAAGGCGACCAGGCGCCACGCGAGTCTTTCGCCGGTAGGGTCGTCCGGGTCTTGGCCGCACAGGAAGTCGATCGCCCGCAGGTCGGCGGCGTGCGGCCAGTCGGCCAGCTCGGCGACGCGGTCGTCTGCCAGTTCCGCGTACGGGATGGCGGTCGCCGCACTCCCGGCTTGGTCAAGCCGCGCCAGCCATTCGTCCGCCAGACTGCCCGGTTCGCCGATTACCCAGCGCGGGGCGGCGAGCGCTGGCTCGGCGTCTTCGGGCGCAGCGAGCGGAGCCTGCAGGAGGGTAGCACGGCGCCCGCGGCGCACCTCGGTCCAGCCGGCGGCGTTCCAGCCGGAGCCAGGCTCGCTCCGTGCGCCAGCGCCGTGGCACACCAGCGCCAGGCCGCCGGGCACCGCCAGCCGGCGCAACAGGCCCCATTGCTCCGGGCGGTACGCGGTTGCCTCGTCGTGCAACAGGAGGATCTCGGCGGCGTGCGGCCGCAGCAGGCCGGCATGCAACTCCGGCGCCTGCTCCGCGTCCAGGTCCAGGGCGGCGAAGCGCATGGCAGCGTCGCGGTTATGGAAGGCATCGTAGTGGGCGCGCACCTGCTCGTCGGCAGCACCTAACAGCCAGTATTCGGTCTGCGCCCCGATACTGCCCAGGTAGTCGAAGCATCGGTTGACAACCGTCTGTTCGGGGGCTCGCGCGCCGGCGACCTCGACCACGTGGCAGGCGTACCGTTGGCCGGCATCGACGGCCGGCTGTTCCAACGCCGCGATCAGTGCTGCCGGCTCGAGCGCGTCGTCGCTGCCCTCGGCCAGGTGGGGCAGGAGAGAGCGCACCTCCGGGAGGAACTTGGGCTGCCAGGAGACGACATGCTTGCTGTGCGGGCGGTCGTTCCAGCTCGGGTTGGAGTTGAACGAGAGGTAGGCGTCGATGCACAGCACCAACTCGCCGGTGGCGCCGTCATACAGGCGGATGCTGCCCCCCGAACGATCGCCGCGCCGCTCCGTGTACTGGCCCAGCTCGTTGATGTCGGCCCAGTCCGGCTCCTTCGCCACGTAGCAGGTGAGCCGCGGCACGGTCGGCGGGCGCAGGTACGTCAGTCCCACGGCACGCCGCGGCATGCTGAAGATGTCGGTGGCATGCAGCAGGTGGTAGAGGAAGATCTGCAGGGCACCGTCGAGCATCGCGGGGTTGACGACGTAGCCCTCGTCGCGGCCGTCCGACCAGAGCCGCTCGTCCATCTCGACGTCGAACAGGTAGTTGGCAGTGGAGTTCTCCCACAGCACGCGCTGGATGGTGCGAAAGTGGGGACCGTACTGGAAGGTCTCGCCGAGGCTGGCCTCGAGGCGATCATAGAAATCGGTCTCACCGACGTAGTAGTAGGGTTCGAAGCGGGAGCTGTCGATGTCCGCCAGCCGTTGCGGCCCGGTAACCGGATGGTCGGCGCTTACCAGCCGCAGCGTGCCGCGCGAGTGCAACTCGCTCTTGGCGTCCACGTCGTAGGCGCGGGACGAGATGGTGAAGGTGTAGTGGCCGGGCGCGCCGGTCACCGGGAACAATTCGGTCTGCAGCCGCACCGGCGTCTTCGGGATCGGGCACGGCTGCTGGAATTCGAGCGTGTCCACGTACAGCGGCACGCCCTCGAACGCCTGCAGAAGCAACTCGATATACCCGGCCGCCGGCATGATCGAGGCATGATGTACGCGGTGTTCGGCCAGCCACGGGAAGTCGCGCTCCGACAGCCGCCCCTCGAACAGCAGGTGGTCGCACGGCACGCGGTGGCCGATCAGCGGACCGTGGGCGTACTCCGCCGCCTGCAGGAACATCTCGTCGTCGCTCATCTGGTCGGCCGCGGTCTGCTCGTCGCGCGGATAGCCGGGCAGCAGGTGGGCGACCGGCTCGGGGCGCGGGTACTGTGCCGCGAAGTCCAGTTCCACTCCAGCGCGGAACAGCGCTCCGAGCGCGTCGTGGAAGCGCAGGCAGACGTCGGCGTCGCGGCGCAGCGTCGGGATGCACACCGCGCGCGAGCCGTTGTTCTCCAGGCACTGGACGATCGCGGACTGCAGGGCGCTGTGCGGGGCGAGTTCCAGCACCACGTCGGGCCGGAACTCGCGTACGGCGGTGTCCAGCGCGGAGGCGAAGCGCACCCGGCGGCGGATATTGGTCCACCAGTAGGCGTTGTCCAGCCGCTCGGTGTGCTCGCCAGTGACCGAGGAGACGAACGGCACGGCAGAATCGCAGGCGATGTCGTTGAGGAAGGAGAGCGCATCGTGGGCGTCCTCCTTGAGTTGATCCATGGCCGCCGAGTGGAATGCAATGTTGCCCGGTAGCAGGCGGTGCTGCAGGTTGCGGCGCTCCAACTCCTCCATCACCGGCTGGAGCGCCTCTTCCTGGCCGCATATCACCGTGCTCGCCGGCGCATTCTCGCACGCGATCTCGACCGGCGGCGCGACGCCGTTCGCAGGGCGAAAGGGCACCTCCAACTCGTCGAGCAGTTGTTCCACGCCTGCCAGGTCAAGGCCAATCGGCAGCATGCGGCCGGAGCCGGCGGTGCGCTGCTGCAACGTGGCGCGGTGGTACACCAGGCGCGTCGCGTCGGCCAGCGACAGCGCCCCGGATGCGTAGGCGGCGGCCACCTCGCCGGAGCTGTGGCCGACCACGCAGTCGGGATACACGCCCCAGGTCTTGAACAGCTCGACCAGCGCGCACTGCAGCATGAAGGTGACCGGCTGCGCCAGCCGGCACTCGTTGAGCTCGGCCTCGGGCGCCGCGAAGGCGGCCGCTCGCAACGACGTATCCGAGTGCTCGCGCCAGTGTTCCTCAATGGCGTCGACCGCGCGCCGGAACACCGGGTGCGCGGCGTACAGCGCGCGTCCGCAGCCGGCCCACTGCGTGCCCTGTCCGGTAAACACCATCAACAGCCGGCGCCGGCCCTCTTCCACGTTGGCGACCGGTTCGGGGTTCTCGGCGAACGCGGCGAGCGCCGCCTTGAGCTGATCGAAGTCATGCACGGCGAACGCCGCGCGCGCGGCGAAGTGGGTGCGGCGGCGGCTCAGGTTCGCGGCCAGCGTGTACAGGTCTGCTGGCGGCTCGTCGAGCGCCGCTGCCAGCCCGCGCGCGCTCTCCACCAGGGCGCCGGTGGTGCGCGCCGACAGCGGCACCAGGTAGCCGGCACGCGGGGCCAGCGGCACCGACCACAGGCGCGGCTGTTCCGGGCGGTACTCGCGCACTACGCAGTGTCCGTTGGAGCCTCCGAAACCGAACGAGTTGATGCCGACCACCACCGGATGGTCCGGGAACGGTTCGCAGTCGGTCTGCACCTGCATGCCGAGACCGTCGAAGTCGATCTCCGGGTTCGGCACCAAGTGGTTCTGCGACACCGGCGCGAAGGTGCGCCGCTGCATCATAAGCACCACCTTGAGCAGGGCGCAGCCGAACGCGGCGGCCTCCATGTGGCCGACGTTGCTCTTGACACCGGACACCCGCAGCGGCACGTCCCGGTCGCTGCCGCCGAACGCCTCGCCGATGGCGTTGCCCTCAATGCGGTCGCCGACCACGGTGCCCGTGGCGTGCGCTTCGACGTAGTCGAATTCCGCCGGCGCGCGGCCGGCGCGCGCGGCCGCCTCCCTCATCAGTCCCATCTGTGCGTGGCGGGTGGGGGCGGTGATGTAGCGGCCCTGCGCCAGGCCGACACTGCCGTCGGCGGCGCCGGCCGCGTTCACGGCGGTCGCCTCCACCACGGCGTGGATAGGATCGCCGTCCCGCTCCGCCGCGGCGAGCGGTTTGATGGCGAACACGAAAGCCCCTTCCGAGCGCAGGTAGCCGTTGGCGTCCGCGTCGAACGAGTGGCACTTGCCATCCGGACTGATTACCCCCAGCGCATTGAAGCCGGCGCTTTGCCGGGACGATCCCAGGTAGCTGGCCGTCGCGACGACAGCCTGCTCGCAGTCGCCGGAGCGCAGCGCGTTCAGTGCATCGTGCAGCGCGGTCAGGCTCGCGGAGCAGGCCGTACAGCACGTCAGCGACGGCCCCATCAGATTGAAGTGGTAGGAGATGCGGTTGGCGAGCATGGCCAGGCTGATGCTCGGGACGGTGAATTCGTTGGCGCCGAGCGGCGCCCGCCAGTTGGAGTGGGAAGGCACCTGCGCGCCGACGAACACGCCGGTGCGGCTGTTGTGCAGCGCGTGCAGGTCCCAGCCGGCGCGTTCGCACGTTTCCCAAGTGCAGGTCAGCAGCATGCGCACGTGCGGATCGGCGGTCAGCATCTCGTTGTGCGACATACCGAACAGGTTGCGGTCGAACCGCATCTCGCGCCCGTCGCGGATCAGCCCCTCGTAGGGACTGGCCAGCCGGCCGGGCCCGGAGAATTCGCCGATCGGGCGGAAGCCGCGCTTGTAGCGGTCGACGATCGGTTCGCGCACGATGTCCCGCTCGCTGAGCAGCCGCCAGAAGTCGTCGTCGGTAACGATGCCGCCGGGCAGCCGGTGGCTGTACCCGACAATCGCGACCGCGTGTTCCCGCTTCGGCGAGTTCATGGTGTCTTGGTTGTTACTCGGAACGGGAGCCCTGGAACGTCGCGAGGCGTTGCTTGGGGCCGTCGATGGCGCCACTGATCTCGTCCCCATTCACCCTGGCGGTGAATGTTACGGTGCGTTTGCCGGGCAGCATCGGAATCGAGATCTCCGACTTCCAGCGCACCGCGTTGTCGCGCACCTGGCCGTCGTCGAACTCGACGGTCATCTTTTCGCCGATCAGTGAGCCGGATGCGGTCTCGCCGTCGGCCTGAAGCTTGAGGGTGCCCTTGCGGACGCCGCGCAGCGTTTCCATGTCGATTGCCCACGACCCGTTCATATCACTCATCTGTTTGTCCAATCGATAGCAATTATGCTTTAATGTGTCTGGAAAGGCAAAGGGATGATCTTCGTTCCGCGAGACATGCAATTGGGGCCGCCCGAGTGGCATTCCGTTGCCGGCTACCAGATGGAAGCAATCTCCCAGGCTTCGAGTGAGATTGCCGTCGCGGGACCACGGGAGGCAAACAGGGCCGCCGCAACGTCCTCCGCGGGCGGGTAGCAGACCCGCGTCACCGACGCCGACCCGTCCTGAATGAACAGTTCCATCACCGAGTGGTCCAGGAACAGGTGCAGCCGCAGCGTGTCGCCGGCGGCGAGTTGCACGGGCACGCGGGTGCCGGCCACGTGCAGCGTGCCCGGCGCGTAGCGGATTTCCAGCCCGCCGGAGCCGTCGTCCCGGCAGCGCACCCGCAGGCCGCAGCTCGCGGCACCGCGCGGGTCCAGCTCGGCGGCGATTTCCACAGCCTTGCCGCGCACTTCCGGAATGAGCCGCGCACCGTCGTCCAGTTCCAGGTTCTCGACGCGGGTATGGCGCCGGCGCAGGCGGTTCAATTCCGGCAGCGGTGCCTGCATGAGCCGGCCGTCGGCGATGCTCAGCACGCGCGGCAGCGACATGCAGCCGTTCCAGCCGCGCCCCTTCGCGAAGCCGCTCACCCAGCCGGCCAGGATGGTGCGTCCGTGCGGGTCCACGAATGCGGTGGTGCCGTACAGGCCGCGCGAGTGCAGGGCCGGCTGCTCGGCGCCGCCGTAGCCGTAGTCCAGGATGCGCGGCGGGCCGTCGGCCGTGAAGGTTACCGCGTCGGGGTCGAAGTCGCCGAGCAGGTAGCTGATCGGGTAGGTGGAGCGGATCAGCACGTACCGGTCGTGCAGCGTGAACACGTTCGGGCACTCGCCGGCCACGCCGTCCTCGTGCGCCGCGATCGAGGCGGTGCCGCCGAGGTGGCCGACCGCCCGCCACTCGGTCAGCTCCGGGTTGAGCGCTTCGCACACCAGCCCGTCGCTCTGCTTGAAGGTGGCGAACACGCGTCCGCCGTGGCCAAACAGGTAGATGTCCGCCCAGATGGCAGGGATGTCGGCCGGTACGCCGCTGTTGCCGGGTGTGAGCCCGAGGTCGACCGTCCGCCAGGTAAGCAGGTCGTCGTCCGCCGGCAGCGCACCGCGCGGCTCGCGCTTCTGCTCCGGGAACCCCACCGGCGTATGGGTGTAGAACAGCATCGGCGTGCCATCGGTGCGGATCCAGGAACTGCCGGACGCCAATGCGCGCGCGCCGTCCTCCGGGCGCGGCAGCAGCGCCGGCGGCAGGAACTCCCAGTACACCAGGTCGCGGCTGCGCGCGTGCCCCCAGCCGATGCCGCGCGCCTTGGCCGCGGTGATGTCGTCGCTCCACGGCAGGAACTGGAAGAACACGTGGTACCAGCCGCGATGGTGGAACGCGCCGTGCACGTCGTTCATCCACTGTGCCGGCGGCAGCAAGTGGTACACCGGCCGCGCCGGATCGGCCGCTGCCCGCGGCGCCGCCTCGGCCACCGCCGCCATCGCTCGCCGCGTCAGTTCGTCGATCGCTGCCACGGCGCTACTCTGTCATCCCCGCCCTCGGCGGGCAAGCGCGGCCCGCCTCACCCGAGTCCCAGCTCCCGCAAGGCATCTCGCCAGTGCAGGCACAGCACGCTGCCGATCTGCATGCGCGTCGCATCTCTGCTGACGCACAGGGCCAGTGGGTGGGCAAAGTCTCCGGTAAACCCCTCCAGGGCGCGCGTATCGCGTTCGTCGATGCGGTCGGAAGACTTGATCTCGATTAACGCCACCGGCATGCCAGGCCGCTCGATCACCAGGTCGATCTCCGCTCCGGCTCCGGTCTGCAGGTAGAACAGTCTCCAGTCCGGGTACCGGTACCGCGAGATGTGAAGTATCTGGGTGATGACGAAGTGTTCGAATGCCTTGCCGAACTCGTAGGTCCCGGCGCGCAACGGCACTTCCAACGTCCGTTCCAGCGACCGTTTCACGCCGATGTCGAAGAAATAGAACTTCGGATTGGCACGCTGCTGTTTCCTGATCGAGCGGTGATAGGCCGACAGATGAAAGCCCACCAGAGTGTCTTCCAGGACGCTGAAGTAGGAAACGACGGTCTTTGGATCCGCGGCCACGTCGCGGGCGATGTTTGCATAGTTGATAATGGTGCCGTTCGACTGGGCCGCCACCTCGAGGAATTCCCGGAACGGGTCGAGCCGTCTGATGATCTGCTCGGCGGCGATCTCCTCTTTCACATAGGTCAGTGCATACGCGCGAAGGTAGGCGCTCTTGTCCTCTGCGCTCGCCAGCGAGTAGATCCTCGGTAGCGTGCCCCAGCGCAGGGCGTTTTCGAGCACGAACGCGTCCAGCAGTTCCGGCACGGTAAGCGGGAACAGGTTGTGCACAAACGCTCGGCCTGCCAGCAGATTGGACGCCCCGCGCCTGAGCTTTCGGGCGCTCGAGCCGGTAAGCACGAAGCGCTTGCCGGTGCTCTCGATCAGCCGATGGACCACGTCCAACAGCCGCGGCGCGCGCTGCACCTCGTCGATCAGAATCCACTGCACCGACGCGGGCAGCGCCCTGACCTCGCTCTCCAGCAGGCCGGGCCGTCTCCGGTAGCGGTCCTCGGCCTCCGGGTCCAGCAGATCCACGTACCATGACGCCTCCGGATCGAACGCCTGCCCGATATGGGTGGTCTTGCCGGTACCACGTGCACCAAACAGAAAGAACGAATTGCCGCGGCTGACCTGCAGAAGGCGGCGAAACATGGTGCGATCCTACTCGAAAACAGGATCGTAGTCCATATTTCGATTCGAAAAAAGGACCATGGTCCAGGGTTTCGCAGACCTATATTATTATGATAGTGGTATGAGTGCAGTACACATATCTCAGGTTCACCCGGAGACCGTCAGCGCTCTAAAACGGCTGGCGCGCAGCAACCACAGGTCCCTGCAGGGCGAACTACGCGCCATTCTGGAGCGGGCGGCGAGAATGGCGCCGCCGGACCCCGCCAAGGACGAGTTCAAGCTGGTGACGGTACGCACCGGATACACGGGATCGTGGAGCCGTGAAGAAATATATGGCGCCGACGGTCGGTGAGGTGGTGTTCGTCGACACCAACGTACTGGTGTCAGCCACCGACGAGTCGCGCTCGCAGCACCGGGATGCCTACCGGCTGATCGCCGAGTCCGGTCCGCGAGGGCTGCACTTGGCAGCGAGCGGACAGATTCCCTGGGCCTCAGTCGGGGCCTGCGCGGCAAGCGCTTCCATGACGCCAACATCGTGGCGACCATGGTTGCGCACGGGATTCGCACCCTGGTCACCGAGAATGGGGACGATTTCACGTCCTTCGATGAGATCGAGACCATGGCGATCGTAGCCCTCGACCGCACCGCAGGCGTCGGCGGGCAGGCCGAACAAGACCCGAAGGCCACTGGCCAAGGTAAGCGCCCGTCGTAATACGGCTTAGCGGCCGGTGGGGTGGATGGTGACGTAGTAGGAGCCGATGGTGCGCTCGATGCGGTCGTGGAAGGCGGCGGAGAGCCGGTCGGGGCCGGTCTGGAGGTCGACCTCGAACGCGGCCGCGGTGTCGCCGGACGGGGTTTCCGCGTGATAGCTGCGGCCGCCCACCGTCAGCGCGGCCCAGCCGATCGGCAGCGCCACGCCGCCGGAGTAGTGCGGCGCGTGCTGCTCCTGGATGGCGTCGCGGCGCCACTCGATGTCGTCGCCGTCGATGCCGGCGTCCAGGGCGTAGCCGGCGTCTTCCGGCCAGCGGCGCAATTCGATGCGGTAACTGCCGGCGCGGCGCACGTCGATCGCCCAGTAGCCGCCGGCGACGTAGCCTTCCCGAACCTGGCGCTGGTTCCAGGCGCCGTTGCACGCCTCGTTGCGCATGTCGTGGGTGGTGAGCCGCACCGGCTCGGCGTCCTGGCCGATCACCATCGGCACGTCGCGGTCGAACTGCTCGGAGACCAGCTCCCACCACTGCTCGTAGCCGGCGCGCAGTTCGGCCACCACGTCGGGGTGTTCGGCGGCGATGTCGTTGCGCTGACCGGGGTCGCCGCGGAGGTCGTACAGCTCCAGGCCGTGCACCAGCCGCCAGGGGCCGCGCATCACCGAGCTCAGGCGCCACTTGGCGGGGTTGGCGATGCGCTGCGTGTCGGCCACCAGGATGCGCTCTCCCCAGGCGCCGTCGTAGTCGCCGCGCAGCAGCGGAGTGAGGCTACTGCCGTGAAACGAGCGGTGCTCCGGCGGGGTGACGCCGCACAGGTCGAGAATGGTGGGCATAAAGTCCACGTAGCTGGTGAGCTGCCCGACGTCGCGGCCGCCATTGGCGCCGGCGCCGGGGTAGCGCAGCAGGAACGGCACGCGGTGGCCGCCGTCGTAGGGGGAACCCTTCTTGCCGCGCATGCCGGCGTTGAAGCTGCCGGGCCCTTCCTGCGGGAACCCGTGCGCGTCCAGCTCCACCCCGGTGGCGGTGCCGTTGTCGGTCATGAACACGACGATGGTGTTGTCGGCGAGCCCGAGCTCGTCGAGGCGGCGCAACAGGAGGCCGAAGTTGTCGTCGATGTTGGTGATCATGCCGTAGAAGCGGGCGCGGTCCTCGTGCGGGGTGGAGCCGGCGTAGGCGGCGGCGTAGTGCGGCTCGACGTTGAGCGGGCCGTGCGGCGCGTTGGTGGAGATGTGGCAGTAGAACGGTTCATCGCGGTGCTGTTCGATGAAGCGCAGGCCCTCGCGGAAGAACACGTCGGTGCAGTAGCCCTCGAATTTCGTGGGCACCCCGTTCACGAAGTAGGTGTCGTCGAAGTAGTCGTTGCCCCAGGCGTCGCCGATGTTGCCGATGCCGCCGCCGTTGTGGTAGACGGCGCGTTCGAAGCCGCGTTCGTGCGGGCGGAACGGCTGGCTGTCGCCCAGGTGCCACTTGCCGAACTGGCCGGTGCGGTAGCCGGCCTCGCGCAGGGCGTCGGCCAGGGTCCACTCGTCCTCGCGCAGCAGCGAGCGCCCGCCGATGGTGTGCCACACGCCGGCGCTGTTGCAGAAGTGGCCGGTCAGCAGGCCGGAGCGGGTGGGGGCGCAGGTGGTGCCGACGTGGAAGTCGGTAAAGCGCACCGCGTCGCCGTGGAAGCGGTCCAGATTGGGGGTGTTGATGGCATTATTGCCGTGGCACCCCAGGTCGCCGTAGCCCTGATCGTCGGTAAGTACAAAAACGAAGTTCGGTCTGCGCGTCGCCATGATATGGCGCCAATCCTACCACATCGGCCCCGCCATGCTCGACGCGCGTGGAATTCGCTGCGATCATAGGAGGATCATGATTCCCACCCAACCGTTCGGCTCCACCGGCCACCACAGTACGCTTACCCTGTTCGGCGGGGCCGCATTCAGCCCCGATTCCACCGCGGCGGAGGCAGACCGCGTCCTTGAACTGCTCCTGCACCACGGCGTCAACCACCTCGACACCGCGCACAGCTACGGCAGCGGCAACTCCGAGACGTTGATCGGACCGTGGATGGAGCAGCACCGCGACCGCTTCTTCCTGGCCACCAAGACCGGCGAGCGCACCGCCGAGGGCGCCCGCGCTGAGTTGGAACTGTCGCGCCGCCGGCTGCGCTCCGACACCATCGACCTGATCCAGATGCACAACCTCACCGGCGACGAGGAGTGGGAAACCGCCATGGGCCCCGGCGGCGCGCTGGAGGAGCTGGTTGCGGCGCGCGAACGGGGCGTCGTGTGCTTCATCGGCGTGACCGGGCACGGCCTGGTGGCGCCGCGCATGCACCTGCGCAGCCTGCGGCGCTTCCCGTTCGACGCCGTGCTGCTGCCGATGAACTACGTGCTCGCCAGCAACCCCGACTACTACGGCGACTTCATGCGCCTCAAGGCGCTGTGCTTCGAGCGCGGCGTGGCGGTGCAGCTCATCAAGGCGGTGGCGCGCCGTCCCTGGGGCGGGCGCGCGCACGGCAGCGGCCCCTGGTACGAGCCGCTGGATTCACCGCAGGACATTGCCCGCGCGGTGGCCTACGCGCTGAGCTTCGCCCCCGCATTCATCAATACCATGGCCGACCTCGACCTCCTGCCGATGGTGCTGGAGGCCGCCGAAGCCCCGGCCCCGCGCCCCTCCGACGCCGAGATGGCCGCCATGCTCGCCGACCAGGCAATGCAGCCCATCTTCGAGCAACACGCCACCATCCACTGACGTACCGGTTGTGAGATGGGACAGGAACGGAGAGTCGTTCACAGCGATCCTGGCATTCTCGGGGGTGCCATGGTCTTCGTCGGTACTCGCGTCCCCATTCAAGCCTTGCTGGACTACCTGAAGGCTGGTCGTCCACTGACTGAATTCCTGGACGACTTCCCCACGGTCAAACGCAACCAGGCGACTGCTCTGCTGGAGCAAGCACAGGAACCTTCACCGTGTTCCGCACACTGACGAATGTAGGCGCAACGTCTCAAGCCCCCTGAAGGCAGCCACATCCTCCTCCTGTACGGCGGCAGTCACCGGACCATCATCAAGGATCGACGAAAGGAGCTTGGTGCCGGGTTGTTGTCTGCCATGATTCGCCAGCTTGGGTTGCAACGAAGTGACTTCAGGTAGGTTCCGTTAGGGGGAACATCATGCGATTTGTATATCCAGCACGACTGCAGCGCACCGGCCCGGACGAGGTTGTTGTCTCGTTCCGAGATCTACCGGAGTGCCTTACCTCGGGCGCTGACGAGATTGAGGCCCTGGCGGAAGCCGCCGACGCCCTCGACGTGGCAATTGCCGGGCGCATCGTCTACCCGCCCGCGAACGGCGACCCGATTCCGGTGCCGAGTGCCCGGCGCGCGGACGAGCATGATGTCGTCGTTCCGGCAGACACCGCCGCTAAGGCTGCTCTGTTGCTCGCACTTCGAGACAGCGGGCTTTCGCGTAGCGCACTCGCGCGCCGCCTCGGCGTCGACGTCAAGGTGGTGCGCCGCATGCTCGACCCGCGCCACCGTACCGCCGCCAGCCGGATTGGTGCAGCGCTCCACGAGTTGGGGCGGGAACTGGTCGTAGAGACCCACTTCCCCGAACCGGCCCGATAGCGTACCCAACTAAACCCGGCGCAGGCGGAGCATCATCTGTTTGTCCATGGGGTCGATCCAGGGGCCGTTGCCCCACAGCACCTGGGTCAGGTAGATGTTGCCGTCGGCGTCCACGCCGATGCCGTGCGGCCCGTGCATGACCGGAGCGTCGTGGTAGATGCGCGCCAGGCAGGTGCCGTCCAGCTCGAAGATGGCCAGGCAGTCACCGAAGCCGCGGATGCCGCGGTTTTCGCCGAAGCCGGCGCCCGCCTCGCCGACGTAGACCAGCTCCCGGTCGCGGCCCGCCGCGGAGATGAAGAAGCCGTTGGGGCGGTGGACGCCGGTGCGCCACTCGCTCAGGTAGGTGCCGGCGCTGTCGAACACCTGCACCCGGTGGCCCTCGCGGCTAGCGACGTAGACGTTGCCGGCGCGGTCGGTCTGCACGCTGTGCACGAGGTTGAACTGGCCCGGTCCCTGGCCCGGCTCGCCCCATGAGAACAGGTAGTCGCCGGCGGCGGAGTACTTGTGCACGCGCGCGTTGCCGTAGCCGTCGGCCACGTACATGTCGCCGGTGGCGGGATCGAAGGCCACCTTGGTAGGGCCGTTGAACGGCTTGCCGCTGTAGTGCCCGGAGTTGCGGTCCGGCGTGCCCCACACCTGCAGCACTTCGCCGCCGATAGTGCACTTGCGCACGCAGTGGCCGAACGCGTCCACGCAGTACAGGTGTCCGTCAGGGCCCATGGACAGGCCGTGCGGCACGGTGAACAGGTCGGAGCCCCAACTGGTGATGAAGGTGCCGGCGCGGTCGAACACCATCACCGGGTGCTTCCAGCGTGTGAACACGTACACGCGGTCGTGCGCGTCGTCCACCAGCACGTCCGGGGTGTCCTTGATAATCCAGCCGGCGGGCAGCTGCGCCCACGCCGGCTCCACCTCGTAGGTGAACGCTCCGGATCCGATTCGGTCCGCCATTGTCTCTCCTTCAGGCCGGTCAGGCCGGCTGTGCGATTGCGTCGCGGCGTGCGCGGCTGCTCCGCCTCCACTCCTCCCAGGATGGGGTGGGGCCGGCGCTGAGCACGCGCAACGGCTCGGTGCCGTAGTCGTGCGACTTGGTGTCCAGGTAGTCGGTGGCCGCGCGCTCCGCGCTACCGGGCGGCGTCGAGGCCGCGGTCGGGTGATAGCGGAAGTCGTGGCTCCAGCGCACCCGGTCGCTGCCGTTCACCTTGCTCGCGTGCAGCGTCAGGTTGGTCAGAAACACCACGTCGCCGGCCTGCATCGGCAGCGGGGTAGGGGTGCCCCGCCGCTCCACGTCTTCCGGAATCAGCACGTGGCCGGTTGCGGCCGAGCGGGCGCCGGACAGGAACCCCCACCGGTGGCTGCCGGGAATGACCCACAGGCAGCCGTTGCCGGTGTCGACGTCCACCAGCGGCATCCAGGTGGTGACTACCCGCATGTGCTCGGTGGTGGCCTCGAAGCGGCCGGTCTTGTGCTCGTTGTAGTAGTGGCTGTCCTGGTGCCACGGGAACGCGGTCTGGGAGTCTTCCGGCAGCTTGACCCGAATCACCGAGATGCCGTGCAGGGTCACCTCCGGCCCGATGATCACCCGCAACACGTCCTTGATGGCGGGGTGGGTGTAGAGGTCGTACAGCGCCCGGTTGCACAGGTCGGCAACGGCGAACAGCGGCTTGCGCCCCTGCTGCTCCTGCTCCCGGCCCGACAGCTCCTCGTGGATGGCGGCATAGCGGCGGCCAAACGGCTCGTGCTCGTGCAGCGTTGCCAGGTCGCCGTCCGCGTGCCGTTCGCGGGCGTACGCGTCCACCCGCTCGCTGATGAAGGCGCGCACCGGGTCCAGGTGCTCGGCGCCGAGCGCCCCGCGCACCACCAGGTACCCGTCACGGCGCCACGCGGCCGCGCGCTGCTCGTCGGTCATGGCGCCGCGCTACCAGCCGAGCTTGGTGTGCCGCCCGTGCTGCTGCAGCAGGTCGGCTATCGCATCCCTGGTCAGGTCGAACGGCGAGATGCTCGCCGCCACCTCGCCGAACATCCGCTTGCCGGCGGCGTGCAGCTTCGCTTTGATCTTGTCGTAGGTCTCCGCCACGCGCGGGTGCTGCGGTTCGCCCGGCAGGCCCAGGCTCTGCGCCATGTCCTCGGCTCCGGCGCCGAAGTAGTCGATGCCGTCCACCGCGAGAATATCGTCGATGTTCTCCAGGGACACGATACTTTCCAGTTGCGGCACGATAATCGTGTTGGCGTTGACCTCCTGGAACAGGCGCACGTGGTCGCCGCCCACCTGGCCGTGCATGGTGGCGATGCTGGTCGCGCTGCGCAGGCCGAGCGGTGCGAAGAAGCTGTACTTGACCAGGTCCCTGGCCTCCTGGCCGGTGAGCAGGTTGGGAATCGTGATCACCCGCACGCCGCGGTCCAGGTAGCTCAGGATGGTGCTCTCCGCGCCGTCCGGGATGCGCGTGGACACGGTCATACCGTAGGGGTCGGCGATGCGGCACATCGCCCCCATCTCGGCCGGCGTCCAGGTATCGTGCTGGGCGTCGAAGCTCACGAAGTCCAGCCCGCACCGCCCGGCCAGCTCCACCAGTTGCCCGGACGGCTCTCTGAGCGTCAGCCCGAGCGCCGTCTCACCGCGCTGAATGCACTGCAGAATCTTGTTGGGAACCATAGTCGCCGCCATTCATTGAGCACCCCTCCCACCCTGTCAACCGCCGCCCAGCTAACGCAACAGCACTTCCGACACAGCGGCCCACGTGGTAGATTGCAATCACCTGATCCATGCACACCTACACTGCAGTCGTCGAGCGATGCCCCGAAACCGGTTTCTACGTTGGCTACGTCCCCGGATTCCCCGGCGCGCACAGCCAAGGCGAAACGCTCGAAGAACTCTCCGAGAACCTCAAGGAGGTTATTGCCATGCTCCTCGACGACGGGGAACCGGTCATGGAGGCCGAGTACATCGGCACCCAAACCATCGTCGTCACCTGAGCCGGCGCATGCCGCCCGTCCTCAAGCCCCGCGAAGTGATCGCCATCCTCGTCGCATTGGGATTTGACGAGGTGCGGCAGCGTGGTTCGCACAAACAGTTTCGGCATGCAGATGGACGCGCCACTACTGTCCCATTCCACCGCGGGCGCGACATTTCACCCATTCTCTTGCACCGAATCGCCCGAGACATCGGCCTGACCGTCACACAGTTCATACAGCACCGCCGATAGGAATGAGCCGCGATCGTCGTGGCTTGGTACAATCGAACGCGATTAGGGTCGTCATGGATGCGGACTGCTTCATCAAGCTGACCGAGCAGTATCGGGCGGGACGACGCACCCTGCGTGATGTTGCGCACCGCCTGGATCTGTCACTGAGCGACACGCTCGAAATGTTTCAGCGTCTCGGCATTACCGGCAACACCGGTGCCGACGACACGCTTGCGTCCTTCCGCTCCACATCGAAACCAACTGGCCGTATGTGACCCTGAGGCGAGCGCGATGGTGTTCCTGGCGCAGCGCGGGGGCGTTCATTTCCTGCGGGCCGTGGCACTGCATCGCCCACGCAGCCCGCGGCGCAGCAGATGGTCCGCACCGGCGCACTCGGCGACATCAAGATGATCAGCGTACTCATGACCAACCACTGCCTCGGCATTCACCGCGGGCTGCCTTGGGACCGGGACGCCGACCCCCACGTACCTGTGCCCGGTGAACGCACCTTTGAAGTGCGCGTGTTCGGCACTGACTTTCGAATCGTTCCGTCGCATCCGTGCGCAACCGGAATGTCGCCAACGACGACTCCACCACATTAGTGGTGCTGCGAGTGGATACGGGCGCACCCGATCATGGCTCGAAAGAGTAGAACAACTGATGAAGAATCAGAATACTAATGACTGAAGACTTCAAATCGAACTTGTCGGGGGGTGCTTCACCGTGAGAAACGCTATGACGGGATACAGGGATATCTGCGTCATCTGGATTGAAAGTCCGAAAATAGACGCAATTTAGATATGCTTCAAACCGCTCCGGCAACACAAGCGACTGTAAATCAGGGTCGTCGCGCTTAGTGGCCACCGCTGATGAAGCTAAGTATCTTGGTAGCGATTTTTGTTGCTCAGGGTGCCGGCTCCTATGATATGTACGCAAGATCCCCTCAATTCTCGGATATAGTAGACCGGTACAACTGATATAGTCGCCGTTCAGAAATCGATCAATTGCAGTCTCTACAATGCTGAGATGTGGTGCGAAGGCATCTTGCTTCCGCCAAGTAGAAAGCATCTCCGGAGCTTTACGCTTCACTTCTGCGGCGATCTCTACAAGCAAGTCATCTACGCTCCAGTTCTCCTGAACATGCATGATCATCTTGGCAATTAGGGAGTGCGGCAATCCGATAAAGAGAAACCACTGTGCAGCAAACAGTGTCGTCCAATCAGCATCCGAGATCAGGAATCTCTCCTGAAACAGTACCTGTGCATATACGCCGCCCAACACCTTCGCAAGGTCATACTTACGGTGCTCCTGTCCGCTGCGAGCGAGAGGCCCAAAATCGTAATATAATCCCCGTCTCCAACCAATGGAGAAGACCAGGAGCATTCCTGCATCGTTTGGAATCTCTACCTTGTCGAATTCCAATCGCTGAATGTCGGAGATGACATCCATTGAGACTGGTTGGCCAGCTTTTACCGCTGTGTTCACCCTGGTCGTCATTATGGCATTGATTTCATTGACGTAGATGTGTGTAGTACCGGAGGGCGAAATCACTACCAAGAGCGTGTCTACCTGTGAGGGGCGATGTTCGTGCGGCAGCTTCGATAGTATTTCAGTGGGGAATTGTTCAAGCAGTCGAACAAACATGTGGCCATCCGCGGTTGATGCGAATCCTCGGGTGGATACGAGAACCCTATCTCCCGGCTCCGTCGCCTTTTTCGATTCTGCGACGTACCCGGCGGGCAGACTTGTACCAAGCTCGATCACATACACTATGCTTTCCATCATAACGCAGACACACGTCCCAGCGTCAACCGATAGTGGACCAGCCGAATCGTTCAAACCTACTAATCATCGGTCGGCCGGACCACGACTTGTCATAGGAGTGAAGCGATGGATCATGGAAACTCTTCATTGATAGAGAGTTCTGGCTCCGGTCTGGACTAATCGAAAGGGAGAAGGGTGCCGTTCTGGCGGGTACGTCCGCCGGCCAACCCGTGGCACGTGCCGACACAATTCCGAGGTTGCGGCCTTGCAGGCACCTATCAAGCGTTTCCAATCGGTCCAAGGAACTCAAATGGCACTGCCGTCTCCGGGCTGCGGCGGAGGCTTGGCGCAACAGATCACTCACATGGTCAGGAGTCACCAGATCGGGCAAAAAGAAGTGCGCCTGGTAGCGTCCCGTGCCGATGTCGGCCATGGTGTGCACCTCTTGTTCTTCGCTTTCGGCCAATGGGCGATGAGCCGCACTACTCGTGAGCGCAAGGCATCCTGGAGCCCCCGGGAGAACGTGGTCAGAAGGACGAGGACCGGCGAACACGTTGTGCTCATCGGTCCGATGGACCTCTGCTTATGCTACCGAGCTTGCTAAACTCGGAGGCGCAGGCGATCAGGATGTTGAAGTTGGCGTCGATGGCCCGCGCAGGGAGGATCGAATCGATCATACACGTTAGGTTTCTCGTTCGTGTGATCGGAGGTGTTCAGCCGGATCTATTCGACGGGCGGGGTAGGTTACGTACTTTCTCCCGGAGTTGGCTTGTTGTTTCCGTAGTTGACGGAATATCTCATTGAGGTCGTATCCACACTGGGCTGCCAGTTGGTCCTTAATGGCGCGAACTTCAGCCACGATTGGGTCATTCATCGGTCCATCCTCAGGCCCGGAAGACCTTCATTACTTCGTCGCCGAGGTGGTTGATTACCTTGACGGCGATGCGGCCGGAGGCGGGGCGGTCGAAGGGGCGGGAGGTGTCGCTGTGGAGGGTCTCCCAGGCGTCGCGGTTGATTTCGGCCTTGAGGGTGGTCTTGAGCGATTTGTAGGGGTCGTTGGCGCCGAGGAAGTAGGCGTGGCGGACGAAGAAGCTCTCCTCGTTGTAGTCGGTGTCGATGAACCAGCAGGCGATGCCGTCGGGGCCGTCGCTGCGGATTTCGCCGGTGTTGGGATGGAATACGTCCACGCCGTTGACCTTGACCTGGATCTGGGCCGCGGTGGCGCCGTTGTCCTGGACCGGGATGATCTCGATGTCGGGCTCGCCGAAGATCACGAACAGGTTGCCCTTGCCGGTGTTCTTCAGGTCGCCGGCCATGTGCAGGTCGGCGTTCATGCGGGCCTTGAGGATCGGGACGCGGCCGAGCTTGCTGAACTCGGAGGCATGCGCGTCGTAGCTGAACGCGCAGGCGATCAACACGTCGTAGTCGGCGTCGGCGGCTTCGCGGGCGGCGGCCACCAAGTCGGGACGCGAGACGGTGCCGAACTCGGGGCCGACGAAAACGCCGGCGCGGCGCTCGGTACCGGTGTCTGCCGCACCTTCGAGGTAGCGCCCCTCGGCGCAGATCAGGTTGCCGGGCCACGGGGTGAGCGCGGTGAATGAGATGCGGTCGTCCCGGTGTGCCTGCTGCACGCCCGATGTCTTCAGGTGCTCCAGGATCATGGCCGCGAAGTCTTGCGCCGCGTTGTAGCGGGTCTTGCTCTCGGCGAGGTGGTCGATCAGTTCGTCGTTCTCGCCGACGCCGAGCGTGCGGTGCGGCGCCAGGCTTTCCACCGTGAACGGACCTGCAACGCGGACGATGCCGCGATCCTCGTACGGCTTGTCGTACAGGTACTCGGAGTCCGCCTTGGCGGCGATGGATGCGTCGATCTCCTTCTGCCGCGCGATGCGAGCCTCCCACCAGCGGCGGTGCAGGTCGGTCGGGCCCGCGTCCCATGGGTCGCGCGGCTGGTCCGGCACCTCCCCAAGTGTGTAGTCGCGGCCCAGGGCGCTGTTCAGAGCCAACAGCGCGTCGGCTTTCTGTGCATCGGACTGGACCGACTGCAACCGCTTCCACGCCGCCGCGGCCGGCTCAGGCCACGAGTCGCCGGCGTGCCGCGGGATCTCCCATTCCTCCCAAGTGCGGCCAAGCGCGCCGTTCAATTCCGCCCGCAGCGGCTCCAGCTTCTCCTGCCACCGCTCCCAGATCACGTCGATCTCCGCGTTGTTGGCGATCGCCTTGAGGGTGATGTGCGGCACCCGCTCGTACACGAACCCCTGCCGGATATCGCCGCCGGTCGGGGCGCCCGAGGGTATAGTCTGCGTGAGTTCGGCTTCCTTCTCCCGCCCCGTCGGGCTGTCGGCGAGCAGGTAGTAGGGATAGCGCGCCCCCATTGCGCGCGAACGAGCCAACGCCAAGGCGACGCGGGAGGTATCTATCGTGATCCAGCGCCGCGCCCACTGCTCCGCTACAAATGCCGTAGTTCCCGAGCCGCAAGTGGGGTCCAGTACGAGGTCACCGGGGTCCGTTGCCATGAGGATACATCGTTCCACGACTTTGGACGACGTCTCGACTACGTAGCGCTTGTCAGCGACAAAGCCAGCAATGCTGGTATCGTCCCAGTTGTCCGCAATCGGAAAAGCAAGATAGTCATCAAAATAGCGCACATAGTAGATATTCCTGGAAGCGCGTTGAACGCGATCCGCTCTAAGGAGGCGCATCATCGAGGATTCTTGGGTCTTCCAATAACCTTTCGGAAAAAACTTGGCTCTCTGAAACTCAACGTTGTAACGCGTGCCCGGACTCTGGCTGGTAAGGTTGTCCATCCGGAACACCCGTTGATCGCTCGCTAATTTTGCTCCGGCTCTCTCTTCATCTGTAAGTGTGCGAGTGCTACCACCGATTGACCGAGATTTGCTGTATGCAGTTCCACCAACACCCATCAGATTCTTTAGTTTGAGTGGTCGCCTAAACTTCAGGCTAGTTCGATTTCTTGCGTACCAGACAATATAGTCGGACACGGATGCGAGGAAATTGTCAGTCTGACCGGTCGTCTTTACGAAAGTGACTAACCGAACGAAGTTCTCCCTCCCAAACACCTCGTCCATCAATGCGCTGACGCGGTGAACGTTTTCGTCGCCGATTTGAACGAAGATGCTGCCGCTTTCTGTGAGCAGGTCGCGGGCTACGGTCAGGCGGTCGCGGAGGTAGGTGAGGTAGGAGTGAATTCCGTCGCGCCAGGTGTCGCGGAAGGCCTTCACTTGCTCGGGTTCGCGGGTGATGTGCTCGGCTTTGCCGTCGCGCACGTCGCGGCTGGTGGTGGACCATTGGAAGTTGGAGTTGAACTTGATGCCGTAGGGCGGGTCGAGGTAGATGCACTGCACCTTGCCGCGCAACCCTTCGCGCTCGGCCAGAGAGGCCATTACCTGCAGGCTGTCGCCGAGGATCATGCGGTTGGACCAGTTGGCGTCGTGGCGGTAGAACTCGGTGCGGGCGTTGTCGTCCGGCAGGCCGTTGAAGTCGGCGAACAGGTCGAGTTGGTCGTCCGCCGCCTGCTCGCCCTCCTTGCTGCGCCGCAGCAGGTCGTCGATCAACACCTTCGGGTGGACCTTCTCCTGGATGAACAGCGGCGGCGCCTGCACCACGAGGTCGGACCAGTCCTGCTCGTCCTTGCCGCGCCACACAAGTTGCGGATCGAGGTCGCGGTTGCGGCGCTGATAAGCCACCTGGATGGGGCTCTGATCGGCCTTCTCCATCACCGATTGGTGCTCCGCCGTGGGGATGTTCCTGCGCGACGCATCGCCATGGGTGATAGTCTCGACCTTCTTGGCCCTGGTTCGTTTCGCCATTTACGAAGAATCCTCGCTCGTCGTGCGCAACAGGTCGTGTAACGTAGTCAGCAGATTCGGAACCGCGTCCTGGATAAGAGTCCAGATAATGTCGTTGTCGATGCCGCCATAGGCATGGATAAGGCGATTACGCAGCCCGACAATCGCACGCCAAGGAACGTCTGGAGACGTGTCGCGAACCGACTGAGGCACGTGGGTGGCTGCCTCCCCGATCAGTTCTAGGTTGCGTATCGTGGCATCGTAGGTCCGCGCGTCCGAGATGAACGTGGCTTGTTCATGGCCTTCCGTGTAATTGCGCACCCGTTCGCAAAACCCGATCATGTCCTGCACGTGCAAGCGCCACGGTTGATGGCGGTCGGATTCAGACATAAACTGCCTCCCGCTCGACGAGCGGTCGCAATTCGGCTCGCAGGGCCTTGTCCGTCACCAGGTCGACAGACCGGCCAAGCAGATCTTCGAGATAGAACTGAGCGCCGAAGTACCCTTTCCAGTCGGCCTGCCCGCGGAATGTTACCAGGATGTCGAGGTCGCTTTGGTCCGTAGCTTGGTTGCGAGCGAAGGAGCCGAACAGGGCCAGTTCAGTGACTCCAAACCGCTGCACAAGGGTCGCTTTGTGTTCGCGCAGAAGAGCGACAACCCGTTCTCGGTTCAAACAGTCTGCGTCGATCGCCTGCAGCGGCGACGGCGGCTTGCGACTCGAACCGCCGCTGCTTGTCGCTGCTCTCATGGAAGCTCCCAGCATCGCGTCATCCTATCAGTTCTGCTCTTCGCTCGGCCAAGCAAGTCACAGCATCTGGAGCACTGTGCGCGCGTTCGAATAGGTCGAGCTGGCGGGGAGCTGACTGTGCCGGGTCGGGGTGCAACTGGTCCATCCGCAACAATTCGCCGGCGGTGAACAGGTGATCGCGTAGTGCCGAGCGGCCAGCATCGTCGAGCGGGCCGATCCTGGTCTCGGCGTGCTCGGACAGGACCGCGAGGATTGAGCTGTCGGGTATGGCATCGTTGTCGAGTAGCTCCGCGCTGTGACTGGTAACCACAACCTGGGCCAACTGGCTGGCGTCGGTGAGGCTGTCGACCAGGACGCCGGCGGCGGCGGGATGCAGGGCGCTCTCAGGTTCTTCGATGCCTACCAAGTGTCGGCGTTCCATCACTTCGCCATTACCCTGAAACAGCGCCACCAGGACGCCGAGCGCACGCAGCGTGCCATCGGACATGTTGCTGGCCAGGAACCGCCATGGATGCTTGGCTCCGCGTACCTCCTGGCGGAAATCGAGGGTGAGTTTGGTGCCCATCGTCCGCGAGTCGACACCGGTGACTCCGGGAGTAATCGCTGCGAGATACTCTTCGACATCCGTCTTGCGGCTTCCCAGGTTGGCGAGCACACTCGCCAGGTTGCTGCCATCCCGCTTCAGGAGATCGCCCGGATCAGGTGCCTGCAGGTCGCGGATTGCATCGGGATTGAGATTGTAGAAGCCCATTCCGGACAGTGCGTCGTATACCCGGCGAAACAGATCGAATCCTGACATGTTGACGAGATAGAGGCGGTCGCTCGCGCAGGCCGGGGGATTGGGTATCGTGCTGTCGATGACTTTGCCGTCCGCCACTCGGTAGGAGCCGCGCTCGTCCGCACCGAACACTACGCACTCCTCCCGTTGCACGCTGTACCTGCCGCCGGGTTTCGCCGCGACCCGGAACGCATACCAACCGGTCGCACTCGGAAGCTGAAGATCAAGGCGGATTCCGAAGTGGTTGGGGTGCCCGCCGGACCGCCGCCGCACCTCCTGAATGCCGCCGCGGTCGCGCAGCGCGTGGTCGAGCGAGAAGCGGAGCGCCTCGGCCACGAAGCGCAACGCATCGAGGAAGTTGCTCTTGCCGCATCCGTTCGGGCCGACCAGAAAGGACAGCGGCGCCAACGGTACGTCACAGGCGGCGATGCTCTTGTAGTTGCGCAGGGCGATCCTGGTTACCAGCCGCGGGTCGGCAGTTTCGCTCATGACGTTCGCAAGGCTCCTTCTGCCGGCTGGCCGGTGCGCGTTTGCGTTTGTGTCCGGACGGCGGCCGCGAAGTCGTCCTGCAGGGTATATACATCGGTGAATTCGGCGAAGGCCCAGCGGCCGTAGGTGCCGGCGCGGTTGATGCCGGGGATCCAGTAGGTGTCCATGGTGTCCTTCTTGTCCTTGGCGTCCTCGCGGCGGTAGCCCTTGATCTCCACCACGAGGTGGAGCAGGTCGTCGCCGCCGCGGCCGTCGTCGACCAGCACGATGAAGTCGGGGAGGTAGGTGCGCGCCTCGGAGCCGTAGCGGTAGGGGACCTCCAGCCCCAGGCCGTGGTTCTTGACGTAGGCGCGGACCTCCGGCTGCGATTCGATGAAGCGGCAGAACTCGGCCTCCCAGCCGCTGTCGCACACCACCCAGTTCACGTGGCAGCGGCGCGGGTCGGTTTGCCAGCGGGTCTGCTTGGAGGTGGTGAAGTTGACGTGCATGGTCGAGCCGGTTGGATTGTAGGGGTCGAGCACCGCGGTGACCGCTCGCTCGCCGAGGTGGCGCGCCACGATGCCGCGCGTGATGCGGGTGCAGGCCTGGTCGGCCAGCTCCTGGTACATGAGCTGGGCAGGGTAGGTGCCGCCCTTGCAGATCAGGTGATGGTCCAGCCAGCGGCGGGTGACCCGCTTGAGCTGGCCGAACAGGTGCAGCTTCGGATCCTCGTTGCGGTCGCGCCAGTGTTTTTCCAGCAGGATCTTGGTGAGATGGTAGACCAGCGAGGAAGGGCGCAGGTCGCGGCGGTGCACCAGGTTCAGGTCGACGCCCTCGCCGATGATCCCGGCGTTGTGGGTAATGGAAGGACCGACTACTTCCGGGGTGAGCACCAGGGTCGAGTCCCGGTCGAACTTCGCGTCGACGTGCTCTTCGGGCAGCTCGACGCGGTAGCCCTGCACGCGCGGGAAGCGGATCTCGCACCCATCCCGATCCGGGGTGACGGCCAGGACCGCTACCGTTTCGCGCGGCTTGTGGTGCTTGGCCACCACCGGCTCGGCGGTGAAGTCGAACGGGATGCCGAGCACGTCCGCATACTCGACGTTGAACAGGTTCTCGTCGTTCAGGTCGTAGGACTGGCGGCGCAGGGCGCGGCCCACCACCTGCTCGCACAGAAGCTGGGTGCCGAATGCGCGCACGCCGAGGATGTGCGTAACGGTGCGCGCATCCCAGCCCTCGGTGAGCATCGACACCGACACGACGCAGCGGGTGGCGCCCCCGAGCCGGCCCGCTACCCCGACGGTGTTCATTACCTCGCGCAGCAGGTCGTGGTCGGACAGGCTCTCCGCCTGGCGGCGGTCGCCGGTGCGCGCGATGATCTCCTTGCGGAAGCGCGCGATTTCATCGCCGGCGGCGGCGCGGAAGTCCTTGCCGAGCGCCTCGCCGGAGTCGAGCTGCTCGCTGTCGATCAGCAGCGTGTGCGGCTTGGCGAGCGGGTTGCCGTAGTCGTCGAAGTTGCGGAACAGCTCCAGCCGCCCGTTCACCAGCGACGCGGAGCCGTCCTCATGCTGGCGGTGAAACCCGGAGATGAAGTCGTACACCAGCTTTGAGGTGGCCGTGTTGTTGCACACCACGATGAAGCAGGGCGGCACCTCGATGTCGGCGTCGCGCCACTGGTCGAAGACCTTCACGTAGTGGCCGTAGAGTGCCTCCAGGGCGGTCTGCAGCTCCACCGGAATGCTCAGCGGGTCCAGGGCGGCGGACTTGGCGCGGCCCTTGCGCGGCATGCGCTTGCCGATGTGCTCCCACAGGTTGCGGAACTTGGGCATGTCGGCGCCGGGGATGTTGTCGGCCACCGGCACCCGCGGCAGCTTGACGATGCCGCACTCGATGGCGTCCATCAGCGAGAAGTCGCTCATCGTCCACGGAAACAGGGTGCCCTCCCGATAGCCGGAGCCGCGCAGGAAGAACGGCGTGGCCGACAGATCGATTACCCGGCTCAGGCCGAGCCTGCGCTGCACCACCTCCAGGCCGGATATCCATACCCGCGCCGCCTCGCTGTTCTTCCTGGCCTCCTGGCGGTCGTCTCCGGTGAGCTTGCCCTCGGCGCGCTCCTGCTCCGGCTTCTCGCGGTAGCAGTGATGGGCCTCGTCGTTGAACGCCATCACGTTCTTCATGCCCATCAGGCCCGGCATCACCCGCTGCAGCATCTGCCCCTCGGTCTCGAGGGTGTGCAACTCCGGGCCGCGGCCCTGCAGCAGCGCGCGCCCGCCCTTCGAGAGGTCCTGCGTCTCCCGCCGCATGAAGGCGTGAAAGTTGGTGATAACGATAGTGGCGCGGTGCAGGTCGCCGAGCATGTCGCGCGGCACCAGTTCGCGGCTTTCGTAGTAGCTGTCCGGGTCGTTGGGCTGCAGTACCCGCAGCCGGTCGCGAATGGTCAGGCCGGGGGTCAGCACCAGGAAGCCGCGCGTGAACCGCCGGCTGTTCGGATGCCGCACCGCGTTGATGGTCTGCCACGCGATCAGCATCGCCATCACGGTGGTCTTGCCGGCGCCGGTGGCCAGCTTCAGCGCCAGCCGGGAGAGCCCCGGATTGGCCTCTTCGTTGGCCGCCTGCAGCCGTTGCAGGAACTGCCGTCCTTCGCGTCCCGGCCCGGGGGCCACCTCGGTCAGCCAGATCACCGTCTCCACCGCTTCGACCTGGCAGAAGAACGGGCGCAGGCCGCTGAACCGGTGGTGCCGCCAGTGGTGCAGCAGCCGGGCGGTCTCCGGGGTAACCCGCCACTGGGCGCGCGGCAGCCGGCGCCAATCGTTCACGCTCTGGCGCACGCTCTCGATCAGCCGCATCAGCTCGTACTGTTGGCCATCCTTGTCCGGCTTCCGCCCGGCATCATCAACACCCAGCTCCGGCTGGCCCGTGCGCTGCTTGCGAGCGTCCGGGATCGGGGTGATGAACGACACCGTGCGCCGTCGATCCACGACGCGGTTGGTGGGCTGCCGGTTCTCATCCAGCTCCCAGTGCCGCCCCGGGTACTCGTACGGCGAATTCAGGATCGGCTGTTCGAAGAACCCCTGCACCACGCCGCTATCCTACCGAAAACGGAGACGCGCGTAAGGCTTGCCGACAGGGCGCCGAGGGTGGATCTCACACCAATGGCGCATTTAGAGCACGGACTATAGCCTTTATTGTACCAAGCGTATATCATCGCCACGGTTTCGGATTCCATGGGGCTCCCGGACGAAAACAAGGTATTTGTAGACACGACCGCGTTCTACGCGCTCCTCGATCCGGCGCACGAGGTGCATAACCAAGTTGTCGCTGCATGGTTTGAGTTACTGGGTTGCGGCGCTCGACTGTTCACTTCCAGCTACGTCTGCTCGGAGCTACTTGCGCTCGTCCAGGCAAGTCTCGGCTTTGACAAGGTGCAGACGTTCCTCCGCGAGTTGAGACCGCGCGTGGAGGTTTTGACGGTCGACAGTGCGCTCCATGCCCGAACGCTTGCCCGTGGTAGGCGAGATCCGGGAGCTCTGATCCTCCAAACCAGCCGTGCGCTGATGTCTCAGTTCGGCGTGACGACCGCGTTTGCCCTCGACGAAGGATTCGTCGGGAATCGATTTAGGAGGGTGGAATTCCAGCCGGCTAAGCGTTGTCATTCGCCCGATGCCGCGGAGCCCTCTCCAAATAGTGAGACTATTCCGCGCGCACCGCGCAGGCATGGCGCACGACGCGCCACGCGGGCATCGGGCGTCGGTCGCAGTGTAGTGAGACGCCCGGTCCCGCCGCCGCCTCGACCGGAGTTGATTTGCCGAAAAGCGCCAGGGGAATGGCATTGGGAGGTGCTCTTGTTGGCGCACGACGAGTGCAACGTAGCCGGCGTACGGTACCAGGGACATCCGTTGCATGCGGTTGGGGTCGAGTACCGGCTTACATCATTCGCGGGCACCCTGGTCGTGGATCAAGCTGACGGTACTAGATTCGAGATCGCGCTTGGCGCCGTGCAGGCGCCGATGATCTTCAAGTTGGCCGACAAGTGGAGCGGTGTCGGTCGAAGAATGGACGCCATCAGTCGTGGGCACTTCATTGTGATCGCGCCGGTGGGGTGGAACCGAAAGGGGCGCCCGCCGGTCGCACCGGAAGCGACTGCGGATTCAGCGTTCCAAGCGCACTACTTCTTTCGTGGCGGCGGCCCGTCAGCCGATCTCGTTGGCTTCGAGGAGTGCAACCTGGCGTTGGCTCACGCGGGCTTCACTCTGATGGGCCAGAGTCTTTACGACGACTTCACCGAGGGCAAGTTGTTTATCGGAGCCCCGCCGGAGCTGAGACCTGGTCGCGGGGTCACATGGGCGCGTATCGGCGAAGAGAAGGAGGGTGGCTGGCGCGGGGAGAACTTCCTGCCCGCGGAACGGTCACTGGCCGACGTGCTGGATCGCCGTCAGGGGCGGTTCTTCGTGCGGGTGTACGACAGCGCTTCGAATCTATGCGACAGCGGCGAGTTCCGCTATGTCGACAGCCTCCGCGAGATCCTGGTCGATGGTAGTCCCTACACCCCGGAAGCACTGCTGCCGCCGGCGGACGACGGCTACGGCCCAATCAAGATACAGCTCATGGGCGAAGACGGCGCCGTCATTCGGCCCTCGCTGAATTCGAACGCGCACCATCAATGGGCCGAAGAGGAAGGGGCCATCGTGGCAGGGCACGACCCGGCCGCCGACGAGGTCACCTGCACGATTGAGACACCATCGGGCAGTGTGAGCCTGATGATCCGGCTGCCGAGGATATGGTGGTGCCTTGGACGCGACAGCGAGGCGTCAGCGGCGTGGTCCGCGACTCCAATCAAGATGACACGGAGCGAGTTCTGTGACCACGTTGACGCTGACGCTACAATTCGGGTCAGTCTACCATCGGACTTCAACGCGCTAGACGTAGGTTTCAATCATGACTTGAGCCGGAGTTATCGCTCGGCTTTGACGGACGATGCAGCTAGAATCGCGGAGCTTCCGCTTATCGACTTCGCGGACGACTCACCGATGGAACGAACGTGGGAGCCTGCGGTACTGTACGCTCAATGTGGTACGTTACGTGTACCACTCGTACAGATTCTGGCTAATGCCGTACCAGTGGAGTTGCCCCGCTTTCGTGGACACATTAAGAGTGACGCGGGAGGAGGAGGGCAACGATGCCGAATACACATCGACCGTACGCGCCTGAGTTTCGCCAGCAAATGGTCGAGCTGGTCCGGTCCGGGCGCACGCCTGAGGAGCTGGCGCTGGAGTACGAGCCGTCAGCGGGGGCGATC
>MKWU01001405.1_pt1 | contig 41697 bp, 36 predicted proteins | sample 809101 | NCBI WGS metagenome assembly MKWU01 (sample SAMN05860141, study PRJNA318959) | sponge metagenome | host: Aplysina aerophoba | place: Slovenia: Piran, Adriatic Sea, Gulf of Piran | collected 2013-05-07
CTCCTTGATCCGGGCTACGGTCTCCGCTGGTGTCGTCTGGGGCTGGCTCTCCTGAATCGGCGCCAGCTCCTTCAAACCTGCAAAGCCCTGAGTCTGATCCAGCGAATCCGTACCCCCAGACCCGAAGAGTCCGTCCTCGGGGGACCCCAGCCTTGAGCGTCGCTTCCACTGGTAGAAGCTGGTCCGATCCAACCCTCGTTGACAGCAGGCCTCAGCGACGTTGCCTGACTCGCGGGCCAACTCGAGAACACTCAGGCGCTGCTCAGCTGACTCGCTCGCCGCATCGCGCTTGCCACCGCTTCCAACCTTCGTTGCTGTTCGTCCCATGACCTCCTCCTTTTGGTGCAAAGGGGCACGGGAAGAAGGTTGAGAGGACACATTTAATTGACGAAGTCATCCTGCCAAGAAAAGGTGAGCGGCTCCTGCACGGCAACGCCAGTTTTGAACCCGACTACCTGGTGCGGGTGATGCAAATTGCGCGAGAAGAGAAGGCGGGTGTGGCTTTTATGCACAGCCACCCACATCCTGGATGGCAAGGGATGAGCAACGCCGACATCGAAGCAGAGCGGGATGTTCTGGCGTATCCAGCAGGCGCGACCGGCTTGCCACTGGTAGGTCTGACAATCGGCACCGATGGCTATTGGAGTGCGCGCTTTTGGCAAAGAGACGGTAGGCAGATGCGCCGTCATTGGTGTGAGAAAGTCCGTGTTGTCGGGTCGCAGGTCTACAAGATCTACCCCAACGACAACATTACACCGCCGCCGCCAAGGAAAGAGGTCCTCAAGCGCACTTTTGACACGTGGGGCCGCGAATCGCAAAATACAATCGCACGTCTGAAAGTTGGCATTGTCGGGCTTGGCAGCGTCGGCTGTATCGTCGCCGAGGCCATTGCCCGGATCGGGATCTCACAAGTTACACTGATCGATCCCGACAGAGTCGAAGAGCATAATCTCGATCGGTTGCTTTACGGAACGGCGAGGGACATCGGCAAGTTAAAGGTCGATTTGGCCGCAGAGGCGATGCGACGCCACGCTACTGCCGGAAGAATCAAGATAACCGCTTTTCCACTCTCGATTCACGACGAAACGGCTTATAAGGCCGCACTAGATTGCGATATTCTCTTTAGTTGCGTCGACCGTCCAGTTCCCCGCGATGTCTTGAATTACATCGCCCAAGCGCATCTGATTCCGGTCATCGACGGTGGAGTCGCTGTGGAGACCGACAGACGGCAAGACCGCTTGTCTTCGGCGCACTGGCGTGCACATATCGTTACACTCTATCACCAGTGTTTGCGTTGCAACGGGCAATACAACTCGAGCATGGTGGTAATGGAACTGGACGGGTCGCTTGACGATCCCTCTTATATCAGTAATTTGCCGCCCGAAGAACGGGGCGGCAACCAGAATGTCTTTCCGTTCAGTCTAGGCGTTGCCGGAATGGAGGTCAATCTGATGCTTCGCTATCTACTCGCCGCCGATTGGTGGCCGTTGGTACGGCAACAGGACTACCAATTTGTCACCGCGGAGACGCGTATCATCAACAGCGAGTGTCACCCTAGCTGCTCTTTCCGCCAGCGCCACGCACAAGGTGATGCGGAAAACCCGCCCTATTTGATAAGAACGCCACCGGAATCCTGGTGGCGTACAGTTAGGCAACGCATTGTCAGGTTTTTCGATAAGGTATCCTGGAAGTCTTGATCTTTGGTCCCTCTAGGTCCGTCCTCTAGCATTAGTGTCTTTAGATAATAGCCCACATTATAGGGCTGGGACACACAAGGCCCAAGCGTGATTGAACTCCCAGTGGCCAACAGGGGCTGATCGCGAGTTCCTCATTGCGTATTAAGAATGGGGGTGTGCCGTTGAGACCTCACGCCATAGCAGAGACATTGCGGAAAAGCCAATCCTCGACCGCAGAAGTCGCGGCCGCCGTCCGGGCCATGCATCAGCGCGAACGCGTGCGGATCATTGAGGACCCCTATGCCAAGTTTCTGTGCGGACGGTTCTGGCAACTGGTCTTGCGAATTCGCCCGTTGGAATGGTTCATCAGAGGCGTGCTGAGGCCCATAGCACCAGCCTCCATGTGCGTGTTGATGCGAGCACGATATGCTGAGCAGACCCTGGAGACAGCCATCGAAGCTAGCATCACACAGTACGTCATCATCGGAGCTGGCATGGACTCGTTCGCTTTCCGCAGGCCCGACCTGATGGACCGAATCGATGTCTTCGAGATCGACCACCCCGTAACACAACAGAAGAAGCTGGAGTACATTCGTCGGGCGGGACTGTCAGTCCCGCCCCGGCTACATTTCGTGCCCACCGACCTCTCGAGAATTTCCGCTCTAGATGCACTAGCCGGTTCGGGCTTCGAAATATCTCAGCCGACGTTCTTGACTCTGCTGGGAGTTGCCTACTATATCACAGCCGATTCTTTGACCGAGACCGCTCGCTCCATATCGCAGCACCTGCCCGCAGGAACACTTTTGGTGATCGACTACCTGCTCGATGAAGAGTCTGCCAAATTCGAACATCTTCCCATGCGAAGTAGGATGAAGTCCTTCGTCGCGAGACGTGGAGAGCTTATGGTCAGTGAATACTCGCTTGCAGCAATGAATGATTTGATGGCTGCACAGGACTTCGAGACGGTCGAAAACTTCGCTCTACCTCACCTGGAGCAGCAGTACAAGGAGGAACTCGGCACCTTGCCATTCGAAGTTCCCAGTATCTTTGCGTTTGGCACCTTCCGAGTAGCTTCCCGGGACGCCTGAGAAGGTTTCCCCCAACTGGGGGAGCGCGCCTTGCCTAAGCAATGAACTCAAAAGGCTCCTGAACTCCGTCAGGTCCCGGCGCCTGAACACCATTATGCTCATGGCAGGGACACACCAACTAGGCTCCCCGGTCAGGGAAGCGAGGGCCGGGTCGGAGGCACAGAGGATGGCTCGATAAGGTGTGCGAGTGCAATACCCATAAACGCACTCGCCGATTTAAAATGCCCCCTCCAGATCCTCCCGTTCCCCATTTCCCAAGTCGCTGGGAACTAGACTACATCACTCTAGCGGTGCCCCATCCAGTGCCCACTGGGCGAAGGCGTCGACGAACGCGAAAGTCGCGTCTCGGGTGGGCTGGGCCAAGAGGAAGCGGAGAAAGTCTCCCACGTCCTCGACGGTGCTCTGTCCGAACAACTCGCCGCCCGAAAGGCCCTCGAAGCGCCCACTCTCGATCTCGGGCAGAGCCTCCTCAGCCGCCTCTACAGCACCCCGCAACTCCTGGACCAGTACCTGCGGGAGCAGTTCGGCCCGAGCCAGATCGCGAGGACCATACAGCGGAGTGCTGGTCTGCAGGCCTTCCATAACGATGCCGCGTCCGATCAACTGCCGGAGCAGTTCGGTCTCCCCCTCGACCGGCAGCTCGACCTCCACCTCGGCCAGACGACCCTCCGAGGCTCCGGCGACGATCCGCAGTCGGTAGGTGCCAGCCTCCAGAACTGCAGGAAGGTCGAGGCCGAAGTGGTCGATCACCAGGCCGATAGCGTTCCTCGGAACCTCGACCTCGCTGGATGCTGTGGCTAGGACCTCCCCCACCCCATCAAGGAGTTCGATGGTAATGGTTAGACGCTGCGGTAACACGTCACCCGGGGTGAACACCTCGAACTCCGGATAGACCGTATCAGCGGGATGATAGGGGGCAGCAGCGATCCCGTCCTCGCCCAGCGTCACCTCCACCGCACTCGCGATCTCGATCGGGGGTGGCGGACCCCTAAGAGTCTCGATCCGCCGCGTGACGAGGTTGGCAAACGGCGCGTCCATCCCCGCACGCTCCAGATACAGTTCGTACTGGTCGGCACCGGCTGCACGGTTCCCCTCCTGATCGTAGAGATAGGCGAGCGCGTAGTGAATAGCCGGCTGATCGGGGTAGAGGTCAAGGGCGTTGACGAGGTCCCGAATAGCCTCGTCGTCCACTTCAGGATCGAGACTAACGGCCCGGCGGTACTGCTCCATGGCCAGCTCGAGCCGACCGGTCACGGTCTGGACCAAGCCGAGATTATAGAGGGCGATGAACTGACTCGAGTCAAGCTCGATGGCCCGAACCGAGGCCTCCTCACTCCTCTCTAGCAGGCCGAGCAGGTAGTAGGCCCAGCCGAGGTTGGTCCAGTACAGGTCGCTGTCGGGGTCGAGCCTGACCGCCTGCAGGAGTGCACTGTAAGCGCCAGATGCGTCGTCCTCGTCGAAGGCGATGAACGAGAGCCGCTCGTAGGGATAGATGAAGTCCGGCTGGAGCCTCGTTAGCTCCGTAAGCGCCCGTTTCTCGAGGCCCACGTCATCCTCTAGGCCTGCAACGATCGCCAACCCCAGCAGCGACGCGACCCCCGCCTCGCCCCCAACGGCCCGGCTGAGAACGGTAGCGACGTCCTGCTCGACCCCAGGGAACCCCCCGGCGGCTCGGAAGCTGGCTCGTGCGATCAGGCCGAAGGTGTAGCGCCGCGACGCGGCGTCGAACGCCTCGGCGGCGCCGTCATGATCGTCCACGCTGGCCGATAGCGCCCCAAGCCACACGTGAGGTACGGGTAGCTCGGTAGCCCCTGCAAACGCGCGGAAGTATTCGATGATGAGGGTTTCATCCAAATCGCTGCGGCTCAAGGCCATGGTCGCCAGCAGGGCAGGGTCGCCACCATCCTCGCCGGTAAGAACCGCCTCGAGATGGTCCCGCAGCGAGCCCGCCCGTGGATCGTCATCAAGCAGCTCGAGTAGCCCCTGCGCCTCGACCAGGGAACCGCCCCCGATGAGCCCGAGGGCCCTAAGGTAATCTCCCTCGGGACCGGTCAGGTCTAGGTCTCCTCCCAGACTCGGCAGCGGCAGGTCGAGCCTTACGGCCAGGATGGCGACCGCCTTGCGCACCAACACGCCCGCGTTCGCCTCATCCGCACGAACCGTGAAGGTACGGACCCCATCGGTGTCGGCGAGATAGAGTTCGAGGGTCGAGCCCTCAGGGCCGGAGACGATCTCTCCGGTAATAACCAGATCAGCACCTATCGCCTCGCGGGCCAAGGCCGCGCCGGTCGGATTACCAAGGGACCGATCCTTAAGGAAGACGGTCGGATGCAGGAATCCCCCCTCGACAGTAAGGGGGGGCAAGAGGCTCGGCGCCACTGCAGGGCCCAGGACCTCGTCGAACTCGTCAGCGAAAGCGGTCGCGATGCGATCGGCAACAGCGACACCCAACAGAGCATCCTGGCTCTGTATCGGGTAGACGATCAGGGTCTCGGCCACCCCCCACCCCAGGGGGAGGAGGAGCAGGACAACAAGAAGCCTTCGGGGCATAGGGAACCTCCACAGCCAGATTTGCCCAAGGCTAGCACGACAGCGGGGAGAACGGGCCCTCTGTCCAACCTCCTGGAGATGCCCCAGGATCTCCCCGTAGTACACCAGAAGCTTACCCAAGGAGGTCTTCGAACTCCTCGAGCAGCGCCTGCGCCCCCCTGGCGCTGCGGGCGACGACCAGGATGGTGTTCTGACTGGTGAGAGTGCCTACAATCTCATCGTACTCGAGCCTGCCTATCACATAGGCGATCCCCTCGGCGTAACCCTCATCGGTGTTGATCACGAGGGTATGTTCACCCCGATCAAGGTCGCGCACGAAGAGCTTAAAACGCTGAGCGAGCTCTCCCCTCACATCCTCCTGGGCAGATAAGGGGGTCGAGCGGTACCGGTGCCGACCGACGCCTGCAGGAAGCCTCACCAGCCTTAGCTCGTTCACGTCGCGGCTTATAGTCGCCTGGGTTACCCTGATACCCTGCCCCGCAAGGTGCTTGGCGATCTCAGCCTGGGTCGAGATGAATTCGCTCTCAACCAACTCTTCAATAAGATGTTGACGGTACTCTTTGCTCGGCATGTCGCCGAGCATCATACATGAACTGTCCGCTAGCTCTGAATGGGCCGGAGGCGTGGCAGAACCCGGTCGAGGATAGAGTCGGCCAGCTCCCGCTTGCGAAGCCTCGGTAGCTCTTCCACCTCGCCATTAGAGGTAACCACCGTGACCCTGTTGAAATCCCCGCCGAAGGCGCTGTCCTCGGTGGCAGGATAGTTCAGGCAGACAAAATCGAGGCGCTTACGCCGCGCCTTTTCCGCAGCCCGCTCCACCCCTTTGTCGGTCTCCATGGAAAAGCCCACCACCACCTGATCGCGCCTGTACTCCGCGAGCGCCATCAGAATGTCCGGCGTGCGAACCAGCTCGAGCGCTTGGCGCTCGTCGAACTTGGCAATCTTCTCGGTGGCCACCTCGGCCGCCCGCCAGTCCGCCACGGCAGCGGTCATGACCAGCAGATCGGCGTCCGCGAACGGGCCGATGAGGGCACCCAGCATCTGTCCGGCGCTCTCCACCCGGATCCTCTCCACTCCCACCGGAACATCCAGCGCGCTGGGACCCGACACCAGCGTCACCGAGGCACCGCGTGCCCGGGCTGCCTCAGCGACAGCGTATCCCATCTTGCCACTGCTGGGATTGCTGAGGAACCGGACCGGGTCGAGGTACTCCCGGGTCGGGCCAGCCGAGACGAGGACCTTGCGCCCTTCAAAGTCACGCTCCTGGAAGAGCGCCTCTACGGCCGCTGGCACGGCATCGGGCTCCACCATCCGTCCCAGGCCTGCACCCTCCCCTCGGGCTGCGAGCGGCCCGATGACCGGCCCAAGCAGGGTATGACCATCGGCCTCGAGCCTCTCCACATTACGGCGCACAGCTGGGTGGCTCCACATGGCGGTATTCATAGCCGGCAACCACAGGACCTTGGGAATTCCAGAGATCACGAGTGCCGAGACTACGTCATCAGCCCTCCCGCTCGCCGCGCTGGAGATAGCGTCTGCCGTAGCGGGCGCCACCACCAAGGCGTCGGCCCAAGCCGCCCACTCGAGATGGCGGACCTGACCGTCTGCGGTGAACCAAGCGGATCGGTCGAACGGCTCCGACCCCGCAGCGACGGCCAGGGAGAGCCTAGTCACGAATCGATAGGCATCTTCGGTCGCGGCGGCACGAACCCCCATTCCAGCCTCCCGAAGGCGCCTCAGGACAGCCGGAGTCTTGATCGCCGCCACTCCGCCGGTGGCAGCCACCACCACCTTGCGTGCCACCTTAAAGCTAGTTGCCCGTCGGTGTGCCGACGATCTCGTCCGACCGCATATCCTGTTGGCTGAGACGCCTCAACTCCTCGGGGCTAGGAAGATCCTCGCCCCAGTGAATGCCCTTCTCCAGTTCGAACTCCCGCATGGCGACCGAAACGGTGTTGCTGGTGCGCGGCAACTCATCGGCCTCCAGGGTAGTGGGGATGCCCCCTTTGATCTGGGCCGCTCGCAGGGCTGTGATCATGGAGAGGCGGTAGCGCGAGTCCGTCAACGACATCAGCTTATCGAATCCCTCTAACACCATAAATCCTCCTTCTCAGGACGCTCCTCATTCGGACATAAGCGTAAGTATACGGCACATTCGCCACCGATCACGCCCTCACCTCGCGCAGAAACAGGTCGACCTCCTGCTCCGTGACTCTATGGGCCCTAGCCCGTTCTGCACGAATGATCGCGATGAAATCCTTCACCGCCGTAGAGATCGTGTCGTTGACGACTACGTAGTCGAATTCCCTGACCGCCCGGAGCTCCTCACGAGCCCTAGCCAGCCTCTTTTGGATCTTCTCCTCGGCATCGGTCCCGCGCCCCCTGAGCCGCCTCTCAAGCTCGCACAGTGTGGGAGGGGCGATGAAGACCATAATGGCGTCGGGTCGCCTCTTCTTGACCTGGCGGGCACCGGAGACCTCCAGTTCAAGGAGCACGTCCCGGCCACAGTTGAGCGCATCACGAACCGCCCTGGTAGGGGTGCCATAGTAGTCGCCCACGTACTCGGCGTGCTCGAGGAACTCGCCACGGTCAGCCATGCCCTTGAACGTCACCTTGTCGAGGAACCAGTAGTGCTCCCCGTGAACCTCGCCGACCCGGCGCTCGCGGGTAGTGGCAGAGACCGAGTAGTGGAGGCCCTCTACGGCGGGCAGAGAGGCTTGGCGGATCGTGTCCTTGCCTACCCCGGAGGCACCTGTCATCACAAACAGGATGCCGCGACCGCTCACTTTAGCACCACCCCCAGGCGCACTTCACACCGATACATACTCTCGGGAAAATGTACCACGCCCCGGCGGCCCTCGCGAAACCAGGGGCGCAAAGTGGTAGTATAGGGTCCCGAGAAGAAGGTGGGGCGAATGCATACCAAGTACATCTTCATCACGGGCGGAGTCGTCTCCTCGCTAGGTAAGGGGATCACCATCTCGAGTCTCGGGGCGCTACTGCGAGCTCGCGGCTATCGGGTCACGGCCCTCAAGATCGACCCCTATATCAATGTCGATGCAGGCACCATGCGGCCCTACGAGCACGGTGAGGTGTTCGTAACCGAAGACGGTGCTGAGACCGATCTGGACATCGGCACCTACGAGCGATTCCTTGATGTGGACCTAGCGCGGCGCAACAACGTCACCACCGGCCAGGTGTACCTGAGTGTCATCGAGAAGGAGCGTCGCGGAGAGTACCTTTCCCAGACGGTTCAGGTCATCCCACATGTAACCGACGAAATCAAGGAGCGTATCCTCGAGGTGGGAACCTCGAACAACGCTGAGATCGTCTTGGTCGAGATAGGTGGCACAGTAGGGGATATCGAGTCACTTCCGTTCCTCGAGGCGCTCCGACAACTGCGATTCGAACTCGACCGCGAGAACACCCTCTACCTGCATGTGACACTGCTTCCCTTCCTAGGTGCCAGCGAGGAGTATAAGACCAAGCCGACGCAGCACTCGGTGGCGACCCTCCGTGGAGTGGGCATCCAGCCTGACGGAATCGTCTTGCGCTCGCAGAGCCCCGTACCGGAGGAGGCACTTAGGAAGATCGCGCTCTTCGCCAACATCGGAGAGCACGGGGTGTTCAATGCCTACGACGCCGACTTCGTCTACGCGGTCCCCGAGGTGCTGGAGCAGCAGGGTATAGGACGCTTCGTCGAGCAACTCCTCAATCTCGAACGGGTCACGCCAGAGTTGCGCGTGTGGCAGGAGGCGGTCCGCACCCTGCGGAGTCCCGCAACCACTGTCAGCATCGGAGTAGTCGGCAAGTACGTCGCCATGCCTGACGCCTACCTGAGCCTCATGGAGGCCCTCAAACACGCGGGGATCGCCAATGAGGCGGAGGTGGAGATCAGCTGGGTGGATGCGGAGGATCTCGTAAAGGGCGATCTCGAAAGTCTGGAGCGCTACCATGGCATCCTCGTGCCGGGTGGCTTTGGTGTGCGCGGGATCGAAGGGAAGGTGCAGGCAGCACGGTTCGCCCGAGAACAGGGCGTCCCCTACCTGGGCATCTGTCTGGGTATACAGGTCGCTGTAATCGAGTATGCCCGCCACGTAGCTGGGCTCGTAGGTGCCAACTCGACCGAGTTCGATCCCTACACGCCCTTTCCCGTTATCGACCTGATGCCAGAGCAGTTAGAGGTGGAGGGCATGGGCGGCACCATGAGGCTGGGGAGTTGGCCCATGCAGATTGCCGAGGGCACTCTACTTGAGACACTGTACCAGCCGGGTCCAAGTGGGGTGGTCCATGAGCGCCACCGCCACCGCTACGAGGTCAATCCAGAGTACGTTCCAACTCTTAGAGAGGCCGGCATGATTGTCTCGGGGGTCACTCCGGGCATGGAGGGGCGCGGTGAGGGCTTGGTCGAGGCGATCGAACTGCCCAACCACCCCTTCTTCATCGGCGTCCAGTCGCACCCAGAGTTCCAGTCGCGACTGATGAGATCCGGTCCCCCTTTCAGGGGCTTCATCCGGGCTGCCCGCCTGCGCGCCCAGGCTGCTAGCGACCTAGAGGCGAGCAATCTTGAGGCCCAAGTGTGACGATCACCAAACTGCTGGCAATCAACATCGATGATCCAGCTGGCGGCGCTGGTCTTGCTCAAACCGTCGTTGCCAGCGATTCTATCGGGGTCGAGACATCTCGCCCCTCCCACTTGACGCCTACGACCGAGGCCGACCCGACGTGCCCTGCAAGACCTGGGAGCAAGACCAACCACGCCGAGCCGAGCGCCTACGATACCAACACCTAGATGGCACCCTACTTGCACGTTGCACCCGGGCTAGTGGACGAAGCGCTTTTCGGGCGGTGCGTCCACGAATACCTGGGGCGACATGCGCCGTCGTCAGTTCGGTTCATGAAGGATCAGGATCTCCTCGTACAGCGATCCCAGCAGAGCGGGGAAGGGCCGGCTCGCACGGTCTTGCTGGGTGAAACCATAGACGGGATGTTCGGCCCCACCCTCACGCGTGAGCGAACTTGCAGCGCCGAAAGCAGCATCGACAAGCACCGTAGAATAGCCAACCCCAAGGGCGACCTGTTCGAGGTGATCAGCACCTCTCTCAAGGTCTGTCCGCAGAACGAGCTAAGTTCGGGGAGCGAGGATTGAAACGGCTCCTGTGGGGCATCGTTGCCCTCAGTCTGGTTCCCGCTTCGGTATTGGCAGTCCGTCGCATCCAATCCGAGGGCCGGAACCGTACTGTCGCGCTGGTGATGGACGAACGCGCCCTCGCAATACAGGCCGACCACCTGGGTATCACCAGCTTCGACCTAGGTCTCCGATACCGGGCACTAGGACTCACCGGAATTGCCTTGTACGAGGAGACCATCGAGTCGCTAGCTTCCAGGGGACGGATCGGAATGATGCGGGGTCACGAGGCGCGGACGCAGGCTGCCAGGGGCAGCGAACCCGTGCCCGAGGTACCAGGGAATAGCACTCTGGTGACCGAACTCGAGCCTGGAGCACTCGACAGACTGCTGGCCAAAAACACTCCTAAACCCCAGGAGACCCGCCTCGGCGGTCGGATCTGGTATGCCTACTCGGGGACCGACACCAACGCCCGGCCTGCAGGGCCCGACCCGGTCGAACTAAAGCGCTGGTCCGAGGCCGGTTTCGACATCGCCTACAGACCCCGCAACTTCCCCGGACTGACCCGCGTAGGCGACGACTTTCCTGAAGAGGCGAGCTATCTCGTGCATGCGGGACTGCAGGTCGCAGGCTACCCGAACCGGCTCGCCGAAACGGTGGCCGCCTCCCAGATCTACCTCACCGCCATGATCGAGGGGACCAACCAGGATGGCATGGGGGCGATCAACCAAAAGGTGCCCACGGTTCGGCTCCTGAGCTTCAATCAGGACCACCTCAACCGACGGCTCCTGCCGAACGATGTCGTCGAGAAGTACCTGCTCGCCGCTAACGAGCGGGGTGTCCGGCTCCTCTACCTCCGCCCCTACACTGAGGAGCAGCTCGGTGACATGTTTGCCAACACCGAGCGACTCATCGAGAGGCTGACCGCCGCCCTCAGGCGGGAAGGGTTCCACATCGGGCCTCTACCCACTCTGCAGAGCGACTACAGGCCCATCGGCTGGCTGCGGGCCCTGGCGGCCGTGGGGGTGATCGCCGGACTAGGTCTTCTCGGCCTCCTCTATCCAGGTCTCTGGGGTGCAGCTGTCACCTCCAGCGTTCTGGGTCTGGGCCTAATCGCGGGAGGTCTCGACTGGGACGCTCTGGCCCTCACGGCCGCCCTCACCTTTCCGATTCTCGGCTTCGGCTACCTACGCGAACGGCTCGCGAGCCTCGGCTTAGCCACCGTGGTCAGCCTTGCCGGCGCGGTCCTGTTGGCAGCGGTGGGGAGCGATCAGGAATCAATGCTGGCGATTCGACCGTTTGCCGGTGTCGCGGCCACGCTGATCGTCCCTCCCGCCCTGTTCGCTCTCCACTACACCCTGCGCTTCCAAAAGCCCGCGGCCTGGATCAATGCCCTGTGGAATCACCGGGTACGAGTCGGGGACGTGGTGGTCGTCACTGTCGCTGTCGGGGCGCTAGCTCTGGTTTTCCTTCGGCGTGGGAGCTTCCCTGTCATCGGAATCAGTAGCGCCGAACTGGCCGTGCGGGAGTGGCTCTCAGGTCTGTTCGTGCGACCGCGCTTCAAGGAGCTTCTAGGGCATCCCCTGGCGGTACTAGGTCTGACAGGCGGCGGCTGGCCTGCCTGGATCCGGGGAGCCCTGCTGACCGGGGGGGTGGTTGCGCAGGCGAGCATTCTCAACAGCTTCAGCCACTATCACACCCCTCTCCTCATCTCGCTCGAACGCACACTCCTAGCCCTAGCCCTCGGACTCGCCCTCGGACTTGCTCTGGCACCCCTAGTGCGCTCCGCAGTCTGGCTGGTCCGGCGCTGGTTAGCCCAGAGCGAGTCCGAGGGTGACCGCGTGGGCGAGGTTCATGATCGCTCGGAATCCGCGTGAAGCTCCTCATCAGTGGCTACTACGGCTCCGGAAATATGGGGGACGAGGCGATCCTCACGGGACTTCTCGGAGCGATTCGAGGTCGGTACCACGTCACGGTCCTCTCGCATGACCCCGCTGCGACCTCCTGTCTATACGGAGTCGAAGCCGCCCATCGCTACTTCGGCGCACCCAGCGCCCTCAGCCGCTGCGACGCACTCGTCTCCGGTGGAGGAGGGCTCCTCCAGGACGCGACGAGCCAGCGGAGCTTGGCGTACTATCTGGGGCTCATCCGGTGGGCGCGGCGCCTAGGTAAGCGTGTAGCGGTGTTCGGGCAGTCGATCGGCCCCCTCTCCCCTGCAGGACTCCATAGGGTTGCTCAAGCTCTGCGCGGGCTCCCGGTCGCGGTCAGGGACCGACACTCTCTCGAACTCCTCAAGGGAGTGGACGTAAAAGCTGTGCTTACGGCCGACCCTGCACTCCTCCTGGGGAGTGGAGAATCGGCTCTGCCGATCTCGGGTCCGACCCTGCTTATCCCGCGGGGCGGTTACCCGGGACTCACTGACGCGCTGGTCGAGGTGGCCACGGCCCTAGGTGAGGCCGGCGCACCCCTAGCCACCCTTGCACTTCACGCCGACCAAGACGAGCCCGAGATCGCCCGCCTTCTCTCCGCTGCGCCCCGCACCGAACTGTGGCGGGCGACCACACCCCTAGAGGTGCTGGCGAGGACCGGGAGCGCAGGGTACGTGGTCTCTGCGCGACTCCACGGGCTCATCCTCGCGGCCGCAACGGGGCGGGACTACTGTGGTCTGGTCTACGACTCCAAGGTGGCGAGCTTCCTTGAGGAGACGGGGGCACCGGCCTTTGCTCACCCCATCGACCGGGATACCCTAGTGCGGACAGTCCGAGCCCGGCCCGCCGTGCCCAGGAAGCGGATTTCGGACCTTAGGTCGCGGGCCTGGCGCGGGATCGATTGGCTAGAGAATCTCCTCTCCAATTCTAACGAGGTCCCGTAGGTTCCGAGGATCAGCCTTCCAAATTGGTCGGTCGAGCAACTCGACCTGCAGCGAGACGATAGAGACTCCCACTGGCTAACCCAGCGTGTCCCCAACCACACCCATACTGCCTAGAGAGCCAAGCGAAACCGCTCGGGGAAGTACCGACTCAGGGAACCGCCCCACACCCTGAGGCCACGAGCGGGATGTGAACGGAGCTCAGCCAGAAGTCGATTCCACCGACATCGCAACCCCGTGGCGACCCTTACCCCGTATTAGGGCGACCGCCCCTAAAGAGTTAGAAGCGCTCTTCATCAAGTCGCCTGTAGACCTCTGTACCTCTAAGTTCATCTCGGTCCTTGGCGTAATCCCAGGGAGTCTTGCCCCTGAAGTCTCGGGCGCTCGCGTCTGCGCCAATGTCCAAGAGGAGGGCGATGACGGCAGGGTTGTCGGCGGACTCGGCCGCAGCGTGTAGTGGGGTGGTGCCGTAGTCAGTTCGGACATTCACCTCCACTCCTGCGCGCAACAAGGCCGAGATGATCGCGGGGTTGCCGTTGATAGCGGCCGCCACATGTAGCGGGGTGAGGCCACCCTCACCCCGGACATCCGCATCCGCTCCGGCCCATAACAGAGTGGCGATGATGGCCGGATTGGTGTTGCCCCCAGCCGCTACATGTAGTGGGGTGAGGTCGTCTACACCCCTGGCATTCGGGTCCGCTCCCGCCTCCACCAATACCTCAACAACAGCTGGATTATCGCTGGCCACAGCCGCAATGTGAAGGGGTGTGAGGTCAGGCACGACCCGCGCATGCACATCCGCTCCAGCCTCTATAAGGGCGCTGATGACGGTGGGGTTGTCGCTGGCCACAGCAGCCAAATGTAGTGGGGTGCGGCCGCTCTCGTTCCGAGCGTTAGCATCTGCTCCAGCGTCCAACAGGGCAGTTATGATAGCGGGGTCACCGCTAAGGGTAGCTGCGATGTGAAGGGGCGTGAAGCCAGACATAGCCCGCGCCTGCACATCTGCACCAGAATTCAGACAATCAACCACCACCTCTAGTGAGGCTGTCTCGAAGAACTCAGTCGTGTTCCAACCTGTGCACTCTTTGGCAACCGCCAGCGCTGCTAGGCAGATTAGACCCCAGACCAGCAAGTACTTCCCTCCGCTTGGCATCACCCGCAAAGGGTAGCACGAGGCCGCAACAACCACCCTGGCAGAGAGGCCTATATGGCTAGACGTGGCCGCACAATACTACTTAAGAACCAGAGATCAATCGGAGTGACATCACCAGACTCCGCAAACAGGCCCGCAGTGCTGACCTCAGCCTCCACTGGCCTGACCCGCCGACCCCGCTACTGGCACCGACGACAGCCGTGCAGGAGGTGATCATCTCAGATCGCTCGATTAGGCAACGCCCGGCGCTGCGGTCGCCGCCCAGCATGCGCACACTGGACCGGGACGCTCGGATCAGGTGGGGTGTACCGATCAGGAACGGTTCTCCGCACCGGCACTGGCGTCCTCCCCTTAAGCGACCCCCGCACCGAGAAGAGAGTCAAAGGGAGAGAGGGGGGCAATCAGAACTTACGAGGACCCCTCTAATCGACATTGCCAACCAGTCATCCGTTATGGACAGAGGGTCCGTACTCTCTGACAGTGATCGCGTTGCCAGTAAAGGGGCTATAGGGGAAGATCTAGGCTCCAGATGTACCGCCTCAGCGGGCTAGCACCACCCGGTTGCGCCCCTCCTCCTTGGCCCGGTAGAGGGCCTCGTCAGCGCGGCGCACGAGTAGCCAGGGGGTCACCCCGTGCTCTGGGTAGGCCGCCACCCCGACGGAGATGCTAATCGTCTCCAGCAAGCCGTTAGCTAGGTCAATGCTCAGATCACGGACCTGCTCGGTAAGCCGTTCGGCCCGAGCGGCCGCGTCCATGAGATAAGTCTCGGGCAGTATGATCACGAACTCCTCCCCGCCGTGACGGCAGGGTACATCGCGAACCCGGAAGGTCGAACTCATCAGCCTGCCAATGGCCTTGAGCACCTCGTCGCCGGCCTCATGGCCGTAGCGGTCGTTGAAGGTCTTGAAGTAATCGATATCAGCCATGATCACTGACAGCGGTCGGCCGGTCCGATCCGCGTGACGGATCTCGTCCTCAAGGGTGCCTTCGAAGTGCCGACGGTTATAGAGGCCTGTCAGGGGGTCGCGAACAGCCTGTTCTTCGAGGCTAGCGCGCAGTCGCAGGTTGGTAATCGAGAGGGACACCATATCCGCCACGGCCGAGTAGAGTTGCTCGGTACCACTCGACAGAGTATCGACGGTTATCACCGCCAGAATGCCCAAGTGCTGGCCCTGAGCCACGAGCGGATAGCGGAACTGGAAGGCGTCCAGCCGGGTCGGAACCGGATAGAAGGCCCCCGTCTTTGACGCATCGATGGTTGCCTTGGCAACCGGATCTGCCTCCCCCCAGGCAGTTCCCATTTCGTAGCGGCGCCGGTCGGAGCGGTACAGGAAGAGCGCTCCCGAGGCCCCAGGGACTAGGGCAGCGACCTTGGTCTGCACAGCTCTAAAGAAAGACTCGTCGAGTTCATCGCAGCGCAGCAGGGCGGTGCTCAACTCATTCATCAATGTGACCTGACGGTTGCGTTCAGCCAACTCGCCGAGTTGGGTACCGAGCCCCCGTATGTCCGGGGCCCCGCGGCGCCCCCCAGAGCGCGGGTAGATGGGGCCGAACACCAAGAGACCTAGGAGGCTCCCGCTGACCCCGACAAACAGGTTCACGATCAGAACTGTAGTGAAGCGGGCCTCGGCCTTCGCTCGACGGATCTCCTGCGCGTCGAACTGGACCTGGAGGTCGTCCTGAAGTTCGAGGAGCGACCGGTTCAGGTTCTCGACCCGCAGCTGCCCGGCCACTGCAAGGCCCCTGTCGCTCTCAGGAGCACCCACCCCCTCGCCTCCAAGTCTAGTGGAGCCGAGAAGTTTCTCGAAGGCATCCAGCTCGTGACCGAAGCGGTCGACAATCGGCAGGAGGTGACGAACCGATTCGTTCAGGAGGAGGGTCCGTATCCTCTCGAGAGCCGCCGCGAGGTCCGGGGACGAGACCATGCTGGTCCCCTCCCCGGTCAGCAGGAACTCGTCATCCCCAATACCCGCCTTGAGGACAAGACCCTGCAACCGGCCGACCTCGGCACGGATCGCACCCACGATCTGAGCAAAGCCATCTGCCTCCCGTCGCTTATGCATGAGATCGAGAGTAAGGAGGCTCGCTACAACCAGCGCTATCAGGGGCGGACCGACCATTGCCAAGCCTTTGAGGTTCAGAGGAAGGCCCGACCAGAAACCTGCTTGAGGACGCTCCACCTTACTGGAGCGTATCACGGCCGCGCCCCTCAATCTCGGCTGAGCAGAGGTCTCAGCAACTGACTACTACGGGAGCAAGAGAGGTGGAAACATTATCGCGACCGAGGCCGCGACAAGACATCCGGATGTGCCCCGATCCATCCAGATCAGTACCACCACGACGACCAAAACCCCGAAGCGTACCGTACGTTGGAAGCGAAACAGTTAGGCGGCCAATCAAAGACGTGCCTCCACCTACACGCCCTTAGCGATTGTCGTCAGCTACTCAGCGCCTTCCACAGGTTCTCCGGCGTGATCGGCAACTCGAACATCCGCTTACCGGTGGCGTCGAGAACGGCATTGGCGACCGCTGCCGCGACCGCTGTCACCGGAGGCTCCCCCACACCACGTGTGCCGAAGGGCCCGTTCTGGGAGGGGTTTTCGACAAGCGCTGTCTCGATCGGGGGTACAGCACCCGCCTTGGGCAGAACGTACTCCAGGAAGCTACCGCTGATAAGCTGGCCCGAGCTGTCGTGACGGACGGCTTCGTGGAGACCCCAGCCCAACCCTTGCACCACCCCACCGTGGATCTGCCCTTCGATCATGGTGGGATTAAGCGCGAAACCGACATCCTGGACCGCCACGTAGCGTAGCGGGGTGACGGTACCCGTATCTGGATCGACCCGCACCTTGACTAGGTGGGCGACGAAGGCGGGGGCGTTGTCCTCGGGGGCCGCGCTCCCGCCACCGATGATGGGGCCGGGTCCACCCGCCTTGCTCTCAGCGATCGCGGCCAGATTCTTGACACCCACTGCTGAGGAAGGGACACCCTTTACCTGAACCTGACCATCGGCCAGTTCGAGGTCCTCAAGGCGCGCCTCGAGGTGGTCAGCGGCCAACTCCAGAAGCCTCTTCTTGACCTCCTCTGCAGCCTTCGACACGGCGCCCGACAGGCTGTAGGTCACCGCGCTGCCACCACTGGGCGGGGAGTGCAGACCGGAGGTGGAGTCACCCTGGACCACCTCCACATCCTCAGGATCCATGCCGAGGATCTCGGCGGCGATCAAAACTAGGCTACTGTGGACACCGGAAATGTCCACGGAACCCACGTGGATCCGCACGGTACCGTCCCCGTCGACACGGCACACCGCAGCAGCAGGGCCGTAACCGCCGGGCCAGCCTCCGACGGCTAGGCCGATCCCCTCATTCTCGCCACAGGTCCCATTGCTCCAAGCCGGATGCCCGCGCAGCCGCTCAAGGCAGGCCTTAAGACCCAGGTCAGCCCAAGGTTTGTTGTTGGGCATGAGATCGCCCGTCGCGACAGCGTTCTTGAGGCGGAACTCGAACGGATCGAAGCCCAACTTCCGGGCCATCTCGTCCATGTTCGATTCGATGGCGAACGAGGCCTGAGGTGCTCCAGGAGCCCGATAGGCACCCGCCTGGTGCTTGTTGGTGATCACCTCAAGGGTATCTATACGCATGTGCGGGAAGTTGTAGTACCCGCCTAGAAGCAGGCTCAGGATACCGCCTATGCCGAACGCAAAGGCGCCATTGTCGAGCAGCACACGGGCCTCAAGTGCGGTGAGGGTGCCGTCGCCCTTGACACCTGTCTTGAGGTGGATCACAGTAGCAGGTCCCGGGGTGGTCGTAAGGAAGTCCTCGGAGCGCGACAGCGTAAGCCGTACGGGTCGCCCCAGGGTGAGTGCCACAGCTGCCACCAGCGGGTCGAGGATACCGTACTTGGCGCCGAAACCGCCTCCCACCGTCATAGGCACGACTCGGACCTTGCTCCGCGAGAGGCCCAGGAGACGAGCTACTTCGTTGCGCACCTGGAATTGCCCCTGGGTGCTGGTATAGACGGTCACCCCTTCACCAGCTGGCTCTGCGGCCGCCGCATGCGGCTCAATGTAGCCCTGATGCACCATGGGCACCCGGTAAGTATGCTCAACCACCAAGTCGGCTTCGTGGAAGCCCTGTTCGATGTCGCCACGCTCATAGCGGTTCTCATCGTGGACATTAGAAATCTTGCGCTCGACCTCCTCCCCCGAGGTGTCAACCTCAGCGTGGAGGGAGGCGAGGTCCGCCTCGTCGTCGGGGAGCCCCTCGGGCCACACCACCGGAGAATCGTCGGAGATGGCCTCTTCAAGGCCGACCACGGCCGGCAGTGGCTCGTACTCAATCTGAACTCGGTCGGCACCGTCCTGAGCGGCCGCTTCGGTCTCCCCTACCACCACCACCACCGGCTGACCTACGAACAGCACCCGCTCCTTGGCCAAGACCGAGCTATTGCGTGAGGTGATAATGCGATCCCGGCTGGGCAGATCCTCCGCCGTGAGGACCGCTACCACTCCCGGAACTGCCGCCGCGTCCTCCGTGTCGACCGAGATAATGCGGGCGTGGGCCTCGGTGCTGAGCACAGGCCGCAGGTGCAACATGCCGGGCAGCACTACGTCGCCGCTGTAACGGGCAAGTCCAGTGACCTTCTCACGCCCCTCAATAAGCTTCCGCCCCTTGCCCAGGATCCGCCGGCCCCCGTTCGTCTTCACAACTTCGGTGTTCGCCATACGCCATTATTTCATGCTTCGCCGGCGACCGGGTCCTCCTCGAGCACCGGGAGCCATGTCCAGCCTCCCATCGGCACCCACCCACTCCTGTTGTAAACTCCGGTCACTACCAGTGGGGGCCTGCACACGATTTCGGCCCCTTTACTACTCCCGGCGCTCACCCATATGCAGAGGAGAGATACGGATCTCCCGATCCCCTCTCTCGAGATTAGAGGTCGGTGACGCGGGTGCGTACCCTGACCGGGGGTCTCCAAGCGAACGACAACCCCGACACCAGCATCGCTATCACTTCGGCTTCGCCCAGCCCAGCAACTGAAGCTTCACGGAGCTTTTCGAGAGCTTCGCTCAGACGGTCTGGGCCCTAGCCTAAAGAGCTGGCAGGATCCATACGACCTCACATGGAGGGTCGCTGCGTCGCGGTCTATGGGTGCGGCGGAATCCCCTACAACTACGGTGCTCTGGTGGCACTGGAGAAACTCCAAAGCGCTTAGAGCGGAGCATGGTCCGGCAGGACTACCTGCCCGGAGGATCGTCCCAACTCGGGATGGGCACCTGCAGACCACCCTCAATCCAGAGGAAGCGACCGGTCACCGACGCGGAATCCTCGCTCATCAGCCCGAGCACCAAGTCGGCAGCCTTGTCGGGGTCGTCACCCCCCGTCTCCTCCACCATGGTAGCCCACTCGCGGTAGCGGTCAGCCTCGGGGCCGGCGTCCCGAACGGTGTCGCAGATATAGGCCCACATCTCCGTCTTCACCTCGCCCGGATGGATCACGTTGGCGGTCACCCCGCTGCCCACCAGCTCAGCAGCGAGCTGGCGAGTGAACCGATTGAGCGCTACCTTGCTGGTTGCGTAGGCGCTATTGAGCGGGCCCGGCTCGTGCAGTGAGGCGGCCGAACTGACGTTCACGATCCGGCCCCAGCCCGAGTCGATCATGCCGCCGACGAAAGCGCGGCAGGTGAGGTAGGCGCTCACGGTGTTGATCATGAGGGTGTCGGTCCACGCCGCCGGGTCGCTGTCGCGAATGAACTGGACCGGCCCAAATGTGCCTGCCGCATTCATCAGGATCGCCGGTTGCCCTAGCCGCTCGAGGGTGGCGGCCGCAAGACCGCCGATCGACGAGGGGTCGCTCAGGTCGGCGCGGTAAGTAGTCGCCTGCCCACCCGCACTCTCGATCACCGAGGCGGTCTCCGCCAAACCCCGCTCACCACGGGCCACGAGCATCAACCGAGCGCCGCACTCCGCCAGACGGATCGCAGCCCGACTGCCCAAGCCCCGACTCGCTCCGGTCACCACGGCAACCTTGCCAGCGAGGTCGGGGCCGCTCTCCAACCTAGGCATCAAATGTGAAGATCCGGGGAATAAAGCGGGCGTTGGGCTTCTGCTCCTCATTGAGCTCGATCAGCGGATCCATGACCTTAGCCCACTCCTTGTGCGCCTCAGTGTCCCACAAGTGTGGAAAGGCCCCTTCATCCTCCACCTCAGCGTACAGGTAGAGATACGGCTCGGCAACGAAGGTACGGATCTTCCTGACCCCGCTTTCGCGGAGCGCGGCGATGAGCTCCGGCCAATGCGTCGGGATCTGATTGTGATGGCGCGTGTACTCCTCAAGCGCTCCCTCAACCTGAGCACCAAACCCTGCATGACCATACTCTCTCCCTCCAACGGCCTCGCCACCGTATTACGTCGTTTGCTACTTGATCTGCAGGCAAAGAAAGGGGGATGGTAGGTTTTCATGAAGCCCCATCCCCGATACCAGTATAAGCCAGAAGACCTGTTTCTCACAGTATTCGTCTATATCGATGACTGGCTCAAACCCTATCAGAAGCTACTACCCCAGCAACCTGCCCAGAAAGCGAGCTACAGCGAACTCTTGACCATCGCAGTCGTAGGTGAGATCCTTGCCCAACCGAAGGACGGATTCGCTGGATATGAGAGTACCTGGTACTGGATCGTCAACCAACTCTTCAGTGAACTGTTCCCCAAACTACCCCACTACACCCGCTACCATCGGATCTTACGGAATGCCGAAAGGCTACTGGCCAAGCTCGCCCTCTCAGTGCTGACAGCTAACCGGATTCATCTGGTCGACAGCAAACCACTACCGGTGGCGAACCCGAAGAGTCCGCCTTTAGGGCTTCGTTGGGCCCGTAGACCCGTAGAGTCCGTACCCCCAGCGGGGGGCCCCGGCTTTGGCCGTTTTCGCTTCGGGTCTGGAGCCGACGGCGGCTGTCATCGACAGCCAGAGCATCAAGACGACCGACCCGAAGAGTCCGTCCTTCGTAATCCTAGAACTGCTGGCGAGGGCTCCAACGGTAAAGAAGCTGTTTGCCGATGGTGGCTATGCGGGTCCGAAACTAGCGGGGAGGTCAAAGAAGTTGGGACTCTCCGATCTACTCGAGATCGTGGTCAAACCCAAGGGAAAGCAGGGCTTTACCGTGCTATCTCGTCGTTGGGTAGTCGAAAGGACCTTTGCCTGGCTAGGTCGCTGTCGGCGTCTAGCGAAGGACTTCGAGCGCACTCTTGCGAGTTCGTTGGCTTGGGTGAAACCGGCTGCCTGCCGATTCATGATGCGACGGGTAGCAAGGTGCCGACTGGTTGGAAAGATCGGTTGATCCCGGGAATGATGACTTTTCGTTCAAGCTCTTAGAGCGGAACCGTGGTGGGATTAGTATACAGCTTTGTTGACATAACCCTCTGTTAGCCTTCATAACTGATAGGTAGAGGTAATGGCATGACCGCCGAAATCCTGGTCATCATCATCGTGGGCGTCATCCTGGTGACCATCAACCGGTTGATGTTGACCGGTGTCCGCGACGAGATGCGGGCAATCCGTTCTGAGATAAAGCTCCTCCATCTCGGTTTCAAGGACTTGCGTACCAGGTTGGGCGGGATTGAGGTTCGCCTGGACCACCTTGAGGAACTGATAGGCAAGCTCGAAGCTCGCCTGGACTACCTTGAGGAGAGACTGATCGAAGATATAGAGCGGAGGGGGGAGAAGATCGACAGGATCGTACTTCATCACGGCAAAGCGATAACCGACCTCCAAGCCGAAAGGAGTTAGCCCATGGGTCCCCTGAACTGGATCATCCTGGCCATCGCGGTCGTCTTCCTGGTTCAGCTCACACTGTTCCTGCGGAAGCGAGATCGAATCTCCCTCCGCATAGCCGCCACCTATATCGTGGTCGGGGTTGTGTTCGGAGCGGTGATCGCCCTTTCAATCCTCGGAATCTAAGGAGGGAACATGAGGGGTCTAATCGTGCGGGCAGTTCCAGGACTGATCGACATCGGCATTGCGGTAGTCATGATCGGCTCCATTGTTGGGGGAGCACTAGGTATCAGGGAGCCTCTGGGAGATGTCGGGATCCTCCTGGGGGCTCTCCTGGGCTTGGTCACCGGCTTTTTTCTCTGCATCTTCTACTTCGGCCCGATCTGCATACTCCTGGATATCCGGGATCAGGTCATGGCCAACAAGCACCCGGTCGGCGCGAACAGGCCGAGGATGGAGTACGACGAATGAAACAAGTCCTGGCAGTCCTAGCTCTGGTCCTATGAGAAGGATAGTAGTTGCATCGTTCGTCCTGGGACTGCTGGTGGCTTAGCGAGAATCCGCCCTTCGAACCCTTGCGAGTTCGATGGCCTGGGTGAAACTGGCAGCCTGCCGGTTCATGATGCGACGGGTAGCAAGATGCCGACTGGTTGGAAAGATCGGTTGATCCCGGGAATGATGACTTTTCGTTCAAACTCTAAGATTTGGAGCCTGACCGAGTTTGCAAAATACCCTCTACCTGTTTATGGTCGCTTAGGAACCTTCGTCTTCTCCACAATCTTACCGTTGGCCGTTATCGGCACATTACCCGGCAGCGGCTCTCCTACTATTACAACGACGGGTTATGTAGCAGGATAGTCTGCGAAAAGAGGAAGGCGTCGGGGAGGTTGGGGCGACGGATATTGCAGCCTTCAACCTGCTCCATTCTGGGGTGCTATTCAGGTAGCAAACGGGGTTATTGTCTCATGTCACGAGCGGGTAGTGACGTGAGATTATCTCGCACCCCTACCAGAGGACATGCGTACTAGACGTTGGCAGAATCCGTGGTTTTGGAATTGGTGCCGGTAGGGGGGTCATGATGAAGAGTGAAGGGGCGGTTCTCGAATAAGCTTCACCGAGTTATACCCGTACCAGGGGAAGGAAGAATCATCGAGAAATCGCCTTCCAGACGGAGATAACTTCGTTTTGGGAACGGCTTGAAGGGGGTAAGAGATAATCTCACGTTACGACCCACGAGCGGCTACGGTACAATAAACCCTCAATCATGGATACTCGAGGGGTACCCACGTACCTGGCCGGCCAGATGGCAAGTCCTGAGCAACTCGAGGCCTGGGTGGAGGCATTTCACCGAGAAGGTTTTCTCTTCCTCGAGAACGTGTTGCCGCCCGACTAGTGCACGACCTTGCGTGACGACCTCGACCGGGCTCTACGAGAGAACAAGAACGGTCTCAATCGCATCAGCGACAAGACCCGGCTGAGTCACAGGCTGTTCGAGACGAGCGAACTGAATGTGCGGCTCTTCGACCTCGAGCCGATCGTCAGTCTGGCTGAGGTGCTGATTGCCCCCAACTGCCATGTGATCCACAACGACTCGTTCCAGAGCCCTCCGGGAGGGGGTATCACCAGCTGGCACCAGGACGATCACGCTCACTACATTGTCACCCACGGCGACCCGCCGACCAACGTGCATCTCCCGGTCCTCTTCTTCACCGCCAACTACCACCTCACAGATGTCACCGATATCGAGCACGGCGGCACCGAAGTGATCCCCCGCTCCCATCTGTTCGGCGCCACGCCCCCTGAGAGGCTCGAGGGCACCGAGTGGGAGAGCCAGATCCACTACAACCTGGGCCGGGCGGGCAGCGTCGTTCTGTTCAACAACTAGGTCTGGAACCGGGGCGGACCCAACCGGAGTGACCGCACCCGCTACATCACCCAAGTCACCTACGCACGTCGCATCATCGGCCACAAGTACTACCCGTTCATGAATTACCTCATGCCCGAGCACATCTACGCAGACGCCAACCCACGCCTGCGCCGACTCCTCGGTTTCCTACCCCACGGGAGCTACGGCTGACCGAGCTACCGACGACACCCGCCCCCCTCAAGGAGGTCGCGCGGCACTGCCCTCGATCTCGCAGCCTTCTGCGCGCCTGAATCGCAAAGGCCGTACGGTTGGGAAGGGGTGTTCGCGGTCTTGCGGAGCAACAGAGAACTCGACCAGACAGGAGACCCTGGTGTGCTGAGGGACTCAGGCATCGGTCAGGTCCCGACCCGACCCCAACCTCCGGTTCAGAAGCCACTGCAGACGCAATCTTCGCCGAAGCTCGTCACCTGATTGCTCAACGCGACGGCCCGATCCTGATTGCTCTCGACGGTGGCAGCGGCTCTGGGAAGTCCACTCTGGCCCACCTGATCACGGGAACACTGGACGCTGCTCTAGTTCAGACAACTTCATCACTTCGGACATCCCGGATGTAGAGTGGTATGCTCGCACACCGTCGGCAAGGGTTGCGGACGCTCTCGACTGGCAACGCCTGCGCATCGAAGCCCTGGAACCACTCCTGACCGGGAAGTCTGCAAAGTGGCAGATCTACGATTTCGAGGCTGCTCGACCCGATGGGACCTATCTTATGCGAACGGATTTCGTTGAGCGGGAGCCCCGAAGTGTCATTGTGCTCGACTGCCTGTTCTCCATCCGCCCCGAACCGAGCGATCCGATCGACCTGTCCGTACCCGTGGACGCACCTGTGGAGACGCGCCACAAACGACTCTCGGCGCGCGAGGAGCCGAGCCTCCTGGCGTGTTGGTACCCCCTTGTGGAGCCCATCGAGAGGTGGTATCTCGAGCACCTTCGACCTCGTCGTGAGGAACGGCGCAGCCATCTGGGAACGAGGGGCCATCCCTCTGCAAGGGTGGGGAGAGAGTTCAACTTGAATCCACGACGACCTGCTCAACCCTGCCCTTACCGGCGCTCCCCGACTGCCACAAGGCTCCACCAAGCTCCCACTGGCTCTTGCCAGGGACCCCAGAAACTGTGCCTTCACCTGCCCTCTCCGGTTGTCAGATCGGCAACCTAGACATCCCTCCAACCCAGGTTGCGGCCTACACAGAGACTGCCCCCGGCACCACCCTGCGCCCCAAGTCAGTTACCCGCCACTCGACGTGATCACCCGAGGCTGCACCCCATACCCTGCCCTTGTCGGAATCGGTTTCAGCACATCCCATCTCATCCAGCTTGCAAACAGTTGGTGGGCCCGTCTAAGCAGGTCGTAGACCACAGGTCCATCGTGACCAAAGCCTACTCGAACCCAGAGGGGACTTAAGCCTAGCTCCTCAATTGAGACAGACGTGATCCTCTTCAACGATCAGCTCTTCGCACCCAGGCGGGAGGACTCGGAGTGTCTTGAGGAACGCGACGATAGCAGCTTGGCCCTCAACGTCGAGATTCAGGAAAGTGTCCCTGGCCATCCTCGCCTCACCACCATGATAGTGGATTGCGTCCGTGATCGTCGTCAGGTCTCCGCGATGGCCGTAAGGGGCGGAACTGCCGACATCCCAGAGCTTCCGGGTGAGGAAGAACTTCTGGCCCGGCACACCCATCTGGTTGGGACGCCCCTGTGCGAGCTGCTCATTGCAATAGAACCCCGTCTCCTCGTCACAGAGATTATGGCGTTTCAGGTCGGTGTAGGCCCGCACCACCGCCCCACCACCTGTCCTAGCCTCCACCCGCGGAAGCTCCCCCTCAGCGGTCAGATCGAAGCGGTACGATTGCGCCGTGTCGCTAAACGTCCCGGCCGGATTCCAGGGGTTTGGCTCGACGAAGTTCCGGCTTTCGAGGGTCATGCTCGGCACGTGGCAGCTGGCACAACCCACCTGTGCGAACAGACGCTCTCCAAGATCCACCACCTGCTGCTCGTCGACCAGGACGGGCAGGACCCGCCCCGGCGTGCCCAGAGCGGCTTGGAAGAGGGTGACAGCGGTGATGTCTCCAACCGTCAGCTCCCTGTGAACGCCGTCCTCGTCATAGTCCGAGTCGAATCCCTTAGCAAGATTGAGGTCAAAACGTTCCTCCGCCAGTAGGCCGTGATGGTGGTTGAAAGCGTTTACGGTGAACTCTCGGAGGGATACCACCACTCCGGCCTGGTGGAACGGTCTAATGATCAGGTCGGCATCGACCCCGAGGACCCCACTCGTGTCGACAGTGCCGTCGGGCAAGGCAGTGACGCTACCGAAATTCACACCCTTCGTGTCTAGCGACCGGGTTACCACCTCACCGCTCTCGGCCGCCGCGGCGATGGCGGCCTCACGGATGTCCTGCAGATCCGCCGTCATCTCGCGGGCGAGCATCTCGATCGCCCCCGATCCAAACATGCCCAGGGTGTTCCGTTCGTTGCTGAACTCCGCCGACACGCGATCCGTCACCGGGTCCCGGTCTTGGGCGAGAACAAACACGTTGGCGACGAAGTCTCCGCCGCCGCCAACCCGGGGCTGGACGTGGCAGCCAGCACAGGAATTCGAATCGGGAGCCGAGGTGCGGATGAAGGCCGGCTGGCCGGGGGCACGCTTGTTGCCCGCTCCCGTCGTTGCCGGGCGGCCCTGACCGTCGCAGGAGTTCACGACAGCGACGAACCACTCCCTCCCGATGCCAACGATCTCGTCGAAGTCGATCAACCTGCTCACGATCTCCCGTTGCTCAACATGTCCGGCCAGTGCGGGTGTGTCGGGGTAATCCTCTGGGCAGACGTGAGGCTCGTGCGCTCTTACCGTCAGCGACAGGAGCGCCCTGGCAACGAGAAGCACGCCGAGCAGACAGAGGGTACGAGGCAGGGTCACAACCACCATCCTCAGGGAACTGAGGTTTAGAAACTATAACACAGCAATATGCCAATAACCCCGTTTGCTACCTGAATAGCACCCCGAGTAGAGCAGGTCGAAGGTTGCAATCTTAAGGTTTACCCGCGCTCAAAGTCGGACTCGAGGACGGACAAGATTCGTAGAGTCCGTCTGGAACAGGTCTGCTAGCGTATACCGGTATCGGGGATGGGGAATCATAACAACCTACCATCCCCCGTTCTTTACCTGCAGATCAAGTAGCAAACGACGTAATATGCACGGTGGGTTGCGTCGCAATCTATACGCTGAAACGTCGACGTTCGAACCCTGAAGATTCAGCTTCATCACCAGGGGAAATGCCGACCGATAGGAATCCCTGCGAGCCGGAAGCTCACACCGGCACACCGGCACACCGACAACGCCAGCCCACAGGAGTGTGGACCTTCTAGCGAAGTACTTTCGGGACCCCGTTGAGAGTTCTGGGGGCCGCGACCCTACAACAACCCCTCTCCCGTGGAGGCCAAGTTGAGTGCAGGTCTCCGCCCCATACTGCCACGCCCTTAGCGGGGCCTGATGGGTATGCTGTAGGAACTCCTAGCCCATGCCGCCTGACGCCGGGTGCCCCCAAGGCGGCAAGTCTGTGGGGTGTGGCGGCACCCGGCGAGGACCGACATCACTCATTAGGCCTCGCCACCGAAACGGAGGTAGCCATGCCAAGGATTGTCAAAGGTGGACTGGTCCGGGCGTCCACCCCCAGCGACACTGATCTCGGCACCATCAAGCAGGCTAGGGTCGACAAGCATATCTCCCTGATTGAGGAGGCGGGGAGGCAGGGGGTGCAGGTACTCTGCCTCCAAGAGACTTTCTGCGGGCCCTACCTCTGCACCAGCCAGGACAGTAGGTGGAACGACACCGCAGAATCCATCCCGGACGGACCCATCGCCCAGATGATGATGGAACTCGCCAAGCGACATGGCATGGTCCTCGTGGTGCCGGTCTACGAACAGGAACTGACCGGTGCCTACTACCATACAGCCGCAGTGATCGACGCTGACGGGAGCTATCTAGGCAAGTACCGCAAGACCCAAATTCCCCTGAGATCCGGCCTCTATGAGCGGTTCTCCTTCCGATCAGGAAGCCTCGGCTACCCCGTATTCGAAACGGCGGTGGGTAATATCGGTATCTATATCTGCCACGATCGACACCTCCCAGAAGGGGCACGGGCATTGGAACTCAGCAGTGCAGAGATCGTGTTCAACCCGTCAGCGGTAGCGGCTGGCCTACCGGAGCACCTGTGGAGGCCTGAGCAGCCGGCCCACGCCGTTTCCAACGGTTACTTCGTCGGAGTCATCAATCGGGTAGGGCACGAGCAATCCTGGGATACCAGCAAATTCCATGGACTATCGTACTTCGTGAATCCAGGTGGGAAGATCGTGGCGGTCGGCAGCCGAGATCAGGATGAGTTGATCACGGCGGACCTCAACCTAGAGTCGATCCAGGAGGTTCGTGACCTCTGGCAGTTCTACCACGACCGCTGCCCCGAACTGCATGACGGCTGGTGAATCCCTGATGGCTACCACCCCCCTGTCCCTGGAGGTCCTTGCTGAACGCTTCACTGAGCTGAAACCGCCGCTCAGCCGCCGTGAGGCGAAAATTGAGGCGAATCGCTGTCTGTACTGCTTTGACGCTCCCTGCATCCGGGCCTGTCCGACTTCGATCGACATCCCAACGTTCATCAAGAAGATCGCTACCGACAACATCACCGGATCGGCCGTGACCATCCTAGAAGCCAACCTGATGGGGGCCACTTGCAGCCGGGTCTGCCCGGTTGAGGAGCTGTGTGAAGGGGCTTGCGTCCTTGGTAGCGACCACAAGCCGATCGAGATCGGCAGGCTCCAGCGCTACGCCATGGACTACCTCTACAGCCTCGACCTAGCCCCCTTCACACCCGCGCCTGATAACGGTCGGTCCGTGGCAATCGTGGGTGCCGGACCTGCAGGGCTGACCTGCGCAGGGGAGCTGGCCAAGCTCGGCTACCGGACCACGGTATTTGAGAAGAATGAACTGCCAGGCGGTCTCTCCACCTACGGCATCGTGGTGATGCGGGAACCGATCCGGGTCTCACTCCAGGAGGTGGAGTTCATCCGCCAACTCGGCGTAGAGATCCGAACCGGAGTCACGGTGGGGAGCGACATCCCGACCGAAGAGTTGCTGAAGAACTATGATGCCGTGTTCATCGGCGCCGGCATGGGCAGCGTACCCCAGTTGGGCATCCCCGGTGAGAACCTCGAGGGCTCGACCGAGGCCCTGTCGTTCATCGCGGCGACCAAGCTCGCCGAGAAAGACGGGCTCGAAGGGTTGGCCGACCTCCCGGTCGGCCGCGAGGTCGCCATCATCGGGGCGGGCAACACCGCCATTGATGCCGCCACCATCGCCAAGCGCCTCGGCGCTGAACGGGTCGTCATCGTCTACCGGAGGGGTGAGACAGAGATGCCCGCCTACGACTTTGAGGTCGACTTCATCCGGAGCGAGGGGGTGGAGTTCCGCTTCCTCAACCAGCCCGTAGAGGTGATCGGAGAGGGCGGTAGGGTGACCGGACTGCGGTGCGTGCGCGTAGCCCTCGGCGAGCCCGGGCCCGACGGTCGCCGCCGGCCCGCGCCGGTCGAGGGCAGCGAATGGGTGCTGCCCTGCGACCAGGTCATCCGAGCCATCGGTCAGGAGGCACCGCACGCACTCGCACAGGCCTTCGACCTCGAGCAGGAGAGTGGGTACCTGAAAGTGGATAGTGAACTCCGAACCTCCAACCCCCAGGTCTTCGCGGGCGGAGATTGCATCCGCCTGGTCGGTGAGGCGATGACCGTGACCGCAACCGAGGATGGCAAGATCGCCGCCCGAAGCATCCACGCCCAACTCTCCAGTGCGGCAGCAGCCCTTTAGGGAGGCCCCATGGCCGATCTCTCCATAAACTTCGCAGGCATCAGGAGCCCTAACCCGTTCTGGCTCGCCTCTGCCCCCCCATCGAACAGCGCCTATCAGGTCAACAAGGCTTTCGAGCAGGGCTGGGGGGGAGCGGTGTGGAAGACGATCGGGGAGCCGATCCTCAACGTCTCCAATCGCTACGGCGGCTTCGAGTTCGGCGGCCAGAAGCTGGTGGCCATCAACAATATCGAACTGATCAGCGACCGGCCCCTCGAGGTGAATATAAGGGAGATCGCGGAGGTCAAACGCCTGTGGCCAGACCGGGCCGTCGTGGTCTCGGCCATGGTCGAGTCCAAGCCTGAGACCTGGCAGGACATCGTCGCCCGCATTGAGGATGCCGGAGCCGACGGCATCGAACTCAACTACGGCTGCCCACACGGCATGTCGGAGCGGGGGATGGGCTCGGCGGTGGGCCAAGTCCCCGAGTACTGCTCAATGATCACCGGCTGGGTGGCCGAGGCAGCCACTATCCCCGTGATCGTGAAGCTTACTCCCAACGTCACCGACGTAACGCCGCCCGCCCGCGCTGCGGTGCGCGGCGGAGCCGACGCCTTAAGTCTCATCAACACCATCAACTCGATCATCGGTGTTGACCTCGACACCTTTAAGATCTACCCCGATATCGGCGGCAAGTCCGGCCATGGCGGCTACGCGGGGCCCGCCGTCAAGCCGGTGGCGCTCCACATGCTATCCGCCGTGGCCGGACTCCAAGAGGTGCAGACAAGGGGGCTCCCGATCAGCGGCATGGGAGGGATCGAGACATGGCGCGATGCGGCCGAGTTCCTGCTGCTAGGTGCCACCTCGTTGCAGGTGTGCACCGCGGTGATGCACTACGGGTTCCGCATCATCGAGGACCTGACCGACGGGCTCGGTAACTGGTTGGATGCGAAGGGCCTCGCCTCGGTCCGAGACATCGTGGGCCTGTCAGTACCACGGATCAGTGACTTCGGCAACCTCGACCTCTCCTACAAGGTCGTCGCCCGGATCGACCCCGAGACCTGCATCAACTGCAACCTCTGCTACGTCGCCTGCGATGAGGGAGCCCACCAGTGCATCGACCTCACCGTGGATGGGGCGAAGATCGATCCCACCACCTACGCTGGCGAGGTGAAGCCGCAGCCCCTGGTCCGGGAGGGTGACTGTGTCGGCTGCAACCTCTGCTCGCTTGTCTGCCCTGTCGACGAGTGCATCAGCATGGTCGAGGTCGATTCGGGCCGCAAGAGCGTCACCTGGAATCAACTCGTCTCGGAGCGGCCCGAGATCCTCGAGTGGGACCAGATGGAACGCTACCGCGCCGAGGTCGGCATCGACATCCATTAGCGCCACCCCCAAGACCTAGAGAACGGAGGAGGAACCCTTGCCCCTGCTTATCAAGAACGGCGAGATCATTACCGGCGACAGCCGGTTCAGAGCCGACATCTACTGCGAAGGCGAAATCATTACCCGCATCGGCCCGGCTCTCAAGGTGCCCCCAGGGACCGAGGAGATCGACGCGGCCGGGCAGTACGTCTTCCCCGGATTTGTCGACCCTCATGTCCACATCCACCTGCCGTTCATGGGGACCCTTTCGAAAGACACTCACACGACCGGTAGCCAAGCGGCGCTCATCGGCGGCACCACCACCTTCATCGAAATGTGTGCGGGCACCCGGTTTGATGATCCCCTCGAGAGCTACGGGCTGTGGAAATCCAAGGCCGCTGGCAACAGCGCCTGCGACTACGCCTTCCACATGGGGGTGTCTAGGTTCGACACCACCACCGCAGATCAGCTCCGCGAGGTCGTGCGCGACGGCACCACCTCGTTTAAGGTCTATCTCGCCTACAAGGGGTTCTTCGGTGTGGATGACGAAGAGCTGTTTAAGGTCCTCGCCCTAGCAAAGGAACTCGGGGTCATCGTTACCGCCCACGCTGAGAACGCCGATCTGATAGCGCAGCTCCAGGCCCAACTCCTCGCCGAGGGCAAGACCGGCCCCGAGTGGCATGAACCGAGCCGGCCGGTGCAGGTGGAGGCTGACGGGACCTCCCACTTCGCCACCTTCGTCGAGGCGACCGGCGCAAAGGGCTACGTCGTGCACTTAAGCTGTGAGGCGGCACTGGCCGCCGCGATGGCCGCCAAGAGTCGCGGCGTCGATCTCGCAATCGAGTGCGTGATTCCCCACTTAATCCTCGATGCCAGCTACGCGGAGCGGCCCGACTTCGAGGGTGCCAAATACGTTATGTCTCCCCCGCTGAGGACACTCCGCGATCAGCGGGCCCTGTGGTGGGCGCTGGAGCAGGGCTTCATCGACACCGTCGGGACCGACCACGCCCCGTTCGATTTCCGGGGCCAGAAGGAGATGGGCAGGGAGGACTTCACACAGATCCCGAACGGCATCGCCGCTATCGAGGACCGGGTGAACCTGCTCTACACCTACGGGGTAAGCCGGGGCAGACTCGACATCCACCGCTTCGTCGACGCAGCCAGTACCCGTGCGGCCAAGCTGTTCGGCCTCTTCCCACGCAAGGGCACGATCCAGATCGGTTCCGATGCAGACCTCGTGGTCTACGATCCCCGCTATCGGGGCAAGCTATCGGCCTCCACACAGGTCATGAATGTCGACTATAGCGGCTATGAGGGGATGGAGATCGATGGCAGGCCGAGCGTGGTCACGGTGCGCGGGGCGGTTCAGGTCCGGGATGGCACCTTCATAGGGGATCCGACCCGCGGAGAGCTGCTGCGGCGTGAGCCCGTAAGCTGAGGAGTCGTGGTCGAACCGCGCCCCAGCGCCCCCACAGGCTGTGAGGGCACCGAGGTTGTCATCGAGGTCGACGGCCTCTCGATGGTCTACAGCGAACGGGGTGCCGAAACGGTGGCGCTGCAGGATGCCAATCTCTCGGTGCTTAACGGAGAGTTCGTTAGCCTCATCGGCCCCTCTGGCTGTGGCAAGACGACGCTGCTAAGACTCGTGGCGGATCTGATCCAACCGACCTCCGGCCGCCTCGAGGTGGCCGGGAAGTCGCCACGCCAGGCGCGGCTCGACCGGGAGTACGGCTACGTGTTCCAGGCTCCGGTCCTCTACGACTGGCGGACGGTTCTCAAGAATGTGATGCTCCCCCTTGAGATCATGGGAGTCCCCCGCGATGAGCGGCGTCTACGGGCGGCCCGACTCCTCGAGCGGGTGGGGCTCAGCGGCTTCCACCAGCAGTACCCTTGGCAGCTCTCTGGAGGGATGCAGCAGCGGGTCTCGATCGCCCGGGCGCTCGCCTTCGACCCCAAGCTCCTGCTGATGGACGAGCCTTTCGGCGCCCTGGACGAGATCACCCGAGAAGCTATGAACCTTGAATTGCTAAGGATCTGGGAGGAGACCCGGAAGACTGTGGTCTTTGTTACCCACTCGATCCCCGAGGCTGTGTTCTTGTCGGGCCGAATCGTGGTCATGACTCCCCGTCCCGGCAAGATCGAGAGGGTGGTCGAGGTGGATCTCCCTTACCCTCGGGACCCCGAGACCCGGGAATCCGAGCGGTTCTTCGAGCTCGCCACCGAAGTTCGAGAGGCGCTCCGAGGGGGCCACTAGTGCCTGCGTTCAGGCAGGTCCTTCCCATTCTGGTAGTCCTCGCCGCAGTCATCGCACTCGGCTACCCGCTGGCCCTGGTGTTTGGCTTACCGCTGGCTAGGCGCGACTTAAGCGACCTGCGGAAGTGGAGGAAGGAGTTGGTCACGTCCCTGGCACCCAGCGACCTTACCCCACTGGCTGAAGGGGGGGCTATCACCTTCTCTCCACAGCCTGGGAGGTCGGTCTTGGTACTCGAAGGCCATCCGCTCGAGGTCGAACCTGACACCGACGCAAACGCGGTCGCGGCGGCAGCTGGCAGACCTCTCCTGGTACCAGGTGAGGTCCCGGAGCGACTGACCGACCTGCTCTACAGATTTCCCGTCGAGGCGCTGGCCGGGGAAGGTGCCGACGCGATCTACGCAGGAACTAGGCTCCTTAAGGAGGGCATCTCCCCCGCCGCAGAGCGGCCCGACGGCAAGCGGCTCGACTTCACCTTCGAGGGCGCGGAGGGACCGGTCCTGGTCGCTGACAGACTGCTCCTTGAGGGTGAGGGCTTCAACTTCGATCAGGGCCGGGTGATCCTCTCGGAAGCGCCCCCGTTCGGCAGCGAGGTGAGGCGCATCGCTGCAGACTACGCCGTGCTAGACGCCGCAGCCGGCATCGTCGCCCTTGCACGCCCGGCCGCAGCCCCACTCCAGTGGGCGCAGGAGGTGGTGCGACTGGCTGAGCGGCTCGGAGGCGAGAGCGACGGAGCCAACCGCCTCTTTACCCTCGAACATACTCCGGTCTTGGAGAACGATAGAGGGCGCGCCCTCTATCTCGATGGTAGCCCCCTTCGCGGCAACGGCGAGCGGCCGTCTGAGCGGGTATCGGGCGAGCGGGCCACCTTCACCTTCGAGAGTGCGAGTGGTCTCGTTGTCCTGGACGGCCGGGTCCTTATCGAGGGTATCGACTATCACCACAGCGGCACCGAGGTGGTATTTGTCAAGCCCCCAGCCCGCAACGCCCGCCTGCGCCTCCACCCGGACTACCTCCTAGTGGATCCCGAGCGAGGCGAGGTCCTGCTGGCTGAACCGCCCATGCCGGGGGCGGTCCTGTGGGTGGCGGAGTATAGCTACTACTCCGAGCCTGCCTGCGGCCCTACCTTATACCAGTGCTTTCTGGCCCTGCCCCAACATCCGGTCCCTTTCCCCCACTGGATCGCGAGGCGGGTGGCGCCGTTTATGAGCAAGTTCCCCCTCAATGACGAGCGGAACGTCGTTCGGGCTACGTTCTATACCACCCTGGGCACCCTGGCGGCCCTCGGCCTAGGCGGCATCGTCGGCATCCTGCTCGCGGTCGTATTCGTGCTGCTCAGGCCGCTCGAACGCGCCCTCCTACCCTGGGTCGTCGCCTCGCAGACGATCCCCATCATCGCGCTCGTCCCGGTACTCCTCCTAGTGCTCGGCAATTTCGGCATCACCATCCAGACAAGCCTCCTACCCACCGCCCTCATCGGTGCCTACATCGTGTTCTTCCCGGTGGTGGTAGGGACTGTGAAGGGCCTCCGCTCTATCGACCCGCTGGCGCTGGATCTAATGCGCTCGTACGCAGCGACGCCATCACAACTGTTTCTCAAGATCCGCTTTCCAGCCGCAGTGCCGTTCCTCTTCACCAGCCTCAAACTCGGTACCGCCGCGGCACTGGTGGGCGCCCTTGTGGCCGAGACCGAGTCGAATAACCGCCGCGGTCTCGGCTTCCAGATCCTGGGACAGGTGCAGTCCGGAAATGTCGCCGACGTGTGGATCCTGCTGATCCTCTCGGGCCTCTTGGGCATCGGGCTGGTAGCACTTGTGGGTCTCCTCGAGCGGATCTTCGCCCCCTGGAAGCGCGCGTGAAACCGATCTGGTCCGCTCTAGCGGCCGCCCTGATGGCCGGCCTGGGCCTGGTCGTCCCCTACGGAGTGGACGACCGATCGCTCGGGGTTGCGGTCGCAGGCCTGCCGGGGACGCTCCTGACCGCCCTGGTCCTACTCCTCGCCGCGACCGGGCGCGCCCCAGCGGTCGCGCTGCTGATCCCCTCCGGGCTCGCTGGGGCCCTGCTCGCACTCCTGCGGCTCGAGGGCGGAGGCGGCCCGGGCTACTGGCTGCTCTTCTGGGGCTTCCTATTAGCAAGTCTGGCCGCCACCGGCCGGATCAGCCTGGTCGAGGCCGACCCGGACGAAGGGCCTCTCCTCCAACGCCTCCGCGGGGCCATCCCCGCCGGCAGCGTCCCGCTGGTCCTGCTGCTCGTGTGGCAGGGCCTGGTAGTGGGCTTCGAGGTCCCCAAAGGGATCTTCCCCGGGGTACACCATGTGGTCGAGGTCCTGACTCAGAGCTACCCGGTGCTGCTTAACGACAGCTACGTGACCTTCGTAAAGGAGGTGCTGCTCGGTTTCGGCGTCGGCCTCCTCGGCGGCTTCCTTGTCGGGGTGGCAGTGGCCTGTAGCACGCTCCTCCAGCGCGGCTTCCTTCCCCTGGCCGCCGCCTTCGGGGCGGTGCCCATCGTGGGGCTGGCACCGGTCCTGGGACGCGCTTTCGGAGTCGACTGGGAGTCGAAGGCGGCGGTGGTGGTGATCGTGACCTTCTTCCCCGTCGTGCTCAATACCGTGCAGGGGCTGGTCCTAGTCGAGCCGCTCAAGCTCGAGCTGCTCCAAGCGTACGGCGCCAAACCGTGGGGGATCTTCCGGAAGCTAAGGCTCCCCAACGCCCTGCCCTTCCTTTTCAATGCCCTGAAGCTGGCGGTGGTGCTCTCTGTTATCAGCGTGATCGTAGCCGAATTCCTCATCCCCGGGCCACCCGAAGGCCTGGGGCAGCGCATCAGCCTGTCAGCCCGTCGCGGCGCCTACGACGTAGTGTTTGCCGCCATCTTCCTCTCCAGTGCGATATCGATCTCCATCTACGGCCTTCTGTCGTTGCTCGAACGCCGGCTCACCGGCTGGCACTCGTCATTCCGAGAGGAGGGGGCATAAAAGGATGGTAAGATACCATGGACCCCACCAAGTGGGCGCTGGCGTCAGAACCGATTTTAAGCCGCCACAGTAGTCTTAAGGAGGAGTGTTATGAAGAGAACCGTCCTAAGCCTGCTCGCTCTGTTCGTCGCGGCACTACCCTTGGCAACCGCCCAGGATCTCATCCCCGTCAACTTCCAGTCGAAGTGGTTCCCCCAGTCGCAGTTCGCCGGCTACTTCGTCGCCATCGACAAGGGCTTTTACGCCGAGGAGGGCCTCGACGTGACCGTGCTCGACGGTGGCAACGTCAACCCCACGGTCCAGGTCGCGAGCGGCAACGCCGACTTTGGCACCGACTGGATCGCCAACATGTTAGTCCAACGTGAGCAGGGCCTCAACGTGGTCCAGGTCGCGCAGGTCTTCCAGACTTCGGGCTACCGGATGGTGGCGCTCGGCGACTCCGGCATCGAGACCTTCGGAGATCTGGCGGGCCGCACAGTCGGTGTGTGGGGCTTCGGCAACGAGTTTGTATCACAGGCGGTCTTCGCCACTGAGGAACTCACCTCCGATCTCGACCCGACCGTCGGCAGCCCCGATGTTAGCATCGTGGTCTACGCCTTCGATCCCGCCCTGGTCTTCCCCAACGAGGTGGACGTCGCCAGCGCCATGATCTACAACGAACTCGATCAGATCGTCGGCCTCGGTTTCCCACTCGCCAGCCTCACCGTGCTCGACCCGGCCGATATCGACGCGGCTCTCCTCGAGGATCTGATCTTCACCACCCCCGATGTGCTCGCCGACCCTGACTTCAAGGAGAGTGGTGTCAGCGGCCGGGAGGTCGCAGAGCGCTTCCTCCGCGCCACCCTGCGCGGCTGGCAGTCTGCCGTGGACAACCCCGACGAGGCGGTGTTTATCGTACTCGGCTATTGCGGTGACACCTGCGCCGGCTCCGGTTCGACCCAGAGCCCTCTCATCCATCAGACCTGGCAGATGGCCCGGGTGGCCGAACTGGTCCAGCCCGACATGTACTCGACCATCGGTGCGATCGACCAGGGTGCCTGGGAACGCTCCGTAGAACTCCTCGTCGAGGTGGGTCTCCTCAACGAGAGCGTCGGCTTCGCCGATGTCGTGGACACCAGTGTGCTCGAAGCTATCGGGGTCGAGTAGAGCGCCTCTACAAGGTAAGTGCAGGGCGCAGGAAGACCTGCACCCGTCTCCTGGTTGCCGCCGCGGGCCGGTTCACGCGGCTCAACCGGTCTCGGGGGCACCTAGCTACTCCCTGTCGGCAGACTAAGGCCCCTCCACCCTTCGCAGGCTCCGACCTGACTCGACGCGCAGGACAATGTCGGCAGGGAGTCGGCTCCGCCCGACCCACTCGAGATTGGGCAGGTCGCTCCTCAGGTAGTGTCTCTGAGCAGCCTCGACCGACCGGCCGCCACGCAGGTAGCGCGCGATGATCCTCTCGCGCGCTACGGGATCGGGGCACTCGACGAAGATGCTCAGGTCCCCTAAGATCCGAAGGTCGCGCCAACCGGGCTCGTCGAGGAGGAGGTAGTTACCCTCGACAATCAGGGCGCCCCGCTCGCCCACCTCAAGGGCGTCCAGAACAGGGTCGTGGAGCGTCCGGTCGTACCGTGGCCACTTAAAGCACTTCCCCCCGCCGGAGACCGCCAACGGCGGTCAGGAGGGCGGGGAGATCGAAGGTCTCCGGACTCCCCTTGATCCGCCGTAGCGGGACGGCTACGCCATCCCGAACGGTGGTGCGGGCGTCCAGTTCCACATTGGGCAAGTGGAATCCGTCCATGGGCAGCGCCTGCACAGGCACACCTGTGCTCCACCCAAGCTCCTCCCAAAGGGCAGCAAGGGTCGTCTTACCAGATCCCGGGGGCCCCGCCAGCAGGACGATGATCCGGTCGGACCCCTTAAAGCGTGACCCGAGTTCGGCGAGTAGTGGCAGGTGCAACCCCTCGAGCTCCCGCCGAGCGACCGAGATGCAGGTGCGAAACCCCGCCAGGTCGAGGGTAAACGCCTCAGCCGAGGGGGGTGGCATAACCAGATCTCGGTCGAAGGTGGATAGCACTCACGGAAGCACCTCCCTAACTGGCTGCTGCTCGAACATCATATAAGGGCCGAACCGCCTTGTCGGCCAGGGTTGCTGTAAGGTCATGAACTGCGAATGACGGCTACGCACCCCGCTCACAGTAGGGGCGACCTACATCGGCGGGGCTAAACGATGAAACTACCTAGGGTCACCCTTCCCGGTGGCAGCCCTCCTCATGCTGAGAGCGGGCATACGGCAGCGAATGGCTCCGCGACCACCTCGGTGAGGTAGCGATGGTTCTCCGACGTTCAAGCGAACATTGGGGCAGAGTTCCCGAGTGAATAGCGGAGAGGCGACCGAGCAGGTGAGATAGACTGACGTACCGCCTCGCACCGCCGACTCAGAGAGCCCAGGAGGACCAAGTGATCCCTACCAAGACCCGAAGCCAAGAGATCTTCGATCGCCACCAAGAGTTCATCTTCCCAGCCGTCTCACCCTACTATGGAGACACCCCGCTGGTCGTAGACCGGGCCAAGGACCAGTACGTTTGGGATATCGAGGGCAACCGCTACCTCGACTTCTTCGGCGGGGTGCTCACCGTCTCGGTCGGCCACTGCAACGACGAGGTCACCAGGCGCACCGCCGAGCAACTCCAGACGGTCCAGCACACCTCGACCCTCTACCTGAACGAGATCATGGTCCGGGTGGCGGAGAAAGTCGCCGCCATCACCCCCGGGCGACTCCAGAAGTCGTTTTTCACCTCGACTGGCAGCGAAGCGAACGAGACCGCCGTCATGGCCGCCCGGATGTACACCGGCAACCCGGACATTATCACTCTGCGCCACGCCTACTCGGGTCGGACCCTGGTATCCATGAGCCTCACCGCACACGGAAACTGGCGCTTAGGCGGGGTGTTCGACGGCAGCATCAGGCATGTGCGCAACCCCTACAGCTACCGCGCCCCGGTCGGCCTCGACGAAGAGAGGCTCCTCGACCTCTGTGTCCAGGATCTCGAGGAGACCCTGGCCACGGTGACCGACGGTCGGATCGCCGCCTTCATGGCCGAGCCGATCCAGGGTGTCGGAGGCTTCATCGTGGCCCCGCAGGACTACTTTCAGCGGATTCTGCCGCTGATCCGGGAGGCAGGTGGGGTGCTCATCATCGACGAAGTGCAGACCGGTTGGGGACGCACCGGCCGTTACCTGTGCGGCATCGAGCACTGGGGGATCGAACCCGACATCATGACCTTCGCCAAGGGTATGGCCAACGGTAGCCCCATCGGCTGCACCGTTACCACCCCCGAGATCGCCGAGGCCGTCGACGGCCTGACCTTCGCCACCTTCGGCGGCAACCCGGTCACCATGGCTGCGGCATTAGCCACTATTGAGTACATCGAGGAACACAACCTGGCTGCCAACGCCGAACTTATGGGGGCTCGCCTGCGGGCACGCCTCGAGGCCTCCAAAGAGGCGCATCCGTTCATTGGAGAGGTGCGCGGCTTGGGCCTGATGCAGGCGCTCGAGCTGGTCGAGCCCGGGCGGGAGAAGACCCCGGATGCGGCCCGGGCCACCGCCCTGATCGGCGCTGCCCGCACCCGCGGTCTGCTGATCGGCAAGGGGGGGCTCCACGGAAACGTCATCCGCATCGCGCCGCACCTCAATGTCACCAGTGAGGATCTCGAAGCTGGCTGTGACCTGATCGACGAGGCCCTAAGCGATATCGCCTGACCCTCTTGCCCAACCGTGCGCGAATTCACTCAGACACCCAAGGGGGTGGCCAAGGCCCTGCAGAAGGTAGCGCCTGCGGAGTGCCGAGATAGTCGATGTCCTTCTCGAAACGGCCGACATAGCGCGGGGCGAGGCTCACCCCGTCGACGCCGAGCCGCCTGAGTTCGCTGGCGATCAGCCCATGCTCGGCGTGCGACGCCGGGTGTAAGGTCTCGTCGACCGACACCTCCTCGAAGGGACACCCTTGGCGGCGAGGTGTCGTTGCATCTTCATCACATGTGCTACGGGCCGGCCGCACTCCACGGCAGCCCGCACGACGGCGTCGGCTCCAAGCGAGAGCCGTTCCGTCTCGAGCTCTACTGTCCGATCGACGTAGCTCCTCTTGAGTAGGGGAGGCCGCCGGCGAGCTACTCCGTGTTACCGGAGCACTTTTCCGTCGGCCCCCCTCTGAACCGGACGTGCGGCTTTCACCGCACCCGGCTCTTCAGTGTCTTGGCCGTTATAGGCCCGACCAGGCCAAGACGGAGGCGGGCCGGAGTTGGAGTTGAGGTCCGGGTCGTTGCCTTCACCGCCGCTGGCCGTGCCCGTAACGGCCTCCAGTGCCTCGGGTGTGGGCTGGGATCAGCACGTCTTCGACAAACTTGTCCAACCGGTCTAGGTAGATGTTGGCGAGGATGGGGCTGATCACACCACCTTGCGGGGTACCTCTCAGCGTGCGGCCATACTTCCAGTCCTCCATGTAGCCTGCCTCCAGTAAGTACTTGAGCAGGTTGAGGAAGCGGTTGTCGTGGAGTTTCTCGCCGAGCACCGACAGCAGGACATCGTGGTCGACGTTGTCGAAGCACCCTTTGATGTCTCCCTCGACGAACCAAAGGACTCCAGACCAGTAGTTCACCACGTTGCTGAGAGCGGTGTGGCAACCCCGGCCGGGCTGAAAGCCGTGGGAGTGGTCGGAAAACTGCGGCTCGTAGTAGGCTTCCAGAATCATCCGGATGACCTCTTGCAGCAGCTTGTCCGGCCCCGTCGGTATGCCCAAGGCGCGAGTCTTGCCGCCAGGCTTGGGAATGTTGACCCGGCGCACCGGAGTCCACCAGAACCGCCCGTAACGAAGCTCGTTGATAATGCGGTCGATTTTTGCCAGTGACATACCGTCCATGGTCTCTGCAGTGATGCCCTTGGTCGTAGCTCACTGGTTTGAGTAGATATGACCGTAGGCCCGCAGGTGCAAGTTCCTACAGCAGCCGATAGATGTTCGGAACAAGCGGTTAGGGGCTTGACCGGCCAGCCTATCGGTGCTACCTGGCCCTCGAGACCTTCCGAGCGAGGCTATGCGTCCTTGAAGGCGACCCTTGTTGGCCCGTTGATGGTCGCGGGAACG
>MKWU01001407.1_pt1 | contig 41613 bp, 40 predicted proteins | sample 809101 | NCBI WGS metagenome assembly MKWU01 (sample SAMN05860141, study PRJNA318959) | sponge metagenome | host: Aplysina aerophoba | place: Slovenia: Piran, Adriatic Sea, Gulf of Piran | collected 2013-05-07
AGTGGCTGAAATGCAGCTTGTACTGCCAGAAGTCCGCGCCCAGCAGCTCGCCGAAGTCCAGCGTCTCCTCGACTTCGCCTGCCGCCATTCCGGCATGGATCACTCCACCCCGATAGCCGGCCCGGTTCGATCCCGCATAACCGTGATCGTCATCGAGCCCGCCGAAACTCTTGAGCATGGCGCGCACGCGCTCCTTGTCGTCCGGCGTCAGCTCCGCGTCCAGCGCACCCCGATCAACGGCCTTGGCAAGGAGTTCCGCCACGTAGCCGCGCATGTCGGTCAACACCCGCCGGGCGACGACCGGCCTGCCGCCGAAGCTCCCGCGGTTATGGAAGAAGGCGGCCCGGTTGTCGTTCGTGAAGATTTCAAGATCGATGCCGAAGGCCTTGCAGTATCCGAGCACCGTGCGGTGATGGTAAGGAATGCGCGCCGGGCCGCGGCTGGCGTCCGATGACGCCGCCGCCCCGATCAATCACTGCACCGTTCGGGCATCAAACTGGCGAAAACCAATCTGCATGCTCGATTGTTAACGGTCATCACGAGCCCGAATCAGCAGTGTCCAGATGAAAGGTCTTGGCTACATGTGTGGTTGATCCTTGACCCAAGCCAACCGAAGCCGAATCCCTTCGCATTCCCGTTCCTCGGACACCCGGTTCACGGCCTTCACGGGAATTCCCATCAACCTGGAGAACGATTGAAAATCGGGAAACGACGTATCGATCACGCTGAACGAGTGCACCAGCATGACTGCCCGCCTTGCCCGATAGCGCTGCGACTCATAGATGGCGGAGGCAGTTCGGTGCAGCAGCTGATAATGGATCGTGTCTACAGCGGCGATCCCGAGCCCGAGCGACGCACAAAGCGCCTTCAACCGACGCTCCTTGCCGTGGCTACCATCGTTCCAGGTCGAGACGAGATCGCCGAACGGCTCGTCCACCTTGCCCTCGACCGCGATCACCGCGTTGCCGTGGGCAGAATTCACAAGAGCGAGCAGATCGGTCTGGCTCTTGCGCCCGGGTGTTCGAAGGGCTACAGCACGCTCGAACAAGCCCTCACCCAGGGTAACGCCCGCATAGTCGTCGCAAGTGTCCAGAACCGAGCGAACCGGCGCCGGAATGCCACCGGCGTTGACCCAGGAATGCGCCAGTTCATAGGCCGAGTAGCCCCGCTTCCAGTGTCGCTCCTGCTTGGCGAGAAACGGGATCACGTCTTCGGGATTCGCGATCTCCTGGGCGTGGAAGAAACGACTCACTGGGCCTCCTGCGGTGCCCCATCTTATCACCGCCGCTCACTCCGCGCACCCGATCGACGGGTTCGCAAGGGGACGAAGCGGGAGTACCCAGCAGTCGCGTGAACACAGCCCACGAATCAGTTTCCGGACCCTCTCGGCAACGTCGCCGTCGCGGCGCCTCGGGCCGTGTGCTATAGCCCCGCGGACACTGCGCATCGACCAGGAGGAACCACCTCGTGAAGGAGATCTATGCCTGGGCGCCCTACTTCAGAGAACTCGCCCGCAAGGTCGCCGACGGCGGCGAGCGCCATCTGATAGACACTGCCAAGCGGGTAGCATGGAAACAGGAAGGACCACGATCGCCGTTGCTCAACTACGGTGATCAAAATATTGACCCGTTTTCGTTCTTCTACACAATCGCCGCCAACAGCCCCGCGGCCGTGAGCAGGACGCGGATATACGAAAGCCTTCGCGTCATTTACGACATGGACTCGGAGCTTCCCATTGAGCTGGACGAAGCATTCGTGTTTCCGACCCCACCCAGAATCAATACGCTCTTTCATTCTGGTGGCCAGGGGGATCCTGCGCTTCTCTGGCGACTGTTCCGAAGCGCCGTATCGGGGTTCGAGCACCTCGACGCCGGGGACTTCGGAGGCGCCCTCGCGATTGGCAACGTCGCGCTCAAGAAACTGACGCAGACGCTCTTTCTGATCAACGCCGACAGTTTTCTGCCGATCGACGATCATACCACCTCGCTGGGACTCTTCCGGTTCGATAAGCCGCCGAATCGCGTAACCCTTGCCGAATACGCGAACCTCATCGAACTCATGCGGAATGCGTTACCAGGTTGCCACCTCTTCGAGATAAACCTCTTCGCCTATCTGCGGTCGACCGGCCTTGCTGTCCGACCGGGCCATTGTTTCCAGATCAGCACCAACGTCTATGACGAAGCACAAGACCACTGGTCCGACTTCAGGGACGGCAACAGTGTCTTTACCGGCGGCCCTGGACAGAACAATAGGTATCCGCTCGGCAAACCTGAACCGGGCGATGTTGTCCTGGTTCGATACGGTAGACGGCAAGGCCGCGGAGTCGCAGTAGTGCACCGCAACGATTACCGTGAAGGGGGTTGGGCCGAAGACAGGAAGCTCCATGTGCTATGGCTGAACAAGATGTCCGCAAGTCTCCGCGAAAATGCTCCAGTCATCGGCTTCTCGGAGGCGGGACCTTCGACACGGCACGCATTTCGGAACGCCGATGCCTACGCAGCGACGTTCGAACTGCTGGAGCGGCTTTCCCCGGCTGAAACGGAAAGGAGCCCAGCAGATGTGCGCGTGGAACATCCACGCAACCGAATTCTGTACGGACCGCCGGGTACCGGCAAGACCTGGCATGCGGTCAACCATGCACTGGCTATCGTTGACGGTACGGAAGTCCACGCCCGGATCGAGCGAGAACGTTTTGATGAATTCAGGTTCGAGCCGAAAGAAGGTAGCGGACGGATCGCGATGGTCACGTTCCACCAGAATTTCGCCTACGAGGACTTCATCGAAGGCATCCGCCCGGCGCTGGATCGAGACAACATCGCCTACAAGATGCACGACGGCATCTTCAAGCTCATCGCCAAAGCGGCTGAGAAACAACCGAACCGGCGCTTCGTCCTCATCATCGACGAGATCAACCGCGGCAACATCGCGAAGATCTTCGGCGAGCTCATCACGCTGATCGAAGACTCCCGCCGCATTGGCCGGGACGATCAGACATTGGTCACGCTTCCGTATTCGGGCGAGACGTTCTCGGTGCCGGACAACCTGTACCTCATCGGCACGATGAACACCGCCGATCGATCCATCCAGTTGCTCGATACCGCATTGCGCCGCCGCTTCACCTTCATTGAAATGATGCCCAATCCACGGCACGAGGGAGTCGCAACGGACATCGACGGGGTCGACTGCACGCGAATGCTCGCCGCGATCAACGAGCGGATCAGCGCCATGCTCGATCGCGAGCATCAGATTGGCCACACCTACCTGCTCCATGTACACGACATGAACCAATTGGCGGAGGCGTTCCGGAACCGAATATTTCCGCTGTTGCAGGAGTACTTCTTCGACGATTGGGCGAAAATCAGGGCCGTTCTGGCGAATAACGCGTTCGTAGCGGTCCATGAAGTACAAGGTTCGCGAGCGCTGACCGAACTCCTCGATGAGGATCGGAAACTCTACGAACGGCTGCCCAACGACGATTCTGCGTGGCGAGACTCCGCTGAGTACAAAAGGATCTACGAAGCGGACGACGCGGATGAGCCGGAACACTCATGATGCATGCCGTGCACACGTTCCGCGAGCACGAGCAATTTGTCGGGCTCAGCCCGGAGGATCACTCCGACCTCGTGGAGTTTGCGCGGAAGGTGCTCAAACGCAAGGACGGCGACCTCGCCGCGAGCAACCACGTCGGCGTCGTCACGACGAGGCGCGGCACGGTGGTGGAGATCTTGCCGAAGATAGATCTTGGATCAGGATCGGGAACCGATACCGACGAGACGACGCGCCGGTTGTTCCTTCGCATGCTTCGCTGTTGGCGTCGACTCGGGGAAACACTGCCCGACAGCGCAATTCGCGCCATGAGACGCTTCCCCATGCTCGAAGTCTTCGTCCATCGTTTCCTGAACGATCTGGCCGCGCTTGCCCGCAGCGGGCTGGCCAGACGATATGTCCCGGTCGAAGAGAACCTGCCCTGTCTTCGCGGCCGCATCCTCTTTCGCGAACATGTCCGTGAGAACCTCGTCAACCAGGCGCGGTTCCATGTGGTCTACGATGAACTCAGCGTCAACCGGCCCGCCAACCGGTTAATCCACAGCACCCTGGCCAAGCTCTTGCCTCGGGTCTCAAGCAACCAGAACAGGCAGTCCTTGAGGGAATTGCTGGCAGTGTTCTCCGACGTGCCGCGCTCAGCTGACTTGCTCGACGACTGGCGCAAGCACCACATAGACCGCTCAATGCATCAGTATGCGCCGGTGATGAGCTGGGTGCGCCTGTTCTTGTTCAACCACGGTCTCGCGACCTATTCCGGAGCCCATGCCAACCTGTCACTGATGTTCCCGATGGAGCAGGTGTTCGAGGACTTCGTTTCCCACAGCTATGGCCGATACCAGACCAACTTCGCCGTGATCCGCCAGGGCCCGCAACGGCCAATGACAAGAATCGGCGATCGCAACGCGTTCATGATGAAACCGGACCTCTCCCTCATGGACGGCAACCGCGTCGCTTTCGTACTCGATGCGAAGTGGAAACATATCAACGCGCCAGGCAACGATCCGAGACATGGCATCGACCAGGACGACCTGTACCAGCTCTACGCCTACGCCAAAGCCTACGAATGCAATCTCGCGGCGCTTGTCTATCCCCGCACTCAAGCCTTCAGATGTCCGCTGCACTACCGCTTTTTTGACCGTGCCGGATTAGTCTGCTTGCCCTTCGACGTACAGGATCCCGAAGGCAGCGTCCAAACGTCGGTGCGTACACTTTGCGAATTCGCCCCATGACTGTCATCGCCCGGCGCTCATCACACCGCGCCGGGCATTCATGGACAGGCACCGCTTCCCGGAGCACGGCATGACGACGCAAAGCGAGTCGACGCCTCGCAACATTCAAGCGCTGGCCCCAATTCACCCGTGCATGGCTCTCGTCCTGCCGGAAATCGGTGTGTCACGATACTCCAATTGACATTCGGGCGGTAACTCTCGCCCTTCTCTATTGCCAAACCGTTATGTGCGGCCCTTTGCCGGACCGCCTGCTTTGTGCGGGGATCATACCCTAAGGCACAATGACCGTGTGGCGAACGGCTTGGCACCCGTCGGGACGATCCGCTGCCGCTTGAGGAGGAAATCATGCGCATTTTTCTCATTGTGGCATTCGTCACAATCATAGCGACAGCGATCCCCGCTTCCAGCCCTGCGGATGAAGGCGCTTTCCGCGATCCACTTGGCGGAATTCCGTTTGGGTATCTTGAGATAGAGCCTCTGGACAAGGCAGCAAAGGACGCTGGGTTAACCCAACAACCCCTGTATGAAGCCGCAGAACTCACTCTGTGACATTAGGGACCTTCTGCTTGCGAGCAGCAATCGTACCGACACTCGCAGGCCAACATTTGATCCCGCCGGCTGGCCCGCGCAATCACACGCCACCCTCCATCGTTCTTGCCTTATGCAACGTGCTGCGCTGGGCGGAGACGCCAACGCCGCTTATCCCGAGAGTGCCTGCACATAGGACCGCCGACGGCTATCGAGCCAGTCTGCGATCTTGTCCCAGTTTCCGCGGTCTCTGAAATTGATCTTGAGTGCTGAGTAACACGGACCGAAATCGCTGTCCCGCACTTCGTAGTCGATCAGTGCTTCGCGGATGGTCACGGCATACGGTTCGATCCTGGTCTTCGCAGCCTCGTGCGATTCGCCCCAGCGACCGCTCAGATAAACGCCTACGCGACCAGCTGACAAGAATTGCACGATGCTTATGTCAGCACCTTCGATTCGGTGCCACACATTGCTTCCGGCGTAGCCGGGCCGCAATCCGGGCGCATCCGGAATCCGCGAAGCAAAATGCGCCCAAAATTCTCGCCGAAACCTGCCGATTTCACTGAGTTCGCCACTTCGGCCGACCTCTTGGGCTTGGCGTTGCCACTGGTTCGGGCGCTCGAGTACATCAAACACGGGTGCCGACAGCGAATCTCCGATGCGAACGACCTCCAGCTTGACCGCAAAGAAGGCAAACGGGTCCTCCGTATGTTCGTTCAGCCAGCGGATTGCGGACAAATGAGCTTCATCGAAATCAGTCGCGATCCAAACGACGATCTCGGCCTCCAGACCGGCCAAATAGGCGAGAACCTGCCCCAGATGCTGAAGATTGGCTCTTTCGAGCTGATTTTCGATGAGTACCCGGGTGCCGTCCTGCGGTATGCGCGCGACGATATCCGCCCGGTACGGCCCAACCTGCACCTCGACGCCCTCCCGTTCGAGATCGACGTGCAATACCGTGGACAACTTGCCGAGGTTCTCGGCCAGCCATGGGGTGAAGTCTTGCGCTTCGTGCCGCCACACTTCCCGGACGTCGACCTGTTCAAGCGCACCTAGTTTGAGTTGGTTCATTTTGCTGTTTGTATCCCTGGTTCCTGCCCCGAATGAAGTTGAGTGGTTTGAAGGAACTGCGATTCTGTCCGGTTACGAAGTCAAACCGGACCACAAATGCCTGGAGCGAAGCCGCCCGCCGGGAGTATCGGCGCGTCTGCCCGCGTCACGCAAGGGAGTGGACCGACTGCGAGTAGCGCCTATCGAGACCTTCATGCTGCCGCGGAGCCGTATCGGCCGCCACCACCCACGGTATGAACCGCGGTGCGGTCCCCGACCTCTTCCGGCCGAGGATCCCGGAGCCGCGGCGGCCCGGATCGTGGAGCTGGTGAAGACACGCATCCCGCAACGCTTCGGCTTCGATGTTATGCAGGAACTCCAGGTGCTGCGCCTTGACGAACCGGGGCGGCGCAAGCGCCCGCTCGCTCTACATTGAGTTCCCGACCGCTCTCAACGCGGCAGGCGACCGCAACATCGAGCGTTTCGGCTGAACCATTGCCGCCGGCGACAAGGTGATGCAGATCGAGAACGACTACGTCAAAGAGGTCTGTAGCTGCGACATCGGCCTCGTCGCGGAGGTAAACCCGGAGGCCGGCGAGCTTACCGCTCGGTTCGAGGGACGCGATCTCTTCAACGGCTTCGGCGAACTCGACACGCTGGTGCCAGTCTATACCGCGAAGGGTCCACAAGAGCCAGGGCCCGGAGTATCCGGCGGTAGTGATTCCGGTTTTGACGCAGCACTACGCGATGCTGAAGCGGAACCTGCCGGGGCGACGACGTGACCTAGTCATGGACGCAGACCAACTTGAGAGGTATAATGGTGACGCTCGAGGAGGCGGACACGGCGCCGGCGTGGTTGGCCGACGGAACAGGGTGCTTTGGTGGCCGTTGCGCCATCGGCCTGGGTTGTTGCGGAGCTTGCGATCTGGACGCACCGCGACCCCCTTGAATGAGTCGTCGGGTCAGGGATGGTAATCCTCCGCGCCGCCCTTTGATCCAGTCGCTGTGAGCGCGGACAGCCCTAGCCGTTGCCGGGCCAGTCACGTCCATCAGGCAAGCCGAATCGTTTCTCGACGGTGAGCATGACCGCCCGCGCGTTTTCCGCTTCATCCTGGGCTATCCTCAACTCGCCCGCGAACTCTCCTGCATCGTTGTATTCGAAGTGCGCCTTTTCGTGGACGAGCTCCCGCCTCACCTGTTGCAATCGATCGACATGCCTCAATAGTTCTTCATCCCAGCAATCGAGCAGGTTCAGTTTGTCCCTATAGCCGGAGTGGTCGACCTTGTTGGTGTAGGCGTTCCTGCCAATGTTCCCGACGATCAAGAGATGCAACGTGGCTTCCAGCCAGACGCAGGTAAAGACGACCGAAATCATCGCCTGCTTGAACGACAGTTGCTCGGGATCGAAGATCTTGACGACACAATCGCTTCCCTCCCGCCCCGGCCGGACGTTCGCATCCATGTCTGCCCACATCTGCTTGTAGGCGTCATCCGCGATCGATCTGTAGACTCTGACATTCGTCAGAGTCGGCCTGTACTCCGCATTCATGGTCCCACCCCCCTCGCCCCAACCGCTGTAACGACATTGCGCCGCTTCCGGTACACCAAACACACCCGCCAGGCGGAAGACCGCCATGTTGTCCGATGCTCCCGGTCACGGCTACGCCTCCTTCCTGCGCAGACCCAGCGATAGCCGGGGCTGCGCAGCAACCAACAAACGCTTCTGCCTACGGACACTCCAAACCGCCGAACGGCAGAAAGAAATCATTAAAACTTCAGAAGCAGAACACTAGATTCTTTCTGGAAACTCGTCAGATGCCTTCTGCATGTCCACCAATGACTGGTTTCGGAGCGCGAGCGTCTCGTGCCACTCCTGCGCTTCCCTATCCTTGAAAAAACTCGCATCAGGAGCAAGTGTCCTAACTGCGCTCTCGATCTCATCCAACGAAACTCGAAAGAACTCCTTTCGGAGATTCGATGCGTTAATGCGTCGGTCGGAAAACTCCTTGTGTAACGCCGCCTCCAAAGCAGGCGCATCGTCCGAGTAAATCATTGCATGCGTGTCGAATGCGAAAGGATCACTAGCGTCGCCGAGCTCTCGGACTCGATCGTCAGGATCAAGACGTCGTGTCAAGCCAATCTTCACTACGTCGTCGCCGAATGAACCGATGTTAGAAACAATGTAGACGTACCCAGATCGGGTCATCTGAGCCATCGCACGAGCTCGCTTGCTCTCAGCCTGAGCCTCGGCGAGCTTTGCTTCCAATTCCGCAATGCGGCTACCGTCTACGCCAGCCTGCTTTCTCGCGCTGCTGAGAAGTTCGGCAAACTTTCGTTCTTCTCTCTCAGCGGCATCCGCGTCCGCCAGCAATTTCTTCTCTTCCCGTTCGGCACGAGCCCGTTCTGCGCGCTCGTCCTTCTCAATCTTGAGGCGTTCCCGGAATTCGTGTGCTAGGTGCAGTTCGTCGAGCTTCAAGGCAACGTAGTCCTCATGAATCACCAAGTTCATGGAAGTGTTGGTGGTGTCGATCTGTTTGGCGGCATTGAGAATGCGCCTTTCCATGGCGACCACGTTATTCCATCGCGTATTGGCGATCGCTGCCTCGCACTCGTTGTTGAAGGCCCTCATTGTGAGGCGGGTCTGTCTATTGATCATGGTCTGACCCTTTGAGCGACTGCCATCTACCGTCCAGTCGGTGGGACAAGCTGTAGCCGATTTGGAAGAGACCATTGCCTTCTGGCGGCCACGCACTTCCTTGATGCTGGCCTTGTACGTGTCGCTATCTCCGAAGTCGAAATGTGGTTCATAAACTCCAAGTTCGGCGAACGCAATGCGTTCGTCATAGATTGCAACCTGCTGTTCGAGTTTTCTCAGGGTGGAGCGTTTCTCGGTGTATTGCGCGCGGATGTCATCAGTTTCCTTTCGGGCTTCTTCGGCGGATAACCGAAGCTGGTCCAGTTCCGACTCGATGGAGATGATAGGAGAGTATTTGCTTTTCAGCTGCTCTATCTCTCGCTCATGGTTCTCAGCGGTCGTCAGGGAGGTCTTGGCCCTCTTTCTCGCTCTCAACCAAAGTACGAGCAGCACGATTGGCAGAATGAGCCAGATGAGCAAAGCAATGGTGGACGGGGTCATCGAGCCTCCTATAGGTGTGAACTCCTACTCCGACGTCCGACCGCCGATTGAGAGTGGGGTCGCCGTCGCGCAATTCGATATCCTCCGACCGACGCGCCTACTTGATCTGACAGCGCTCAGTACCGCATGTGAGCATGGAAGCATCGCTGACCCAGATTTTGCATCCCGCACCGAATGTGCCGCGTTCCGTAGGAGTCTAAGAGAACGTATTTCCAAACCTATAATGCCCGACGATGAGGCGTTCGACTATTTTACAACACAAGCCATAGGGAATCGTCACGTGAATCATCCTTCCATGACTGCGGCTCCGCACCTGAGGAAAGAAGAGGCCCGGCTGTTGTTCACAACCACCGCATCCGCAGGCCGCGAGAGCGTGGTCGGGTCTCTGTCTCGCGGAACGTCACGGCCATCCGTTCCGCCCGCAGCGCAGCATCGCCCCAGGAGCGCGGGCGCTTCAGCGCATGATATGGAGTCCTCGTTCCCTGAACGATCCCCGAATCGGCCTCGGGCGCGGCCTCCCTCCCCCGGGAATAGACTGCCCTGAGCGTTACCAGGTCAACGGCGGAGGGATAACCGGGTCGGACAGCCTCGACCTGGGGTGTGTCGCCTTCAATGTAACCTCGCCCGAGGGTCGGATCGCGCACCAGAACCCAGCACATCGCGGTCGAACGGAATCGGACTAGATCGATCCTTAGAGAGGCCTCAGGATCCCGCGCCCGATGTCATTATCTCTGCCATTGCGATCCCGACACGTTCCGCTGCCTCCTCAACTTCCCGATCGGCGACGTGGGCGTACCGCAGGGTCATCGAAACCTTCCGATGTCCGAGCAACCGCGCCACCGTCGGCAACGAAATGCCCCGCATGACGGCGTGGGAGGCAAAATTGTGGCGCAGATCGTGAAGGCGCATATCCGCAATCCCGGCCCGCTCGCGAACGAGGTACCAGACCTGGCGAGTTTCTGGCGATGGCTGAGACGGGTCGTGTGGCGACGGAAACACATATGGGCTGTTGATACGCGGCTGTCGCCCGATGATCTCTCGTGCCCTGCTGTTGAGATAGACCGTTCGCGGACCTGTCTTGCTATCCGCGAGGTCGAGCGTTCGGACACCGACTTCCCTCCACTCGAGGGTCCGGATCTCGCCGAGACGGCATCCCGTGCAGGACAGGAGACGGATGATGTCCGCCTGGACGGAACGTGACGGCCTCTCCACCACACAGCGATCCAGTTCATCGTGCAGACGGCGGATTTCATCACCGGAGAGGAAACGGTTGAACTTGCGCCCTGGGTTTCGGCGGACACCGCTTGCAGGATTGGTCACGACGTGACCATGGACCCTGGCGTGGCTCATGATCTGACGCAGCACGTCGAGCGTACGGTTGGCACCGCCAGGAGCAGTGGCACTGCAGCGGTCGAACCAGAGGTGGATGGAACGCCGGTCGATCCGGTCGAGTGGCACGCCACCGAATGCCGGCAGGAGTTGACGTTCAAGCCGATAGTCGACACCGCGGCGGGTGGAAGGCTTCAGGCGCTCGTAGCATTCCGACTTCCAGGCACCCTCTACGAAATCCCGGAACAACGGAACGGTCGAGGCAGGTTCCTGCGGTTCCAATCCGCCGGACTGGATGTCGAAGCACCCGGCACGAGCCTCCTCGACAGTCATCAACGTCGCCTGACCGAGTGTGTGGCGCTTCGATGATCCGCCACGGCTGTCGAGGTGGATGAATGCCCGGTGCCCGGATGGCCGGACACGCACGCCGAGACCTGCGGTCCTTGTGTCCCAGACTGTATATTCCGACCTCTCCGCGCGCAGACGTGCAATGTTGCGGTCGCTGAGCCGCATTCGTCGGGGCATGGCTCAGTCCTCCCCGGCAAGGACGGGCACCAGGGCTTCGGCGGCCTCGTGGACGGTCGCATCGGCAAGGTGCGTGTATTTGAGGGTGGTCGCCGGATCGTTGTGGCCGAGAAGCCTGCCGATCGTGGGTATCGTCTCGCCATGGGCGAGAGCCACGGACGCATAGGTGTGACGAAGGTCATGAAGGCGCACATCCTCGATACCCGCTTCGGATCGCACTCTCTGCCAGAAGTCATGAAGCGTCTGTTGCGACAGGTGGCTGTCCCTGCGAGGGGACGGAAACACCCATGGACCTGACCGTGGCAGGCCATCGAGGATCCGCCGCGCCAACGATGACAACCACACCGTGCGTGGACCGGTCTTGCTGTCGCGCAAGCAGAGCTTGCCTTCACGGTAGTCCGACCACTTGAGTGTCAGGATCTCGGACCGCCGGCATCCCGTCAGGAGAAGCAGACGCACCATCGATGCCTGTAGGGGGTGACTGTCATGATGGGGATCGAGGACCGTGCTCAACCGCCGTATCTCGTCGGGGTTGAGGAACCGTTCCCGGCCACGCCTGCGATTGCGCCTGATGCCGACGCAGGGATTGGAGCCCTCGGGACGGTAGCCATAAACTTCGGCCTGCCGGAGGATGACCGAGAGCACCGGCGCCGAACGGTCCGCGGCCACAGGCACTGCATGGAGCGACGCAAACCACTGCCGAACGTCAGAACGCGTGATGTCGGCAATCGCCCTCCCCTCGAACCAGGGCAGGATCTGGTTCCTGTAATAGCTGAGATTGACCGCGAGCGTGCCCGGCTTCCAGTGCCGCCGGTAACGCAGGAAGACCTCCTCGGCCACGGTCTCGAACGGAACTGGCTCGACAACCACGGGATCATCGCCGCGCTGCCTCGACGCCAGCAAGGATCTCGCCTTCGAACGGGCGCACTCCAGGGCGATGTCGCCGGCGTCACCGATGGCATGCCAGACGCGCTGGCCGCCGGTCTGGAGTTGGAGGAAATAGCGCTTGCCACCCGAAGGCAGGATCCGGACACCGAAGCCCTTGAGTTCCCTGTCGCGGATGTTACGGGTTGTCTTGCCCGGCTTGAGGTTGTCGACTTGATGTTGCGTGAGACGACTGTTCGCCATGCTTTCTCTCCCTTCCCTGTTGCACTGGGGGCAGTGAAACGTCTTGTTTCCGTGCCCAGCTATGGAATCGCGAGAGAGAAACGCGTGTATTTTCCGCTAGTTAATTTTTTCGTTCAGCACCGAAGGTGCGCGTCCGGTGTAGGCAAGATTCACCGGGTTCACCTGGTTGCGGACGTCGAAATGACGGCCATAGTTGGTCTCCCTCACGTGACCGAAGAGATCGACGACGCGAAAGAGAGCGCCTGGCACCGCCGGTCCGTTGATCACCCGCGCCACACCATAGCGCCGGACGTGGCCCAGCCAGTCGCGCAGTGCCGTGCCGCCCGTCTCCAGAGCCCCCAGGTCCGCGGCCGGCACCTCGCCCAGGCGGGGGCCTGTCCACGTGGTGATCGCCGGGTCCGTCCAGCCACATCCGCCGATGCCCGACCGGTCGTAGGCGTTCCGGGCCAGCCAGGACAGTCCGAAGGCGATCGTCCTCATCTCCGGTGCGAAGTCGACCATGAGCGTGTCGTTGTTGATGGCCGCACGGGCGATACGGATATCGGACGGGATGGCGCCTGGCGCAATCAGCCGCTGACCGTTGCGGGAGTCACGGGTCTGTGGATCGGCCGCATTGTCGCGCAGCCAGATGGCGTGGAAGCGCCCGGACTCCAGGGTCAGGAAAGTTCCTGAGGGATCGACATTGACACCCGTCACGGGAGAAGACCGGCATCACGTTCCCGGGCGAGGCGGCTGATGGCGTCTTCCATTGCGGCGATCGTCCGGGTGATGTCCTCGTCATTGATGGCCGTGGAGACATAGATCTTGGAGTCCGCCTTGAGAACGCCGCTTTCCCCGAGGAGAGCATTGAATCGTTTCAGCATCGCGGCGTTGCCGGCCAGCATGTCGCGGTGATTGTTGACGGCGCCATGCGTGAAGACAACATCGAAGAGAGGAGGTTCGCCGACCACCCGGGCATCGATGCCGTTGGCAGCAAGGATTCCCTCGAGGGCCGCCATCAGGCGCCGGCCGGTGTCGAAGAGGCGATCAAAGGCGCCGGGGCGCGACAGAACATCGAGTGTTGCAAGACCGGCGACGGCAGCCACGGGATTGCCGGAGAGCGTGCCGACCTGCGGCACGAACCGCCCGGTGCCGGCCCGGTCACTGTCAAAGGCGGCCATGATGTCATCGCGTCCGGCGATGGCGGCGAGCGGGAAGCCACCACCGATCACCTTGCCGAGCGTGCACAGGTCGGGAACGACGCCGTAGTATTCCTGGGCGCCGCCCATGCCCAGCCGGAATCCCGTCACCACCTCGTCAAACACAAGGAGCACATCGTGTTCTCGTGTCAGTTCCCGCAAGGCGGCAAGGAAGCCGGGCTGCGGAGGGATCAGCCGCTGCATCGGCTCCAGGAACACCGCGGCGATCTCTGAGCGGTGCTCCCCGAGGAGGCTCTCCACGGCGCCGGCATCGTTGAACGGCGCCACAAGGATGGTGTCTCTCACCACGTCCGGTATGCCCGCGGAATCGGGAATCGGCCGTGGCGAGTTGCCGGCGGTCTTCGGCGCGAGGCTCATCAGTCCATAGTCGCTGTAACCGTGGTATCCGCCCTCGAACTTGAGGATTTTCGGACGCCCCGTATGGGCACGGGCAAGGCGCATGGCAAAGGCGTCGGCCTCGGCGCCGGTGCTCGTGAAACGCACCTTCTCGGCGACCGGCACGGCATCGATGATGGCTTCGGCGAGAGCGATGCCTTCGGGATTGCTGGCAAAGAACGTTGTCCCCGTTTCGAGCTGCCTGCGCACGGCGCCTGTGACCTCGGGATGGGCATGCCCGACGATCATGGGGCCCGATCCGATGAGATAGTCGATGTACTCGCGGCCTTCATCGTCCCACACGCGGCTGCCGCTGCCCCGCGCGATGACGAGATTCCCCGATACATTGCCGAACGTGCCGCCGGGAAGAACACGCGAGGCCCTCTGGCGAATGGAGGATTGCGCTCTTTGTGCCATGCCTGCCACCGCGGTCGTGTCCGACAACAAGGCGCACGATATCCGCGAATCCGTGCTACACAAGAGGGAACCCGAGTCCACAATCCACAGTCCATATGACGTCCCTCCCCCTTGCTCTCTACGACGCCTTCAGCGACACCGCCTTCGGGGGCAGCCAGGCGGCTGTTGTCTGCGATACCGGAGTCCTCGATGAGGCCGCCATGACGCGGATCGCCGGCGAACTCGGGTACCCCGCCGTGTGTTTCGTTGCTACCGCGAACAGGGAACGCGTCGAGGCGCGATTCCGCTCGACCGTCATGGAGCTCCCGATGTGCGGCCATGGCACCATCGCCCTCATGACACGCTTGGTCGAGCTGGGGCACGTCACCATGCCTGCGCACGTGGAACTTCATCTTCCCCGCTCCCGGGCGCGTGTCACCGTCTCTGCCGGTCTGGACGGCAGGCCGCTGGTCATGCTTGAGGTCACCCCGCCCTCGTTCCGCCACGACGACATCGACCGGGATCGGCTCGCCCGTCTCCTGGGTCTCGAGCCGGAGACCATCGCAGGGGATCATCCCCTGGAAACCGTCTGTGGCGACTTCGTGCATCTCGTTGTGCCGCTGCCCGGACTCGAATCCATGCAGCGCGTCAGTCCAGATTTTCCGGGGCTTGTCGCCCTGTGCCACGACCACGGAATCGAGACCGTGGCGCTTTTCACGACCGAAACCCTGGATCCGGCGTCGACACTCCACGTCCGGGACTTCTGTCCCGCCGTGGGAGTGGCCGAGTCCGCTGCCGCGGGGACCACCAACGCCGCCCTTGCCAGCTATCTGGTGCGCCACCGCATCGTGTCGCCGGACCCTGACGGGCGTGTCCATGTCAGAGCCGAACAGGGTGTCGAGATCGGCCGGGCAAGCAGGATTGTCTCCCACGCCCGGATCGAGGACGATGCCGTCATCCATCTCGAGGTCGGTGGCGCGGCCACCAGGACCATCGAGGGTCTGCTCCATCTTCCGCCATGACTGACAGCAATCTTTCCGCTTCCAGGGTCTTTGCCGCCGCATTCGCCCGCCACGGGGTCGATACCATCTTCGGCCAGTCGATTCCCTCGGCCTTCTTTCTGGCCACCCCGGAATTCGGCATCCGGCAAATGACCTATCGCACCGAGAACGCCGGTGCCGTGATGGCCGATGCCTACGCCCGGATTTCCCGAAAGGCCGGTGTTGTTGCCGCACAGAACGGACCGGCGGCCACACTGCTGGTCGCCGGGCTGGCAGAGGCGTTGACGGCATCCTCCCCGGTGGTGGCCCTGGTCCAGGACACTCCGTCCTTGTGGCGGGACCGCAACGCCTTCCAGGAACTCGATCATCCCGAACTGTTCAAGGGCTGCGCCAAGTGGGTGCGCAGGATCGAGGACACCCGGCGCATCGACGACTACGTCGACATGGCCTTCCGTCAGGCGACCGGCGGGCGTCCCGGTCCTGCCGTTCTTCTGGCGCCGGTCAATGTCATGGAAGCGCCCCGGGCGTCGAGTTCCGGGCGCCAGCAGTCTCTCGGCCGGATGCCCCTGGACCGGCCCGTCGCCAACCGGAATGCGATCGCCCGGGCAGCACGGCTGATTGCCGGCGCCGCGAGGCCGGTCATCTGGGCCGGGGGTGGTGTGCATCTGTCCGGCGCTGCCGACATCCTCGCCACACTCCAGGAAAAAGCCCATCTTCCGGTGGCCACCACGACCATGGGAAAGGGAGCGGTGGATGACGCACACCCCCTCACAATCGGCGTGGTCGGGTATTACATGGGCAAAGGTTCCGCGACACACCGGCTCGCCTCGCTGATCAGCGAGGCGGATGTCGTCGTTGCCGTCGGCAACCGCACCAACCAGAACGGCACGGATTCCTGGCAGTTGCTGTCGCCCGACACCACGCTCATTCACATCGACATCGATCCCCAGGAAATCGGCCGCAACTACGAGGCCGTGCGCCTTGTCGGTGATGCCCGCGAGACGCTCGCTGCCCTCGCATGTGACCTGCTCGCCGGCGATCTCGCCCGGAGGGCCCGCTGCCGACCAGCTCTCGAAGCCCTGATCGCCGACGCACGGCACAGTCATCGCGAGGAGAACGCACCCCTTGCCACATCGGCGGCACGACCGATAAGGCCCGAACGCCTGATGGCCGACCTCGACCGGCAGTTGTCGGAGGACCACATCCTGGTGGCGGATGCGAGTTATGCCTCGATCTGGCTGTGCAACAACCTTGCCAGCCGGCGGCCAGGCCAGCGTTTCCTCACGCCGAGGGGCATGGCCGGTCTGGGCTGGGGTCTGCCCATGGCGATTGGCGCCAGGCTGGCCAGGCCCTCCGCACCGGTATTCACCCTCGTTGGCGACGGCGGATTCGCCCATGTCTGGGCCGAACTCGAAACGGCACGACGGCTTGGCACCCATGTCGTCATCACCGTGCTCAACAACGAAGTCCTCGGCTACCAGAAACACGCCGAGCTTCATCGCTACGACGCACACACCGACGCCGTCGCCTTCACCAGCGTCGATCACGCCGCCATCGCCGAGGCCACCGGTTGCCGGGGAGTACGAATCACCGATCCCGCGGACTACGGACCGGCCCTGGCAGAAGCCTTCGCCCTGACGGACCGGGTGACAACGGTGATCGATGTCCTCACCGAACCCGACGCCTTCCCACCCATCACTGCCTTCGGAGAAGGGCCGCTCACCTGACTGTGCAAAGGAATTCCGCACGGTTCCGGTAACGCTTGCCGGCGGCATGACAACCTTCCTATTTTCAACGTTGAGGCCATGGGATCATCCAGGCACATGCGGCACCGTTCCCCCGGCGACGCAACGACAGACCCGGGCGGCGGTTACCGGAACGCACCCGTCACCGCAATCGGTCTGTGGCTGTTCGCCACCATCCTCTTCATGGCACAGATGGCGGCCCTGAAGTGGCTCGCCGCGGACTACCATTTCTCGCAGATCCTGTTCTTGCGCTCGGTGGTCGTGGTGGCCGGCACCACACTCCTGCTGTTGCGCGGTTCGGGCCTCGGCACTCCGTTCAGGACCCGACGCTGGCGCATGCATGTCCTGAGATTCCTCTGTTTCTTCGTCGCGCTGAGCTGTTTCATCGAGGCGGTGCGCCACATTTCGCTTCCCGACGCCACGGCGGTCGCCTTTGCCTCGCCCCTGCTGATGACGGCACTCAGCGTGCCACTGCTCGGGGAGCGGGTCGGACCGCGCCGCTGGGCTGCGGTGGGCATCGGCCTGTGCGGGGTCCTCGTCATCGTCAATCCGTCCACCGGCATTTTCCACATCGCGGCGTTGTGGGCGCTCTGCTCGGCTCTCGCCTATGCCCTTGCCATCATCGTGACGAGGATCGTGAGCCGTACCGAAGAGGCAACCACCACGGTCTTCCTGCTGAATGGCATCTACGTGCTGACCATGCCCGTGTTCGCTCCCTTCGAATGGATCATGCCTTCAGCCGAAGCCCTTCTCGTCATGGTCGCATGCGGGGTCACGGTCATGGTCGCCCAGCTCACCGCGGTCCGGGCCTGCGCCCTGGCGCCACCCCAGGTCCTGGCGCCATTCGACTACACGGCGATGATCTGGGCCATCGTGTTCGGCTATCTCATCTGGGGCGATCTGCCAGACTGGACCGTGGCGATCGGCGCCGCGGTCCTGGCGACGAGCGGTCTCTACGTGCTGTGGCGCGAGGCCCAGGTCCAGAAATCAGGGCCTGTCATGAAGTCCGCCAAGGGACTAGATTCTGCGGACAGGCAAGACGGAAGGGCATCATGACAAGGAGTGTTCACACGCGGATCGACGGTCACATCCTGGAGATCACCCTCGACAACCCGAAAGCCAACGCCATCGGGGCGGCGACCAGCCGGGAAATGAACGATGCCTTCGAGATGTTCCACGAGGACGCGAACCTGCGCGTCGCCATCCTGACCGGCGCGGGTGACCGGTTCTTCTGCACCGGCTGGGACCTCAACGAGGGCGCCGAAGACGAACCCGACAGGGATTACGGACGCTGGGGTTTCGGAGGGCTGTCGCGCAATTTCGATCTCGAGAAACCCGTCATCATGGCCATCAACGGCTACTGCGTGGCCGGCGGATTCGAACTTGCCCTTGCCGGTGACATCCTGGTGGCATCCCGGAATGCGGTCTTTTTCCTCTCGGAGGTCAATGTCGGATTGACCACCGGCGTACCGAGTGTGCCGCGCCTGCTCTCCAGACTGCCGCGCAGCGTTGCTCTCGAGATGCTCTTTACCGGCCGGCGGATGGACGCCCAGGAAGCCTTCGATTTGCGCCTGGTGAGCCGGATGACTGCGGAAGGCAAGGTCATGGATGCGGCCCGTGACATCGCCCGCGACATTGCCGCCGCCGCGCCGCTGTCGGTGCGCGCGGAAAAGCAGATGGTCAACATGGCCGGCGACCTGCCGCCGCAGGAAGCGGCACGGCTCGACTCGCAAGGCCGCTTCACAATGGTTTCGCGGGTTCTGGAATCAGAGGATGCGAAGGAAGGGGCACGTGCCTTCGTCGCAAAGCGCCCGCCCGTGTGGAAGGGTCGCTGAGGCAGGATTTGCCGCCGGCCTCGAGGCGGACTAAACAGGGAACGGTTCAAGGGAGGAAAAAGATGCTCGTCGTCGTGTCGCCTGCCAAGGCCCTCAACTTCGAAGACCCAGATCCCGGGATTGCCTGGACCAGGCCACTGCTGATGGCCCAGACCCGCGAACTGATGAAGACCACGCGCACGCTCAGTGCCGTCGACCTTTCGGGCCTCATGGGACTCTCGGAGAATCTCGCCGATCTCAACCGCGACCGTTTCCGCGCGTTCCGCCTCGAGCACACGCCGGGGAATGCGAAACAGGCTGTCCTCGCCTTCGCAGGCGACACCTACCGCGGACTCGATGCCTCCAGCCTGTCATCCGAAGATCTCGACCACGCGCAGACGCATCTGCGCATCATTTCGGGCCTCTACGGCCTGCTGCGGCCGCTTGACCTCATCCAGCCCTACCGCCTGGAAATGGGAACACGACTCACCACGCCCCGGGGTCACAGTCTTTACGACTTCTGGGGCGACAGGATTGCCCGCGCCCTCAATCGCGACCTCAAGCAGCAGGACTCGCCGGTTGTCGTCAATGCTGCCTCGAAGGAGTATTTCCACGCCATCCCTTCGGACCGGTTGAAGGCTCCCGTCATCACGCCGGTGTTCAAGGAGATGAGGAACGGCGTGGCGCGCACCCTGGGATTCACCGCCAAGGTGGCGCGCGGCATGATGGCGCGTTATGTCATCCGCAACCGGATCGACAGCATCGAGGACCTCAAGTCCTTCGACGCTGACGGCTACCGCTTTGATCCCGGTTCATCGTCACCGTCGACCTTCGTCTTCATCCGGCAACGGCCGCACTGACGCATTGCCCGAAGACGGGTTCCGGACGCGTCATCTCCCCAGGGTACCCAGGAGCTTTGTAGCGACGGCAAGCAGACCCGGCCAGTTGTCGGCCCAGCAGCACCCGTGATCGTAACCGGGGACCTCGATCACCCGGCCCGGCGACGTCACCGGCATGCGGTCGAGGTAGCTGTCGATGACGTCCCGCCCCACAGTCGTGTCGAGCTCCCCGAGAAAGTGAACCTGGGGAATGTGCTGGACTGTGTCGGCCACATCGGCTGCGTTGAGAGAGCCGGTGAGTGCGGACACATCCTGGGAGACCGTCCATCGCCTGTGATCGAGATTGCCGCCAACGGTGATGATGCCGGCGATGTCGTTTCGTCGCGCCGCGGCAAGAACGGCCAGCTGTGCGCCTCCCGAATACCCGACCAGGCGAAGTCTGCCGGCACCGGCACGGTGCTTGAGGGTATCAAGGGCGGCATCGATGGCTTCGACAACGTCCTCCCCGTAGCGCGCCAGGGACCAGTATCGTTGATGGCAACCCGCGAGTTCGGCGGCATCGAGGTAGTGGCAGGGACGCGCCAGGTAAGCTGCATCGCCTGGATCGCTCACCGCCAGCTTCAGAACCCGTCCGTTGCGGGGAGTGGGATCGTCTGCCAGCTCCTCGCGCGAAATCCAGGATCGGCCGTCCCCCTCGATGTAGACCGTCAGTTCACCTGTGCCACGCCACTGGGGTGGCGCGTATGTCAGGAGACTGAAGCGGCCCGCTTCCAACCAGGAACCTGTCCAGTCATGGAGACGTGCCAGTGAATCGGCCGCGGCCTTCGTGGCCGATTCGCTAGCCGACGCGCTTGCGCAGGCAAGGAGAGAAACGACGGCCAGGAAAGCGAGAACCGCCGCCTTCATGTGCCCAGCGGCGGAACCACTCCCGTGGTCTCGACAATCAGCCCGTAGTGTTCGGTGCGCCTGTGGGCGGCAAAGTTGAAGACACTGGCCTTGATGTAGGCGCCCGCATCGAGATCGCAGTCGGCCACGATCAGTTCGTCATCGAGACTGCTGGCCTGAGCAGCGATCTCGCCATTGGGGGTGACGATGGCGCTCGAGCCCATCATGTGGACTCCATCTTCGAGACCGGCCTTCGCCACGCCGACCACCCATGTCCCGTTCTGGTAGGCGCCGGCCTGCATGGTCAGGAGATTGTGATGGATGCGCAGGTGCGGCGGCTCGAAGGTCTGGCCATTGAGTGTCGGCGTGTTGTAGCCGATGAGAACCAGCTCGACTCCCTGAAGGCCGAGCACCCGAAAGGCCTCGGGCCAGCGCCGGTCGTTGCAGATCAGCATGCCGATCCGCCCACCCATGGTGTCCCATACCCTGAACCCGAGGTTGCCGACATCAAAATAGCGCTTCTCGAGATGCTGGAACTGGCGCCCGGGATCGTTCTCCGCGTGGCCCGGAAGGTGGATTTTGCGGTACCTGGCGGCAATCCTGCCGTCCGGATTCACCAGGATCGCCGTGTTGAACCGGCCATCCTCGGCGAGTTCGGCGTAGCCCAGGTGAAAACCGATGCCGAGTTCGCGCGCCGTCTCGAAGAGCGGCATGGTCTCGGGCCCCGGCATGGATGCCTCGTAGAATCCCGCCAGTTCCTCCTCGTCCTCGATCAGCCAACGCGGAAAGAACGTCGTCAGCGCCAGTTCCGGAAAGACCACCAGCCGGCACCCTCTCGCATGGGCCTGGCGCATGAGATCCACCATGCGCGCCACGGTCCTCGACCGGGGATCCGAGCGTGGAACCGGCCCCATCTGGGCGCCGCCGACTGTCATGATTCGCGTGTTCAAGGGGGAGAGCCTCCTTCCTGCCGTGTCCGGGACCCCGTTGTTGCAAGGGCGTTGAGTGCCAGCGCCGTTGCCGCCCGCGTCGGCTCGATGACCGGCAGGCCAAGCCTTGCCTCGAGACAGGCGTGGTAGCGGGCCATGCCGGCGCAGCCCATGATGACCACGCCGGCGCCGTGATCGTCCCTGAGTGACAGGCCGGCCCGGGACAGGCGATCGAGCACCAGGTTCTCCTCGGAAAGTTCCGTCACGGCAAGGTCGATGGCAATGTCACCGGCCAGATGACCGGAAAGCCCCAGGGAAGCGACATGGCGCCGGTGCCGGGCAACGGCCACGGGCAGGATCGAAATGATGCCGAACCGTTCACCTGTTGCCAGGGCCGCCGCGTAGGCTGAACCACCGATGCCGAAAACCGGTCGTGGTCGTACCTCCCGGGCGGCATGGAGGCCCGGATCGCTGAAGCAGGCAATGACATAGGCGTCAGCCTCTTCCTCTTCGATGGCACGGACAACGAGGCCCGAAACCTCGGCAATGTGGCGGTCGGTCTCGACACCGGGCGGGCCCTCGTCGAGGGTCACGCAGTCGATGACGGGTCCGCCGGCGAAGCGGAATCGGTCGAGAGCCTGCGACATCGCCCCGGTGACGTCTCGGCTGCTGTTGGGATTGATGACGAGAATGCGTCGTGCCATGGCTCAGACCGGTCTGACGAAGACGCCGTCTCCGGGGCGCGAAAGAACATTCCGGCCGTCGAAGACCCTTTGGCCACGCAACCAGACCTCGCAGACCCGCCCCGAAAGCTCCATGCCGTGATAGGGCGTCCAGGGGGCCATCTGACAGTGAAGCGTGGCATCATCGTGGTGGTAACCGCCGCGTTCGACGACAGCAAAATCGGCATCGGCTCCCTCACGGATGGCGCCTTTTGCCGGCCACAGTCCAAAGTGGCGGGCCGGGCCCTCGCACAGCATGGAGGCGACAAGACCCGGACCGTGGCCACGTTTTTCCGCCTCGCTCAACATGACGACAAGCAGGCACTCGACCCCGGGGGCACCCGGCGCCGCGGCGAAGATGTCGTCATCGGGCTTGCGCTCGATGGGCCACGAACAGTGGTCGGAGGAGACGAAAGCAGCTTCTCCTGCCGCCACGCGCAGCCAGATGGCCTCCTTTTCGTCGGGCCTGATGGGCGGGTTGACCTTGCCCCGGGCACCCATGGCCAGCACGTCCGCCTCGGTGAACGCCAGATAATGGATGCAGGTCTCCGCAGTCGCCTGGTAGCCCTGGTCCCTGTACTGGCGCGCCATGTCGAACCCGCGGGCCAGTGAGGAGTGGACGATATGGGCCCGGGCACCGGTCGCGGCCCCGAGTTCCAGAATGACGGCGTTGGCGAGGAGTTCGGCGAGTGGCGGCCGGCTCGGATGATGGAGACGGGCGTCCCGGTGCCCTTCGTCCCGGAACACACTGATGGCGTGATCGACCACTTCCTGGTCTTCGTTGTGGACCGCCACCGTGAGGCCGGTGTCGGCAATGGCCGCAAAGGCCCGAGCCATCTGGTCATGGGGAATCCGTGGAAACCGGTGCGGATTGGATTCATAGGTCGACATCTTGAATGCACACACGCCGCCCTCGGCCAGGCGTGCGATCTCATCGGTCTCGACCACCTTCTTCACGGAACCGTAAAGCGCCACGTCGACATGGGCCACACGGTTGGCGGTGACAATCTTGGCGTCAAGCAGATCGCGGCTCCACACCGGATCCGGCTCGTCGAAGGGCATGTCGACAATGGTCGTCACGCCACCTGCGGCGGCGCTCCTCGTCAGATCCTCGAGTCCGTCGAATCCGGCGATCGAACCAGCATGGGTCTGGCCGTCCACGACCCCGGGGAATACCAGCTTCCCCCTGTGGTCGACCGTCTGTCGCCCGGGAGGGGGATCGTTCGAACCGGTCGCGGAGATGACACCATCGACGACACCCGCCCAGCCTGTGTCCACCACTCCCGCGGGCGTCACGAGATCGCCCCTGATGACAAGATCCATCATCACCGGTCTCCGCTCTGTTCGCACATGCGATTGACATGCCATGGCCGTGACATGAAGCACACACACAGGTCAGCCACGACCGGCTCGAGGGCCTTCACCGCCTCGCGCCTTTCGCCTGATGCCGCGTCAAGGCGTTCCATGGCGCGGTTGATCCGTGCTGCGAGGACGTCGATGTCGATGGTCGTGAACCGCCGGTTTTCGTAGACAAGGCGTCCGTTGATCATCACATGGTCGACCGACCCGCCATCGTCGGCATAGACCAGCTGGTTGAGCGGATCGTTGAGGGGCAGCCAGGCGAGATCGCCCAGATCGATGAAGACGAGATCCGCCAGATATCCCGGCGCGATCCGTCCCGTTCGGCCATCGAGGCCCATGGCGCGGGCGCCACCCAGGGTGGTCATCCGGAAGGCTTCGTCGGCCGACACCCATCGGGAAAGATCGTGTGTCATGACCCGCGACACATAGGCGGCAAGGCGCATCGCCTCGAACATGTTCTGGTTGTCCGAAGAGTTGGAGCCGTCCGAACCCACGGCAACATTGAGTCCGGCCTCGAGCATGCGGCGCACCGCGGCAAGGCCCGACCCCAGCCGCAGATTGCTGCCCGGATTGTGAACCACCGAGGCGCCGCGATCGGCGAGGAGACGCATCTCGTCGTCATCGAGCCAGACACCGTGTGCCGCCGTGAACCGCTCGTTCACCAGTCCGATCCTGTCGACATGGCGGGTGAGCGACATGCCGTAGGTCTCATGACCGAGAATGGACTGGAACTTCGATTCGGCCATGTGCATGTGCACGGGAAGGGAATACTCCCTGGCGAGATCCCGGCAGGCCTCGAGAAAGGCATCCGTGCAGTGCATCGGTATGGTCGGGGCGAGACCGGGGCGCACCATGTCGCTGGCAGAAGACCACTCCCGGACGATGTCGCGACAGGCGTCGATAGCAACCTGCCAGGGTTCGGGAGTCCATGTCTTCACGGTGTCACGCAGCCCGGGCTCCATGGCCCCGCCAAGACCCGGGACAAGGTCGTGAAAACCGATGTCTGCGACCATGGGCGCGACGACGGCGCGCATGCCGGCATCCTCATAGGCCCTGGCCACCTGGCGGATTCCGGTGGGACTGGGGTGCGGCAATTCAAGTGTCAGGTCATAGGTGGCGGTGCACCCCCGACGGATCATCTCCGCGGCATTGAGCAGTGTGGCAAGGTACATGTCTTCGGCGGTGCGTTGCCCGCTGATCCACACGCCGGCATTGAGCAGCAGTTCCAGCGACCAGCGGTCGCCACGGCCCTTGCCGAGACTGCCATGGCCATGGGTGTGGCCATTGACGAGTCCCGGAATGACCAGATGGCCGGACACATCCCTCACCGGCACTCCTTCGGGGCCGGCGGAACCGGGCGGCATCACGTCACGGATGGTTCCGTCGCTGACGAAAATGTCGCGGTAGGGCGCGTCCCGGGTTTCGGCATCGAGGATGCGCCCTCCCTTGAGAATCATGGTCATGAGGACGCTCCGGCAGAGGCGATGACACGGGCAAGATGATCGGCCCAGCAATCCTCGGGTTGCCACCCAAGGACGTCCCTGGCCGGCCGCAGGTCGAAGGCGCTGGCGCGCCGATGGCGCCGGTAGAGTTCCGCATCACCGATCGCCGGCCGGCGGCCGCACGACCGCTCGATGGCATCGGCAGTCTCCAGGGCCGAGCAGGTGTCCGGGCCGGTGACATAGAAGCTGCCGCACCGGATGTCGCGCACCGCAAGGGCCGCACGGAAGGCACGCGCCGCGTCATCGGGTGAAACGAAGGCCCTGGTGACGCCCAGCGGTTCGCGCAAGATCCGCCAGTCCGCCCCGGTGGTGTCGGGCGGCGGATCGGTTCCATCGGCCTCAGCAGCTGTCTGCGCCATGGACCACGTGATGTCCGGCTGGGCCACAAGACTGGGTCTGAGCGAGATCACCTCGAGGTGGCTCCGGTCAACGAAGGCGCGGGCGAACTGCTCCGCCACCTTCTTCGTCATTCCGTAGGCCTGGCGGGGCCGGAGTTCGGTCTCCACCGGCAACGGCAGCACGCGAGGAGGATTGTCGGCGCCAATTCCCAGCGCGGCCACGCTCGAGGCCAGGACCACGCGCGACAGGCCGAGTTCCTCGGATGCCTGCAGGACGTTCCACGTGCCGCGCAGGTTGACGTCAACGTAGGCCTCCTCCTCCTCGACAACGCCGTCATCCAGGGCTGCAAGGTGAACCACTGCCTGGCACCCCTGGAGTGCTCCCCGCACGGCGCCGATATCGCGCACGTCACACAGGATCGTCCCGCCGTCACCGGCTTCGATATCGATGACGGTAACATCGCAGACCGGTGCGAGATGCCTCACCACGTAGCGACCGAGGCGGCCGCTGCCTCCCGTGACCGCCACGCGGGAATAGGGAAAACCGCCCACGAAGGTCTCTCCCATCAAGCATCAACCCTATCCTGTACGCCCCCTTGCAGGCGTGTCAAAGGCGGCGCTCCGGCAACGGGTACTCGTGCGTTCCGTCGTTGTCGGCACCTCCCGCACCTGGATCGGTGGAGCGCCTCAGGCGTCAGGCTTGTGAGGTCGCAGGCAATCCGGCGCCAGTTCGGCCCGGTGGCGGTTTCTTCGCCCCATCGAATTGTCCGATCCGGACCGTACCCGAAGCACCGTCAGGCCCCCGTTCGAGGCGTACGGGTTCACTGTGCATGCGGCATTCGACTCCCCCGTCGCTGTCAGGTGTGGTCTCGTGTGCCACTCCGAAGGGATCGGGGCCGAGTTCGTGGCGACCCGTCTTCAGCGCTGACATGGATCAGGGAAGGCCGCATGAAAGAATGAAGGCGTCGACTGCCTGGCAGCCCTGCGGTCAAACGATGAGCGGGTGGATGTCGAGTTCAGCAAGGCCATCGCCCGGGGCACCGATGGCCGCGCGCCTCTCACGCCTTCGGGAACTGCCGATCAGACGAGGGGGTTCGTCCAGCGCAACCCACGAAACCGGGCCATGTCCGCATCCGTTGAGTGAAGCTCTGCCTGGTGCTCGATCGCAAGGGCGGCGAGATGCGCGTCCGTCGTCAGGTTGCCGGCCGATCCGACGTTCTCGAGGAAATTGAACAGGATGTTCGCATGACGGTCTCCAGGGTGGATGAGCATCGTCTGGGGACGGGCGAGCCAGGACCGGACACGGGAGCAGGCGCTGCTCACAGGGAGGGGGCTGTCGAGTATTTTCGGATGGTTTGCAATGCGAATGAATCCCAGGATCACAACCCAGGAAAGACCGACTGTGCCTGTCCCGTTCATCAGTTGTTCCCACCACGCTCGTGCCGCTTCGTGCTGGCGGGACTGCGAGTTGTAGGCATGCACCAGGAGATTGACGTCAGGAACGATCACCGAGTCAGCTTTCGAGCGAACTCATCGGCCTCCAGCTCGTCGACCAGCTGATTGAGCCGGTCGGTATCGGTTCCGGGCTTGAAGCCGAAGGCATGGGATTCCACCTTGAATGAAGGCATCCGGGGTGGCTTGCCCCGCGTCCCGAGACCGATGCGCAACGCATCGTTGACGGCAGCTTTCATGCTTCTGTTTGTTCGCCGCATCTCCCGTCACAGGAGCAGTTCGACATCCGGGTCGACGGTCAGTGTGGTTCGCATGAATGACATCAAGATGATCTTCCAATTGATGTCAAGATGCCATAGCGCCACACGTCCGGGGTGCCCGCCATGGTCCGCTGTCACCTGCGCAAACAGGGAAAGCAGGTCTTTCCCGTCAAGGTGCCTATCCGTGTGTGTGCCTGCCCTCTCGGTCGCCTTCCTGCCGCGTGCGCGCGGCCATTCCATTGCAACTCCAGGGAACCCGGGCTCGCTTCAGATGGTGTGGCGCAATCGTCGTGGTCACGCGGATCGCTGGCTTCCTTCAAGCAAGACCTGCTCGTGCTGCGGCTCGGTCAAGGCCGAGCTGGCGCAATCGCAGAACGGTCACAGGCGACGATTGCACGCACGATGTCGGGTGCGACCACATCGCGGTCTCGCAACCTCCCACACCTGGCCGCAAGCTCTGAGGTGCCAGCCTGTGAAGAGGAAGGCCCCGCGTGAAACCGGGCTCGTTGAAGCGGGAACCGGACAGCATCGCTGTCCAGGAGCCTTGAGAGGCTCCAGGCCCATGTACGCAAGCTCCGGAGAAGGGAGATTCAACGGCCCTCCTTGAGGATCAGGGATGGGCGCATTGAATGACGAGGGCGTCGACCGCCTGGCAGCCCTGCGGGTGGACGATGAGCGGGTTGATGTCGAATTCGGCAATATGGTCGCCCAAGGTCGTGGCGATTACGGAGAGCCTGGCGACGACGTCAACGAGGGCTTCCACGTCCACGGCCTCGTTGCCTCTCACGCCATCGAGGAGCGGCCGGCAGGCGAGCTGATCAATGGCGCGGCGTGCGCTTGCCCTTCCTGCCGGAGGAAGAATGAACCTGCGGTCCGCGTGTGTCTCGATCAGGACCCCTCCTGCGGCAATCATGACCAATGGCCCGAACTGGCGATCGATAACGATGCCTGCCGCCATTTCCACACCACGGGGCGCCATCGCCTCCACCAGCACGCGCGGTCCGAGCCTCCCTGAAATGTCGTGCCAGGCACGCAGGAGTTCCTTCTCGTCCGCGATCGCGAGGATGACTCCCGAGACGTCGCTCTTGTGGGCCAGTCCGCGAGCCGCCGTCTTGAGGGCCACGGGCCAGCCGATGGCATCGGCAGCTGCGGCGCACTCGTCGGCCGATGCCGCCATCCGCCTTGCCGGCGCGGCCATACCGAAGCTCTCCAGCAGGGTGAGACCCTCGTGTTCATCGAGCGCCTCGGTCCTGGCAAGCCGTTGGCGCCAGCGTTCGATCACCGGCTCGGCGGGAACGGGCGCCATGTCGCCAGGGGAATCATCCACCCTGTCTCGCCGCTGCATGGCAAGGTGGACCGCGGTCAGGAAGGTCTCGGTGCCATCGATGACGAGAACCGGGCTTTCGGCAGTCCTCCTCGTCATCTCCGGGTCCATGGCACGACTCCAGTGCTGACAGAAAAAGACCGGCTTTTCCGTCTCCTGTTCGATCTTCTCGCAGAGTTCGAGATACACGGCGCCACCGGTGTCGCTGTCGCCAAGGTCCGCGAAGATTCCCGTCATGGCCGATGCGGGGTCGTCGGCCAGCGCCTTCATGGATCCCGTGTAGACATCCTGCCAGTCCCGGCCCGAGCCCCACACATCCGTTGGGTTGACCGGTTCAAGGCCGTACTCCAGGAGACCGGAGAGCGTCTTCACCGCGCCGTCGCCGATATCGGCGAAGGGAACGTCCATTCTCGCGGCAAGATCGAGCAGCATGCCGCGGGCGCCGCCCGAATCCATGATGCCTGAAAGGCCTCCTGGAGCGATCTCCTTGTGGTGCGCAAAGAGGCGGCTGGCAGCGGCGAGTTCATTCCAGGTGTCGACCCGCAGCACGCCGTAGTGATCGAAGACCGCTTCATATGCGGCGTCGTTTCCGGCGAGCGCACCGGAATGACTGCGCGCCAGCTCGGCGCTCCGGCCGGTCCGACCCACCTTGATTGCCACCACCGGAACGTCCGCCCTCGCCGCCCGGTCGAGAGCCGCCCGGAAGGCATCGGGATCACGCACCGTCTCGAGGAAGAGCGCGATGACCCTCGTGCTCTCCTTGTCGAGCGCGTAGTCAATGTAGTCGGCCGCTGTCACCGTGAGTTCCTGGCCTGCCGAAACACACAGGTTGTGACGATGCCTGGGATCGACGAACTGCAGGGTCAGAAAGCAGGTGCCCGAATGGCTGATGAGGGTGATGTGGCCCGGATCAAACCAGCCGTCTTCCGGCACGTTCATCCACGTGACCCTGGCGCCCGCCGTGTAGTTCACGAATCCCATGCAGTTCGCGCCGATGACGAGAAGTCCCGCCTCTCTCGCGATCCCCTGCAGGCGATCCTTGAGATTCGATCTGTCCGTGTCCCCGTCGAGATAGGCGCTGCCGAAGATCGTCACCGAACGGACGCCTGCCTCGACGGCATCGACGAGGGCTGCTTCGATACGGGCGTTGGCGACCGAGAGAATGGCATGCTCGACGCCTCCCGGAACGTCGCCAAGCGAGGGATGGCAGTCAATGTCGTCAATCCTGTCGTAACGAGGGTTGACCGCGTGAATCCTGCCCCTGTAGTGCGGGCTGGCAAGGTTGCGCAAGGTGGCGTATCCGAACGAATCGGGACGTGCCGAGGCGCCCACCAGGGCGATGGAGCGGGGTTCGAGAAGGGGGCGAAGGCGGTGTTCTGTCATAGCGGCGACCGTACCCTGCATCATCGGGCCAAACCAGTTAGCATGACGCCGTTCAGCCTCCGGAGGAGAGCGGCGATGGTGGACGCCACCCGACGCCCGCCGAGCGTGGACACGATTTTGGGAATGCCGGCCATGGCCGGCATTCAGGATCTCTTCGGGCGGCGCCTGGTTAAGGAAGGCGTGCGCGACATCATTCGCCACCATTCCGGCGTCGACTGGACGACCGGCAGAGGTCCGGCCCTCGTCGAGGCCTTCTGCCGGACACGCATGGAGTCGGGCCCACGTCGGGTCTTCAATCTCACCGGCACGATTCTTCATACCAATCTCGGACGCGCACCGCTGGCGGCCGCGGCCATCGAGGCCATGATGCGGGTCGCTTCGGGTCCCTCGGCGCTGGAATATGATCTCGCAAGCGGCCGGCGTGGAAACCGTGCGGCCGATGTCGGACTCCGTCTTCAACGCCTGACGGGCGCCGAAAGTGCGCTTGTCGTGAACAACAATGCAGCCGCCGTCATGCTGCTTCTCAACAGCCTGGCCCTGAGACGCCAGGTCCCCGTCTCCCGGGGCGAGCTCGTGGAGATCGGCGGCGCCTTTCGCATGCCGGCCATCATGGCGAGGGCCGGCGCCCGGCTGGTCGAGGTGGGAACCACCAACCGGACGCACCTCGCCGACTACGAAGAGGCGCTTGGTCCGGGAACCGGCCTGCTGCTGAAAGTCCACACGAGCAACTATGTGATCGAGGGATTTGCATCGGCAGTGAAGGAAGCCGAGCTCGTGCGTCTCGCCAGGACCCATGGCGTGCCGTTGGCCGTCGATCTGGGCAGCGGTGCGCTGGTCGATTTCAGCCGCTGGGGTCTGCCGAGGGAACCGGTAGTTGCCGAGATCGTGTCGCAAGGAGCAGACCTCGTGACCTTCAGCGGCGACAAGCTGCTGGGAGGCCCCCAGGCGGGAATCGTCGTTGGACGCGCCGATCTTGTCGGACGCATGGCGGCCAACCCGATGATGCGGGCGATGCGTCCCGACAAGATGACACTGGCAGCGCTCGACGCAACGCTGGCTCTCTACGAGGATCCCGACAACCTGCCCCGAACACTCCCGGCCTTGAGCCTGCTGACGCGATCCGTTGCGGACATCACCGGCCAGGCACGGGACCTCGAGAGCGACCTCGCCGGCGTACTGGCACCCGCCTTCACGGTCGAGGTCGTTCCCCTTGAAAGCCAGATAGGCAGCGGGGCACAGCCTGTCACCACCCTCGCCAGTGCCGGTTTTGCCATCCGTCCGGCAGGCTCCGGACGCGGTTCCGACCGGCGCTTGCGTGCACTCGCAGCCGCCCTGCGCCACCTGCCGCGGCCCGTCATCGGATCCATCAGGGACCGCGCTCTCTTCCTTGACCTGCGCTGCCTTGACGACAGGGACACGTTCCGCGCCGGACTGCGGGATCTGAATCTTCCATGATCATCGCTACGGCCGGTCATGTGGACCACGGCAAGACGTCGCTGGTGGCCGCGCTGACGGGCGTCGACACCGACCGGCTGGCGGAAGAGAAGCGGCGCGGCCTCACCATCGATCTTGGATATGCATGGCTCGATCTGCCGTCCGGGCAGCGTGCCGGTTTCATCGACGTGCCGGGCCATGAACGATTCGTGCGGAACATGGTGTCCGGACTCGCCCGGGTCGATCTCGGTCTTCTCGCTGTCGCGGCCGATGATGGCGTCATGCCGCAGACTATCGAGCACGTGGTCGTGCTCTCCCTTCTGGGTATCCGGCAGATGGTGATCGCCGTCACCAAGGCCGACCGTTCCACCGATGAACGCATCGCGTGCGTCGCCGGCGAGGCGCAGGCACTGGCGCGCGATCACGGCTTCGATGTCAGGGCCGTGATCGCCACGTCCGCGTCCGACCAGAGAGGCCTGGGCGAACTGCGTCGCCATCTCGAAGAGGCGACGCAGTCCGTGGCAGAACCGCCGACGGGAGGCGGATTCCGGCTTGCTGTCGATCGATCGTTCATCATGAAGGGCGCCGGGCTGGTGGTGACAGGGACTGTCTGTGCAGGGGAGGTATGCACCGGCGACGCTCTCACCGTGCTGCCTGCCGGCCTCGACACTCGGGCGCGGGCGCTTCACGGCCAGGCCCGACCGGCAGAACGGGCCATCACGGGCGAACGAGCCGCCATCAACCTCGCCGGGCTCAGCCGCGACGAAGTCCGCCGCGGGGACTGGATCGTGACGCCGGACATCCTGGCGCCGTCGCACCGGATCGACGTGATGGTGTCGATCCTGGAAAGCGAACGCCGAACGTTCAACCATTGGCAGGCCGTGCACGTCCACCATGGAACCGGTCACGTGACGGGGCGCGTCGCCCTTCTCGAGGAGTCCGCGATTGCCCCGGGCGGCAGCGGGCTTGCACAACTGCGCCTCGACGGACCGCTGGTGCCGGCCTGGAATGATCGCCTGCTCCTGCGAGACATTTCGGCACGCCGCACGATCGGCGGGGCGCGGGTGCTCGACGCAAGAGGGCCGGCACGGGGACGGGCCCGTCCCGAACGCCTGGCACACTTGAGAGCAGCCGATTGCAACGATCACGAAGAGGCGCTTGGGGCCCTTGTCGCTGTCGCTGCTACCGGTCTCGACCCGGCAGCCTTCTTCTCGTCACGCAATCTGGGGGCCGGTGCCTGCCCGCTGCCCGGACCTCATCGCCGGTTCACCCGGAACGAACGCGAACACGTGATCCACGAACGTCACTGGAACGATCTCGCCGGCCACGTGCTCGACGCAGTCGACGCCGATCATGCGTGCCGGCACGACCGGCTCGGGCCCGCGGCCGGGGAGCTCCATGTGCTGGTTCCCGGACCCGCCGATTCCGTTCTCGTCGGCGCGGTCATTGGCGATCTCTGCCGCAAGGGTACGCTGATGCGGCGCGGGGCCGTGGTCCACCGTCCGGGACGCAAGGCGAAACCGGCGGCGAAGGACCGGGACCTGTGGGCCAGGACCGTGACAGCCATCGAGGTGACGTCGGGCTCACCGCCATCGCTCCATCCGCTTGCCGCCGTACTGGACATGGCGCCCGATGACCTGCGCCGATTTCTTGAACGGATGGCGGCCTTTGGACTCGTGGTGAGAATCGCGCGCAACCGCTATCTCACTCCACGGCAGATCGCCGAGGCGGAATCCACCGTGCGTCACCTTCTCCGGGAGAACCCGGAGGGCATCGGCGTGGGCGACCTGCGTGACGCCCTGGGTATCGGGCGCAATCATGCGGTGGATCTTCTGGAATACCTGGATCACACGGGCGTCACATGGCGCCGTGGCATGCTGAGGTTTGCACCCGAACTCAGGGGTGAACCGGGGCGGTTCTCCAGAACGGCTCGAGTTCCGTGAACGTACGCCACCTGGCTCTCGCGTCGCTTTCGAGGTGTTCCCCCCTTGCCGCCCACCAGCCGGCAACGAGGCCCCTGGCCCGGGCAAGAGGGCGCTTGCCGGAAGCCGACCCGGTGCAGGACCTGATCAGGTCACCGGCCACGGCTGCATCGTTGGCCGCGCCCAGCACATCCTGCAGATCCGAGAGCGCCTGGAGCCAGGGGCCTGTGCCGCGGAAGACCGGGCCGACAAACTGGATGGCATAGCGCAGGCGCTTGATGCGCAGGCGGAGTTGATGACGCGCGACGGGGCTCAGGGTATCGAAACCCTCCCCGCGGGAGAGGACCTGCGCATACACCTCGCTCAAGGCTTCGCTGACATGGGGTTCTGCCGGGCCGTCAAGAACCGGATCTCCCGCAGACCAGCCGCGCTCATGGATCCACTGGCCCAGTGTGAGGACAGCGCTCGTATAGCGTGGCGAACCAACGGCCAGCACAAGCCGGCGGCAGGCTTCCTTTCTGCGGTTTCCGATGCACTCCTCGAGACGGGCGAGGTCACCGTCACCGCGAAAAGCCTCGCGCAGGGGCGCCAGGGTGACATGACTCAAGACATCGAGATCGCGAACTGCGGCGAGACTGGCGGCAATCCACTTCACGTCCGCGGTGAAGCTCGCCTGGCTGCCATCGTCGAACCAGGGCGCAAACAGCTCCAGAGCCGCCCTCAGCCGGCGCAAGGCCACACGCATCTGGTGCACACCCTCAATGTCGCGGCCGTCAAGGGCTGCCGCCTGATTGTTCATCCAGTGCCCGTAGCAGCGTCCCAGTGTCAGGGCGATGGCGTCATCGAGACTCGTTCCGGGGTCAAGAACGAAGGCGCCGGCCTTGCTCCAGGCCGGCGGCAGACCACCACCGAGTGCATAGCCGCGCTGGGACTTCGTGAAGGCCTCGATGGCCAGGGGCGTCTGGCGATGCATTCCGAGTGCCAGGCTGTAGAGATCGCCGATCCCGCCTTCCATGAGTTCGAGCTCGATTTCGCTCAATGGCTCCCTGGCGCCCGACGCTTCGACGAAACCGTTGTCGATCGCCACCTCGACTCTCGATCCCCTGCCCTGATCCTCCAGCATGAGTACCCGGCGGTTGATCCTGGTACGGAAGGCCGGCACGAGATCGCCATCGGCGATATCCGCATACCCCGAACCGGCGGCCTGGCGAAGCAGGGCGGCGCATGGCCGAGGTCCGGCGACCGGATCTTCCCGTTCAAGGCGAAAGGCGGTGTGTCCGGCCGGATCGAACATCTTGGCGGTCTGCACGAAGGAATCGCCGAGACTCCGCACACGCAGTGCAATGCCGTCCTTTTGCAGACGGCCCCCCGCTGTGTCGAAGTAGCGTGAATCGATGCAGCGCTCACCGAGATCCCGCGCCATGCGCAGCGGCGGCTGGTTGAGAAGAGATCCTGCGGCTTCCGGCGAGACGGCGAACTTGAGCTCGATCTCCGACGCCCAGCTGTTTCTCGTCGCGGCCTTCATGGAGGCATCTCGTCGTATCGGGCAAGGTGATCGGCGAAATCGTACCAGGACGCCCTGGAACCGACATAAACATGATCATCGGCCTGTCGCCCGGGATCGCTGTCAAGGGAACCGAAGGGAATCACTGCAACCATGCGTCCGCGGTCATGGCGGGGCATGACGGAACCGCAAAGGGCGCAGAACGACTGGGCGAAATACCGCGCACCGGGCAGATGCCAGATTCTGAGGTGGTCTTCGCCTCGTGTGAACCGAAGGTCCCCGATATCAAGAAAGCCGTTGGTCGTGTGGGCCGCGGCGCGCGCCTTGCGGCACCGCGAGCAGTGGCAGTTGTGCACCTGCGTGAAACGGGGTGCGGCCTCGTAGGCGATGGCGTTGCACAGGCAACTGCCGTGAAGGACATCGGCCTCCGGCGCGGCCCGTGCCGGCATGTCGATGACCGGTCCATCAATCTCCTCGCCCCAGATGTCGTGACGCGGCAGACCGTCGGCAATGATATGCCACGGCGCCTGGAAGGCGGCAAAGATGTGCGCTTCGGGCCTGGCGCCGGGATCGCCATCGAGACCACCCACCGGCACCTCCGGATCTCCATCGACCGGCACCACCGATCCACACCGGGAGCAAAAGGAGCGAACAGCTCCGGGGGATGATTCGAAGACGCCTGTCTGGTCACTGCCGGCAAGGAAGGTCACGGACTCCGGATCCACCGCGGCATAGGTGGCAAACGGCGCCCCATGGGCCTTGCGGCACATGGAGCAGTGGCAATGCGTCATTCCGGTGAGCGGGCCGTCGATACGCCAGCGCACCGCTCCGCACAGGCAGCTTCCTGTGACCATGACCTTGATCTCCCTCCCGTTCCGTCAGGCGCCCTCGATGATCCTGCGCGCATCGCTCACGACGCGGCCGTATCCATCGAGAAGGGCCGCGACATCGTCGCAAAGCGCCGCGAAGGTCAGGCCGATCTCTCTCGATGCCTCCATGTCCCCGGTGGTGTAGACGTTCATGCCGAAGTCCTTTCCGGTCTTGCGGCACGCTTCGGCAACCCGGCTCCGGTCACGCATGTCGGCGGCGCCGAACGCGCCCTTGCGGCCCCGCGCCATGTTGAGATCCGCCGGCCCGAGAAAGATCCCGTCGACGCAGTCGAGTGCCAGAATGGCGTCGACATCCTCGAGAGCGCCGACGGTCTCCACCATGGGAAAACAGCGCACGCGGGTGTTCTCGGCAGCATAGAACGCTTCGTCACCACCACCGTAGCCGAAGGTCCGGCCGCCCCCGACGCTGCGGTCACCCATGGGCGGATACTTGGCGAAAGCCGTCACCTCTCGCGCATGATCGAGGTTGTCGACATGGGGGATGATGACCCCGGTCGCTCCGGAATCGAGCGGGTTCTGGACCGCGATGCGCGTCGGTTCGGCAACCCGGACAAAGGATTGAAGGCCCGACTCGCGAGCCAGCAGGATCAGCCGGTCGACGTCGCTGCGATCGAAGACGCCGTGTTCCATGTCGATGGTGATGCCATGGCACCCGTGGATCCTGGCCGCTTCGACAGCGGCCGCATTGGCGCTGGCAAGCCACAACGTATAGGTGACCGGTAACCGGTTCATGATGTCCTTCCCGATGACCCCCCCTGGAGGGATCGCAACCTTGAGCGGTTTTCGCCATAGTGGCGCAAGATGCTCAGGCAATTCAATGGAGTTGACGCCATGCCAGCCATCGCCATGGAAGACGATCGCCCCATCCTCACCGACGGGGGCATGGGGGAGGCCCTTGCCGGCATGGGATTGCGCCAACCCGGCTCACCCTTCTGGTCGGGACGCGCACTCATCGAGGCACCCGATGCCGTCCTGGGACTGCACCGCGACTTCATCCGTGCCGGTGCCGATCTCATCATCACCAACACCTATGGTGTCGTGCGGTCCTTCATGGCGGATCTCGGCATCGAAGAGCGGTTCCGTGAACTCAATCTCAAGGCCCTCGAACTCGCCCGCCATGCCGTCGACGCCGAGAAACGCGACATCCTGATCGCCGGCTCACTGCCGCCACTGTCGGACAGCTACCTCCCCGATGAGGTTGAACCGGAGGAAATCCTGGCGGAACGCTATGCCGAACAGGCTGGCATCCTTGCCAGCGGTGTCGATCTCTTCATCTGCGAGACACTCACCACTCTGTCCGAGACCCGTGCGTCCGCGGCGGCGGCGGCGGCCACCGGCAAGCCCGTGTGGATTGGCTGGTCGCTCCACGAAGACCGGGAGGCGTCACTCAAGGACGGCACCAGCATCGCCGAGGCCGCTCGCAGTGTCGCCGATCTGCCGGTCAGCGCCTTCATTGCCAACTGCTGCACACCGGAGGCGGTGACACGGGCCCTGCCCGAACTGATGGCCACCGGCCGTCCCACTGGTGGCTACGCCAACACCTTCGCACCGATCGATCCCGGCAACACTTCGGTCGGCCACCGCCATGACCTCGATCCCGAATCCTACCGCGACCATGTCGCCCGGTGGCTCGCTGGTGGTGCGCGCATCGTCGGCGGGTGCTGCGGCACCCTGCCCCGCCACATCGCGTTGCTGAGATCCCTGATCGATGACGGTCCACCCGGGTAGGACGGTCTCCCTGCCCTATTGCAGGCTCACGTCAGGCATGGGCGTGTAGGCGTGTCCGCCGTCTTCCATGGCAGCCTCGCGACCACCGAGTTCGGCGATCTTTCGCGCCTGGTCGGCGAAACAGCGCCGGTTGACCGCTTCGCAGTCCACAATGGCGCCGAGGCGCTCCTCGCAGGCAGCCCGTGTGGCGTCATGAGACGGATGCCGGCCAAGATCGGCGGACTCGACGGGATCGTCGGCCATGTCGAAGAGCTGCGGTGCGAATCCCGGATAGGCGACGTACTTCCAGTTCCGCCAGCGCATCATGAACATGCCGGTGACGGCGCCGCGCTCGTGGTACTCCGAGAGGACGGCCCGGTCATGGTGACCGCCGGCCGCAAGATCCTGCAAGGCGACGCCGTCGAGGCCACCGGCACCGTCGAGTCCGTGGGCCTTCAGGATGGTGGGCTGAAGATCGATGTGGGAGGCCGGTGAGGCACAGCGCTGTCCCGACGGCATGCCGGGTCCGGCGGCGATCAGAGGGACAGCCGACGATTCCTCGTACATGTTCATCTTCGCCCACATGCCGTGGTTGCCGAGCATTTCGCCGTGGTCGGACACATAGATCACGAGAGTGTTGTCGGCCTCGCCGGACGCCTCGAGGGCGGTGAGCACGCGCCCGACGTTGTCATCGAGGAAGGAGACGTAGCCGTAGTAGGCATGCCGCGCCTCGACGACATGGTCATCGTCCCGGAAATGCCGGTCGTAGTCCCAGATCGTCTGGCAGACGTCGAGAACCGGATGGTCCGGCCGCTCTCCCGGTGCCCGCAGACGCGGCAGATCGATCTGCCGCCTGTCGTAGAGATCATGGAACGTGTCGGGAGCCACGATAGGATGGTGCGGCGCCACGAATGAACAGAACAGTGTCCACGGCTGATCGGTTCCCGGAGCGACATCGCCAAGCCATGAGCAGGCAAGCTCGGTGACCTTGCGGTCGTATCGCGTGTAGCGCGATTCACCCCGGCCGATATCGAGGGCAAAGTCCGCGTTGCTGGCATAGGATTCAAGGCCATCGCGCACCATGGACGAGGTGAAGCCGGTCCCGTTCAGTATGTGGACCGGGATGATCTCCTGCGTGAAGCCGTTGTCGTCCTCGCTCGAACGGAAGTGGAGCTTGCCGATGGACTCCACCCTTCGCCCCTCCTCCTGGAGCCGGTGCCCCCAGCCTCTGAACGAACCGTCGTAGGGCTCGGCACTCGACCATGTGCCAAGCTGGTGGACCCAGCGGCCGGTCTGCATGGCGGCGCGGGCGGAAACACAGATGGGCGCCGCCGAATAGGCGACATCGAAGACGGTGCCACGTCGTGCCAGAGCATCGATGTTGGGCGTGAGAACCAGAGGATGTCCGTAGCAACCCGCCGCGTCGCGCCAGTGCTGGTCCGAACAGATGACAAGAACGTTGCTGGTCATGGTCCCTCTTTCGGGTCGTCCCGCTTGAGTCTGCACACCCTTGTGGTCAAATGACCACCACCCCGCTACCACAGGCCTCCCGAGTCTTGAAGACGCTTCCCGCCAAGCTGCAGTTCCAGCGCACGACCCCGGTCTTCACCGAGGAGACGGTGCCATCGGGCCTGCGGACGGCGCATCGGACGAAGGCGGGAACCTGGGGCAGGATCATTGTCCTGGAGGGACGGCTCCTCTACCGGATTCACACTTTGCCCGACGAGGAACACATCCTCGATGCGGACACCCCCGGCATTGTCGAACCTGAAGTGGAACACGAAGTCGCGCCCTTGGGAAAGTCAAGGTTCCGCGTCGAATTCTTCCGCTGAGTGCCGTGGTTGACGCGCTGACGGCGAGTCGGAACGCCTCGGCGCGGCGCGGCACATCCACGACCATCGCGACTGCGGCGCGGGCCGACAAGCGACCACGTGATCCTGCCACTGCTGTTCGACATGGCGCCAGCACATCCCTCTCGGATGCAGCTTTCCTCCAGATACGGGCTTCGGGAACCATCCGGTCAGGGTGTCACGGAGCCGCGAAAGGCGTCGATGGTGTGACGAAAAAATTATGACTATCACACCTGTATGAACTCACCAGTGGACAACGCGCCCCTCTCTACTCGGCTGTAATTACATCACAATAATGCCTCTGTCAAGCACTCCTGACGACATATGGCCTGTACTAGATTGCATATCCGGCATCGCGTAGTTGCATTCGGGGAAGTAATCGATACCATTTCTCCAGTGTGCCAAATACGGCGGTACCCCGCCAGTACATGGCAAACACGAACAATGGGAAACAATGAGACGCATGGAGGTTTCATGATGTATCAATCGTATATGCACCTCGTCACGCCTTCTGACTGATGCCGCCATATGTCGTCCCGCTCACCGGCGCCTGTGCGAATGATGGACACGAAGGAGCCGAAGCGCAAGGCGCGTTCCATCATGGCCTCCGACAGCGAGTGGGCACGGATCGGCGAGCGCGCCCGTGCCCTCGACATGCCCATCTCGCGCTTCGTCGTGCAGCAAGTTCTCGGCACCACAACCAGACCACAAGATGTGACCACAATGAGGCCACAAGACGTGACCACATCCGGACCACAAGCAATGACCACATTCGGACCACAACTGCCTGGCCTTCCGACCGATCTGCAGTGGCGCCTCGCGCACCATCTCCTGGTGCTCGCCCGCATCGAACGCTACCGCTTCGAACGCGCCGGCTCCGGCGAGGCCTGGCAGGCGATCGAGGAGGAGGCCAAGGCATTGCTGGAGGCCGAGGCGCTGCTCGACGGGAAGGGGGAACACCGATGAGACGCAATCAGAAGTTCAGCGTCAGCGCCCGCCCGAGCGACTGGCAGGAGATCGGCCGGCGGGCGAAGGAGGCGAACATGACGATCTCGGACTTCGTCGTCGCCTGCGTCCTTGAGGACGAGGACGACATGCGCCTGGCGCTCTCGGAAGCCAAGCAGCGCGATCTCCCTCAACCGGGTGAACCGGACCCTTCTGGTTCTCGAGGACCTGCTTGCGCCGCTGCCGGGGAGTGACGTCACGGCCATGGAGGCTCTATCGTTTCTCTTTTCCGCGGCCCGGGACTTCCAGTCGCGGACACAGATCCGTCAACGCGCCGCGGCACGCAGCGCCACCGTCTCCACAACACTGCACACACTCATGGCCGACGGACGCATCGAGCGGACGTCCGGATCCTGCTGGCGCCTGGTGAACGACGACGCCTGACCGCGTCCCGTTCCCGTTCCGGCGCATCCCCTGGCGTTGCAGGGAACGGGAACGGGAATGCCCATCACACCCGCTCCCCGGGCCAGCGACAGCCCGGCGCCGGCGATCGCCTCATGCATGCCCGTCCGTGCAGCCGCGCTGAAGCCGTCAAACCGGCACCGCCACCCTCTCACGCCACCACTGTCACCCGACGAGTCCCGACAGGCGCGTGACCCGGACACCACGGCGCATCCCCGTCGCCCGAAAGGCAACACTTGCCTGCCAGCTCGCTTCCAATGTCCATCAAACAACATGATCCCGGCACCGTCAGGTGTCCTGGAGACGCTCACGAGGCAACAGATCAATGCATGCGGGCGCGCGCACCGGCGGGAACGCGTGGCCGGCCTGCACCGGTGGCGGGCGGGGCGGCGGCACCCGTGCAATGCATGCGGGCGCGCGCACCGGCGGGATCGCTTGCCCGGCCTGCAGTGGTGGCGGCGGTGCGGTCGCATCCGTTGCGCGCTCCGTCCGTCGGGCGGCGCGCGAGAGCGGCGGACCGATCCGCCGCAGTCGCCGATTGCGCACGCTCCGAAATCCACACTGTAATATTCGCTTTAAACACGATTGACTCATTGTCACTCCACCGGATTGCGGATAATGTTCAAGATGGCCTCACAGTTACAGCGGATCGCGGTCCGCGAAACCGTCGGGAGTGTGTCATGCTGGAAACGGAGAGAAACATGTCGAGTGCGTTTCGTATCGTGTCGTCCGCCGGAGCGGGCGCGATATTGGAAAGGGCTCCCGGGGCGGCGCTGTCCGGTGCAGGCGGCGGCGCTCCCGTCCGGCATGCGAGTCCCGACTTGACATCGGCTTCCGATCCGCGCGTGTATAATTTGCCAGCGGCCAGCGGCCAGCGGCCAGCGGCCAGCGGCCAGCGGCCA
>MKWU01001408.1_pt1 | contig 41599 bp, 49 predicted proteins | sample 809101 | NCBI WGS metagenome assembly MKWU01 (sample SAMN05860141, study PRJNA318959) | sponge metagenome | host: Aplysina aerophoba | place: Slovenia: Piran, Adriatic Sea, Gulf of Piran | collected 2013-05-07
GAGTGGCTCTACCAGATCATTGCGCGCGGTCCGTCCCTGCTATTGCCCTGGAATCTCCTCCCGCAACACGTGTTCTGGCTGGGACTCGATATCCTGATCTTCGGCTCGCTGGCAATTTGGTGGACCTGCCGGATCATGGCGGACGAGCTGCGGTACCAGGTTGCCGGCCGCGAGAAGGCGGCCGAGGACAAGTTGCTCGAAGCCGAGGAAAAGAGTGCCGCAGCGGACGATCGTATGCGGGAAGCCGGAGCACGGGAGGCGAGGCTGAAGGTGCTCGAGTCACGGGTGGCGGCGCGCGAGTCCGAGGCGGCGAACCGGGAGCTGGAAGCGCAGGCTCAGGTCGAGGACAAGAACACGGAGATGAAGAAGATGAGCGTGGCGTTGACGCGGCTGAAGAAAGAAAACAAGGATCTGGAAGGCGAGGTCAGACAGTTGCGCGGAGGTTCCTGAACGTCGGGTTCCCCCACCCGCGTGGCGCCGCCAAAGGTCAGGTGGCCCGCATGGGCGCTCCGCAGTCGCTGGTGAGCAAGATCGAGGTTGGCGAGCGGCGCCTCGACCTGCTGAAACTGCGAGCCATCTGCCAGGCACTCGGCCTGTCCCTCGGCGAGTTCGCCGTGCGTCTCGAGAAACGCCTGGGCAGCGCCGCGTTAAGCAGATGGCTCCCTGCCGACGACGGCCCTGCCTCCTCAGTCCTGGACGGTGACCGTGCCGTCGAAGTAGCCGGGCGGCATCTGCACGTCCCACAGGGCATTGTTGGCGATGGCCAGGCCGCGCACGCGGATCGCTGCACGCCAGTCCGGCGCCTTCAGCCTCGCCACGCGGGTATGCCGCTTGGCTCCGGGCCGTATGCCAACCAGGCAGCCGGCGTCGCCCAGCCCCCGGTAGATGTCCGGACGGGTGAAACTGTGACCGCGCTTGCGGATGAGCCCAAGGAGCAGGTCCACCGCTGTCGGCGCCGTCAGGAAGGACACCTCCGGGGTGATGAACAGGTCGCCGGGATTACTGCCCAGCCGCAGGCGCCTCGACCACGCCGCCCGCCGCAGCGCCTGCAGGAAGATGCGCGGCACGTCCGGACGCTGCCGGTTGATGTGGCCGGTGAAGTACAGCATGGAGCCGAACATGCCGCCCGGGGCGCCGGGCTCCGCGCAGGCCATCACGTCCACCGCCAGGTCGAGCGTCACGAGCGACTGTTCGTAGACCTTCAGGAAACAGGGCGCCAGGGTGCTGACCTGGGCCTGCGTCGGCTGGGCGTCCAGCCAGGTGATGTCGATCCTGGCGTCCGATGCCTCCTCCAGTTCCCGGAAGGAGACGCCGCCGCCGAAGAGCGGCTGCCAGCAGGCGTCTCCGGCCTGCAGCCTGTCCTTGAAGACGTGCCAGTCCTCCACTCTCCCCATCTTGATGCGCAGCCGGCACAGGGTGTGCGCCAGGTAGCGCAGGCTCATGGCGAAGAAGAGCGCGAGGCGGACGCGCGCCTCAAAGACAGCCCGTGCCTCCCTGTCCCAGCGGTCCGGCATCTTGTTTCGCCACATCACGTTTTCCTTCATGACCGGCACCGCCTTGCAGCCTTCGGCCAGGCAGGCGCGCACGAACGGCTTGCCGCTGCCCTGCGGCGCAGGGAGGCCGTCCAGACGCTTGGTGATGCGCTCGACGTAGGGCTGCCAGAGGTATTTACCATCCTCCGGGTCGCGCTGGGGGATGAGTTCGGCGAGCTCCTCGACCTCAGGCAGGGCCGGCGGTGGTGCGGGGGTATCCGGGGGATCTGTCGGCTTGTCGACATTGCGGTTCCAGAAGGCCATGGCGGGCCCTCCCTGTTCGTGAGTGGTTTCGGGATACGGAGAGTTTAGGGAGCGTCCCGGATCTGTCAATCGGCGTGCCGCTCGCCGTTTGTCTTGGCCCTCTTCCGCGCCTGGGGTATACTGGCTTCATTGCTCAAAAACCCCGGATTTCTTTCTTCTTTGGTACGTGAGTTTCACCGGGGTTCTCTGGTACCCGAAAAGACGGTCTTGCTTCCTGCTTTGGGCGAGGGGTTTCCGTCTTGTCCTCCGCCTTGGTGTCCAGGCAGCGTCGGCGGATCTGCCGGTGCCGGCCTTCGGACCTGAAGAAGACCTGACGGTCTTGCTTCAGGGTCAGTCCATAACCCTTTGCTGTTTGACCGCGCCAGCCTGATGGCGTCCTTGCTTCAGGGTCAGTCCATGACTCCGCAGTAAACCGTTTCAGCGTAGTTCTCCAACCCTGAAGGAGGCGATGGCCTTGTTCACGGTGCAACCTGCAACTTTCGGGCTCTTCGAAGACGTCGAGGTAGTGACGTTGGACGAAGCTCTTGAGCGTGATACCCGAACCGCGAAACGGGTGAGTATTCCTGTACGCGGTGCAGCCCGTAATCTTTCGGCTTCGTTACCTCAATCGACCCGTATGGTCGGTGCCACCCGCAATGGCGTCCCAAGACGCCACCTGCACGGCGCCCCCAGGCGCACCATGGTCGACGTCCAGTCGACCTACGGCCTTGGGCATTGCGTGCAGCAATGCAGGGGATGTGAGTCCGGCGTCCAGCCGCAGGCGAGCAGGCCCCAGGAGACGCCATCCCGCTACGTGGGCGGGAGATGCGTCACTGAGCCCTCAGCGCAGTGACGCATTTTTGCATGCGTCTTGTAAACCTTTGTCCTTCAAGGACATAACAGGACTCCAGGAATTGGTTCCTTCCCGTGCCCTGCCCGTGACGGACCCGGCCGTGTCCGCGCTTTCCGGAGCGTTAACCACGACGGCTTGCGGTAACCGTGCAACTGCCTTCGAGGCGGTTGCCGTCCAATAAAAGGCAGCCTTTGAACGCTGTATGGACAAGGCGCAACCCCGCGCCCTTGGGCCCTTTAAGCCATCCCACCGACGGTGTGGATGCGGGCCACTTACTCTCACCACACGGAAGACCATCGGGGTATGTTACAGATCGAGTTCGAGCTCAGGAAGATGTGCCGCGAGCACCGTGTTGACGGGCGTACCACGCAGAGCGACCGCCTGGAACTGGCGGCTACCATCGCACGCGATCTCGACGCCTGCGGCTATCACAGATTCTCCCGCCAGAAGAGCTGTTCCAGGAAGCTGAAAGACAAGCACGTGCGCGGTCTCGTCCAGCACTGGACGGGGAAGGGGCTGAGCCCCGGAACGATCAACAACCGGCTGGCCTTCTTAAGGCTTGTCTGTGACTGGACCGGGCGTGGCGGCGTCATGTCGAAGCGTAACGCCGACTACCACGAAGGCAAGCGGATTCGTGAGGCCACGGTGAGCAAGGCGGCCTATATCGGGACGGAGGTTCTGAGCCGGGTCCGCAACCGCTACGCGCAGGCCTCTCTCAGGCTCCAGGTGGCCTTCGGGCTGCGCCGCAAGGAGGCGCTGATGATCCAGCCCGACTGGGCCGACCGCGGCAACCGCATCGTTCTCCACGACACCTGGACGAAGGGCGGCAGGCGGCGGGAGATTCCGATTACCACCCAGGCCCAGCGCCAGGCCCTGGATCATGCCAAGGCAGTGGCCGGCAAGGGGTCCCTGATCCCGCCGTCCCTGTCGTACAAGGGCTACCGAGACGGGCTGTGGCAGAATGCCTGCAGGAGCATCGGGCTCACCGGCACGCACGGCTTTCGTCATGCCTACGCCCAGGACCGCTTCGAGGCGCTGGCGGGCTTTGCCTGTCCGGTGCGCGGCGGCCCGAAGCGGGGCGAGATGACGGCCGAGCAGTTGCAGCTCGACGAGTGGGCCAGAGGCCGGGTGTCGGCGGAACTTGGACACGGGAGGCGGAGGGTAGTTGAAGCGTATTGCGGAAGGGGATAAGAGTAGATGGCCAAATCGACAAGGGTGACGTTCGAGCTGCCGCCGGCGTCGCACAGGATCCTGGAGCAGGCGGCGCAGGACAACGGCATCAATGTGCAGGCGGCCGCATCGCTCATCCTGCAGGCGGCCTTGGCACGCCGCGTCAGCGGCCTGGTACCGAAGCCCCCGCAGAAGGTGAAGAACGGATCGGGCGGCAGGGCGCCGGTTGAAACTCCGGCCGACGACGCTGTAGACCCCGGCCGCTCGGCGGTGCCAGGCGCAACGGCGCCCCTGGGGTTCTCTGAAGACGACGGGACGCAGTAGCCTCACACGGGGTGGCAACAAGCGGTCGCCGGAGGAAAGAAGGCGATGACTGACGCGCTCATCGACAGGAACCCGGATATTCTGGGCGGCACGCCCGTGTTTGCCGGCACCAGGGTCCCCGTGCGCATCCTGATGGAACATCTGGAAGCGGGTGACCGGCTGGGCGAGTTTCTGGACGATTATTCCACGGTGTCGCGGCGCCAGGCAGTCGCACTTCTGGAGCGTGCGACCGCGATGCTGGTGTCCGCTACCGATGAAGCTACTCCTTGACGAGTCCGTGCCCAGGTGGCTTGCTGCGTTCTTTCCAGAATCGCGCATCGTACGCAGGGTGCAGCAGATGGGCTGGGCAGGCACTGGCAACGGCCGTCTGCTGTTTCTGGCCGCCGGTGAACACTTCGACGTCCTTGTCACGGTCGACCGAGGCATCGAGCATCAACAGAACGTGGGCACCCTGCCGATTGCGGTTGTTGTCATGTTGGTGCGCCGCAAGCGGCTGAGGGAACTGCAATCGCTCGTCCCTGGGGTGATTTCGGTATTGTCCGGAGACCTGCAGAAGCGCATCCACTATGTTTTGGCTTGAGTCAGTCGACATATCGTCAATACCGCCACGCGATCCCGGATTGAACGTCGGCGGGCGCAGCTCGCAACACCCCGTGATCATGTTGTCGTCGGTTTGTCGGCAGCCGCAGATTCCGCAGTCTTCACCTTTCCCGTCCTGGCCTGCGGCCGCCCTGCGGCTCCGAGCCTGGCTGCCAGTTGTTTCTGGTGCCTGGGCAACTCCGCGGCCGCCTGGGCGGCTTCCTCTTCGCTGACCGCTCCCGACAGGTCGCCGTGCCTGTCGTAACGCGGTGCCCCCTCGGTCAGGCATTCGAGGTAGGCGATGCGACGCCTCAAGTCGCCGTGGAACCATCCCTGGATGGCAAGACGCCATACCCGGCCGGAGACCGTCTCGCCGTCCTCGGCCAGCGCTTGGCGCAGACGGGCCGACTCGCCGACAGCCCAGGGCTTGAGGTCCTTGTGAGCACGCGGGAAGAGGACCGGGAAGCGTCTGCGCAGGCGCCTGAGCAACTGCCGTCCTTTGAGCCTGGAGCCGTTGGTCGTTTGTCTTGCCGGCATGGGTATTCCTCTCGGCGTTCGGATCATGGGAGGTCCGTTCATCGAGAATAGCACGGCTGGCGCCGGCGTCTTCGTGCCCCCGGGCAGTGCCAAGGGCGGTGAGGTATGGAAGCTCGGCTGGTTCTCTCGGGCGCACCAATTTGTTCGCTGTCCTTACAACCCTCGTTCTTCGGAGCCCGCACATGCTTCCCGTTCTGACCGTCAATCGCTCCTTCCTGTACGACTTCATGGATGCCGAGCCACCGTGTGGTGCTCTTGGCATGGTTGAAGAAAACGGCCGCCAGAGTGGCTTTGTGGCACTGCACCTTGATGAGGAGATCCCCTCGGAGGTGACGGCCAGGGGTTTCCGGTTCGGGCATTCCCTGCTTGGCGGCGACACGTTTGAAGTGGTCCATTTCGCCTTCGAGTTCTATGGATTCGGAACCTGGAACCTCCTGATCAATCCGAACAACCCGCTGGTGCAGGCAGTCCTGACACGCATGCTTGAAGACGGGGACTATTTCTTCTTTGCCCTGAGTTCAGACGGACGAGCGACGGCTTTCCGCTCTGAAATGAGACAGGACGTGCTCTTTTACGTGAGAGAACATTTTCCGCGTGTGCAGCGTTCGACGACGACGGAGACCGAGTACGATCTGGCCTGTCTGGCTTTCGCTAAGAAGCCGAGGCCTCCTGGTCCCTTGCTTCATTGGGTATGTCGGGACAACATGGCGCTTCTGGACCTGAGTACGGACCGTTTTGAGTTGACGCCGACGTCTTTATAGCCGGTTTGCTGTGAAGGCGTACTTTAAGCGGGGATCATGGCGACTGCCAATACGCGTTTCTGGGGACAGACCAAAAAGCGATGACCGACATCCACCAACCGCATGACCGACTCTTTCGGGCCGTCTTCTCCGATACCAATGAAGCCGCCAGTCTATTACAGACTGCGCTGCCCGACACCATTCGGGACAGCTTTGACTGGACGACTCTGATCTTGCTTGACGGTACCTTCATTGACGAGGGCCTGCAAGGGAGCCAGTCAGACCTGCTCTATCAGATCGAGCACACCAAGACCGGTCAGCCTGTCTCCGTATATATGCTACTCGAACACCAGTCGTCGCCCGATCCATGGCTGCGCCTGCGGCTTCTGCGTTACTGTTGCAGGATTTGGGAAGCCGAGCGCCGCGACGATCCGGGAAGGTCTGAATTGCGGCCTATCGTGCCGGTGGTGTTCTACCAGGGGGCACGCGGCTGGAATCATTCGACCGAGTTTGCTGATCTGTTCCCCGAGGCCGTGCGGTCTCTATCGTGGGTGCCGCGGTTCACCCACGAACTGCTAGACCAGACCACCCTGGACCCCGAAGCCGTTACCGGAAACGTCAAGGGGCGCATCGTCCAGTTGTTGATGATGGTTGCCTTCGGTCGTCACGTGGAAGCAGCCCTAGACAGGGCAGCGCGCTGGACCTTGTTGCTGCATCAGACCGAGGGCGGAGTCGATGAGTTTCGCCGGTTCATCGCATATCTGGCGAACGTACAGGACGACGGCAGCGCCATCGAGACGTTCAGCGAGGCGCTTGAGCGCTACGGGCTGGACATGAAGGGAGAGATTATGACCTACGCAGAACAACTGCTGGCCGAGGGTCGCGCCGAAGGTGAGGCGAGAGGACGGATGGAAGGAGAACAGCATGGCAAGGTGGAAGTCGTAGAGGGTCTGTTACGGGTTGGGGTAACGTGGGAGGTCATTGAGGCCGCCACCGGACTGACTGAGACCGGCTTCCAGGAACTCAAGGCGGAGTTGGCGGGTTCCGATGCCGTGCCGTAATTTCCCCCACCTACGCCCCGCTTGCATTGCCGGGAACGGACCGCATTGATCTTGGTGATCCCACCATGTTTGAGGCGAGATCCACGTCGTTGCCAGGGATGGAAATTCTGCGGTGGGGAATCTGCCGCAAACACTGCTCCGACCAGTTAGTGCTTTGTTCAATACCCAACCGTGCCACACAATCCAATAGCGGGGCAGCAACAGGGATAGCCCACAGGCAGGGGATTGATCAGCCAACACCACCCTCCTGGCGTCTGGCACGTGGACCCGTATTGCCCTATTGGCGACGGGTCTTTCGCCGCCCCGTAGGGCAATGTGCACATTCGATATCCGTTGGTCTCCGTAAGAACAACAGAATGCAGCAGCACGATGATTATCCATGAGAGGTGAACCCATGCTGATGCACGATCCACCGCATCCCGGCCAATTTATCAAGCGGCAGTGTCTTGCCCCTCTGAAACTCACCGTGACCGAAGCGGCAAAAGGGCTTGGTGTTTCGCGCAATACGCTTTCCATGTTGCTTAACGGTCGCCTCGGGATCTCCCCGGAGATGGCTATTCGCTTGTCGCATGGTTTCGGCGGCAGCCCGGAGAGCTGGTTGCAGCAGCAGATGCAGTACGACCTGTGGCATGCACGACAGCGCCAGGGAAAGATCAAGGTGCGGAAATTTGAGGCCGCGTAGCCACCCCTGACCGGAGCGTTTGTGCCGCTTTGGCTTTGAGTATGTGGGGGCTGTTTTGGCAGGACGTGGCGCGAGCATTCTGGCGATGGGAGGCGGCGAGCTCGAAGATGATCTGGTGCGGGACGTGACCGAGGTCATGACGTCGCTGTGTGCTCGTCCCTACGGGAGGCGTTCCGCCCGGCGTCGCGCTGAGCGAGCCCTGGCGGCAGCAAGGGAGGCGTGATGAAAGCGACCTGCCAGACTCGCATCGTGGCCTATGGCGAGGGAATTCGCGCGGCCGGCGAATTTACTCACTGTCATTTGGATTCGTCAACATCCGTCCGGCCGTCCTCCCTGTCCTGCAGTTCAAGGCCTGCCTCCAGAAGTTCGCATACCACGCTCGACAGCGACCTGCGGTTCTCCCAAGCGATCTCCCGCAGTGTTTCGTGGAGTTCGAGTGGTAGCGAGACGTTCATTTGGGACTTGGTAATCGGACCCATGCGGCCGGGTGTTCCGCCCGCCTGGCTGCCAGCCACCCGTGCGGGCGGCGTCACTCTTCTGTATGTCGTCATGCATAGCCTCATAACGCGAGTAAGTTGCGCACACGCCCTTAAATTGTTTTGGGTTGCTATTGACGAAATGTAATTAAGGGACGTAATATTGTCAATCAGGTGGTAGGAACGGTGACTCCGTTTATCCCAGGTGTGGCACTCAGGCACCGGGCTGGCGGTTTCCGAACACTCCCTGCCGGCCCCTGGTGCCTGGGGGCTTATTGCCGGGTTGACGCAGCGCCGTGACCATCGCCTTTTCACATCACACCTAACACCTGGTGTTAATCTCTAAAGGGAGTTATCCGTTATGACACGATTCGCGAAATTGACTCTGCTACTTATCGTAGCAGGAGCGTTCGCGCTGGCCGGTTGCGGCGGGGACGACAACGGTGGGCTGTCGGCCGAGGATCAAGCGCGCATTGCGGCGGCTGAGGATGCGGCTGCGATGGCTGCGGCTGAGGCCGAACAAGCCAAGATGGACGCTGCTGCCGCTGCTGCCGAAGCCGAGCAGGCCATGATGGACGCGGCCGATGCCGAAGCCGAGGCCGAGGCTGCCAAGACCGCGGCTGCAGAAGCGGAAGAGAAGGCCGCGGCTGCCGAAGAGGCGGCTGCCGAAGAACCCGAGGTACCCGAAGTCGATACCTCCGAAATCGACGCACAGATTGCCGAGTTGACCCAAAGGCTGGAAGACGCGACGGCTACGCCGATGACGCCGCTGGAGATTCTGGGCGGGACGAAGAGTACGGCGAGTGCTGCGGACCGGGCGGCGATGGCGGAGAAGATCGCCGGACAGTTGAACATGGCGTATGACCATGACATGGACGAGGGCATGGTCAATTTGCCAGAGCTGATGGAGTTAGGAGACGTTGAGGCAGACGTTGATAAGAGAACGCGAAACGTTTCCCATGCGACCGCTGGGGTCAAGACCGTCGGTGCCAAGATCATGTCCAGCGACGGCACGTCGAAGGACGGTGGCTTCCTGAGGCACAGCTTCACGGGCGGCCCGACGATTGACCTGACCTCGCCGGGCGATATCGAAACGCTTACGCTGACCAACCTGTTGAAGGTAAACGACGTTGATCTCAAGAGCTTTGCGCTCAAGGAAACCGACAAGATAAGGACGGCGGTTACCGACCTGGCTGGCTTAGAAGCGGGCGCGGCGAACATCCCGCTTACCCCTGTTGCCGATCCTGTGGAAGCAGGACAAGCAAGTCATATGACCACGACGACGCTGGGCGCCGACGGCTCCATGCACATGGTTAGGAAGGTGACGGCTACCGGTGTGGTCAGCAATGAGCAGACCACATTGTACGTCGACGGGTCGAAGATCGTGGAAAATGCCAAGCCTGCTATTACCGCCGCGGTCGGTGCTGCCCCGACGGATGCCACCCCGGACTCCAACGCCTTCGCTATCATTACGCAGGCGGACGGTACCAGATTGCGCTTTGGTAGAGCCGCTGATGCTGACACCGCAGCCCCCGCTGATAATGATTACATGAGCTACGATCCGGACCCAGCTGCACCCCTTCCCGCCACCGTCGCCTCCCTCCCTACTGTGGATCTCGCGACAGCTTTACGGGATTATGCGCAGTCCACGGTCAAGCCTTTACAGCACAACGCCAAAGGCTACGGTGCATGGCTAACCGATAGCTTCTTCGTGGCCTACGTCATGAGTGCCGAAGATGATGACATCATCAGCGACCCCGACGACATGGTTCACAAGATCGCTTGGGGCGGCAGGGCGCACGACTCCATGCCCGCCACGAACCTGAGCGGACGCGGCGAAACCGCCACGTGGAAGGGCCTGATGGTCGGCCACGACATGGACTCGGAAGCGGCAACCGGCGGCGACATGGTGAAGGGCAACGCGAGGATCGATGCCCGTCTCGGCGGGGCAGTTCTGGCTGACCCAAGCAACATTAACGACTCGTCCAATGTCGTTGACGTATCGCTCACCAACATCATCAACGACAAGGGCGTGATGGTGGAGCGCGTCAAAGACGGCATCAAATGGACGAACCTCGACCTGACCGGCGGCAGCTTCGCCAAGGGCAACCAGATCATGGGCCAGTTCTACGACAGCGGCGACGAAGTCGTGGGCCAGTTCAATTCGCACAAGATTCTCGGCGTCTTCGGCGCACGCGAATACGAAATGATGGACGACGCGATGGACATGGCAGGCAACTAGCCTGACGGCTCAAGCCGGTGTAACCCAAGGCCGCGCCAGTACGGGCGGCCTTTTTTTTATTGGAGAAAACGACATGGGCAAAGCAATGGGTTACGGGCTGGTTGCCGTCATGTTCGCGGCACTGCTGATGGGCTGCGGCGGAGGCGGTGGAGGGAACAACGCCGAGTTGGACCGGTTGCTCGATGCCGAGACCGCAAGGGAGGCGGCGGAGGCCGAACGGAGCGCGGCGGAGGAAGCCAAAGCCGAGGCCGAGGCAGAGGCCAAGGCGGCGGCAGAAGCCAAGGCCAAGGCCGAAGCCGAAGCGAAGGCAATTGAGGATGCGAAGGCCGAAGCCGAGGCGAAGGCTGCCGAAGAGGCCAAGGCGTTGGCTGCCGAGGAAGCCAGGAAGAAGGCCGAGGCCGCCCAGCAGGCCCAACTTGACGCGCTGACCAAGGCGATCGAGGCATTGGCGGCGGCGCAGACGGCTGCCGAGACGGCGGAGGACGATGAGGAAGAGGAAGAGGAGGTAGCGGCGGCCACCACGGCTGCTACGACAACGACTACAACGACGACCACTCCGACGACAACACCCACGACGCCTGCCGCAAGATCTGGATCCCAGAGCGTAGAGGCCAATGAGCGCGCCAAGCTTTTAGAAACGGCGTTTGACGACTTAACCACTACATATCCCGCGCCCGTTGTACCCAACTCCAAAGGCAACGCCTTCACCTTGGCGAATCACAGCCACAGCGCCCTGACGGCGCCCGGCCTGCGCGGCTCAAGGCTGAAGTATGCGGCCTTCGGTGAAACCATCGTCGCCTACACCGACCGTGAACTGACCCGCAAGCTTCTCGACCACTACTACACACACAGGGAAGGAACAACGGCCGACGCCAGGAAGACGGCGACGCGGTTTCAGATTGATAGCGCCGGGGCGGGGTTTACCCTGACGAATGTCTCCGGGCCTGCCTCCAGCACCCAAGTCCGCGTGCCGGGTCATAGCTATTCAGCGAGCTACACCGGGGATACAGCACCGACGGCCAAGCCCCCCCGGAAGACGTGGAGCGGAACTGTCCATGGCGTGGGCGGAACGTTTGAATGCGTCCCCACCGGCACTTCGTGCACGATTGCTCTGACCCCTACCTATGATACCAGCACGAAGACGCTAACTTCCGTTGCAATGGCGTCCGCTGATGGCACCCTCTATTTCAGGAGCAGCGGCACGCTCACTCTCGACGGCACTCCGGCAAAAGGCGGATTCACTGACGACGAATACATGGCATTCGGTTGGTGGCGCTCCAAACCGTCGTCCCTCCCAGGGAGCTACGACTTTGAAACGTTCGTTTTGCCGGTGGATGCGGCCGAGACACTGATCGCTGGACGATACCTCGGGACGGCAGTGGGCATGTACGTCGAAAGGGATGCGGCCACCGTAGCCAGGCAGGGAGAATTCACGGCCAACGTGCGCCTGACAGCCACTGCCTCAAGCGTTACCGGTGAAATCAACACCTTCAGGACGACACCGACCGATGGAAGTGCCGCGAGCACGACGTCCGGGAATTGGCGCGTGGCGCTGGGCACCACAGACGACGCTACCGCTGCCCGGATTCTCGGCGTATCAGGGGCTCCGTCCAGTACGGGTAGTTGGACTCGCGGTTTTGTTGCCGCACGCACAGAATCAGGCGCATCCGATTCCCCGTCCGTTGTTGGTGAATTCATTACGGAAATTCCTATGACGTTGCATATCGTTGGCGCATTCGGCGCCAAGGGTCAGGGTCAGTAGGCCACCAACCCCACGACACACACGGCCCGGCGCACGATGGGGCGGGCCTTTTGGCGGTAGCACTGGATGCGCGAAACCTTCGTACAAGAACTAATCGGCGGTGCGTTGGTCGTGTGGACCGGGTTTTGGCACAAGCGGCGGTGAAGCCGCACCGAGTCGATGGTTTGCGCTGGCCGAGCTTGAACACCCGAATCCCTTCAGCGGGTGGGGCCAGTGCACAGAGGGCCGCGGGGTATTCGAGGTTGGTACCTTGCGGCCCTCCTTGGCGAGTGCATCCGTTCTCCGAATCCCTTGGACGGGCAGCGCCCGCGCCCTGCCGTTCCCTTCGCCGTAGAAAGCCCCAAATCCATGGCTGCCGCTGGCGGCGCTTTAATCGTGGGCGCTCCGGGGGCCGTTTCTTGCAGCCCCCCATCCCCTCTCCGAAGCGAGAACCTGATGCGAACCCTACTGGCCGCCCTGCTGGCGTGCCTTGTGTTGACGACGATTGCCGCTGCCCAGGAAGAGCCGGGCACCACGGTTGAAGAACGCACCGCCCGGTTGTTCGACCTCGGCATGACGGCACTCGAAATTGCCGGACGAACCGACTCAAGCGCCATCCGCCGCGAACTCTACGACAAGGCTATCGAGGCGTTCCGCGCCATCTTGATCAACCATCCCGAATTGGTGCGGGTACGCCTCGAACTCGCCCGCACGTTCTTTCTGGGCGGACAAGACGGCCTGGCGCGTCGGCACTTCGAGGCCGTTCTGGCCGGCGGTGTGCCGCCTCCTGTCGCCGCCAACATCCAGACGTTCCTGAACATCATGCAGGCCCGCCGGCGCCTGACCGGCTACTTCGGCCTGGCCGTCGCACCCGATTCAAACCTCAATGCCGCCTCGGAGAGCGAGATCATCTACATCGACACGGTGTTCGGGCGGTTGCCCTTCACGCGCGAGGGTGATGTCGGCGCCGAGTCGGGCTTCGGCCTGTCGGTATGGGGCGGCGGCGAGTACCAGCGGCCGGTGAGCGAACGGCTCAGGCTGCGCGTCGGGTCGGACGTTGCGGTTCGGGAGTATCCGGGCAGCGACTTCGACCAGCACTTCCTGGCTGCACACGTGGGGCCGCGCTGGCTGGCGAGCCCCAGGACCGAGTTGAGCCTTCTGGGTACGGCAAGCCGCCAGTGGCTCGGCAGCATCCCCTACGCCGACGAATTCGGCGCCCGGCTCGAGCTCGACCGGCGGCTGGGGCCGACCGTATGGGCGCGGGGCACGGCGGCATACCGCGAGCGGGATCATCACCTTGGCCGCGACTTTCTGGACGGCCCGGTGGCCGAATTCACCGCGACGTTGGCGTGGACACCGGCGCCGGTTCTCAGGGTGCACATGATGGTGGGCTACGAGCAACACAACGCGGCGTCGGAACACTGGCGCAACCTCAGCCGTTGGGTGCGGGTCGGTACGTCGCTTGCGTTGCCGCTCGGCTTTACGCTTGGCACCAGCATCCAGGCGCGTCGCACGTATTACGGCGGTGAAGGCGCGGCGCACCTGACGCTGCACGGGAGGCCCAGGCGCGACCGCATCCGCTCATTCAGTGTGTCGGTACTGAACCGTGCCTTCACCCTGTATGGTTTCAGCCCGCAGCTGGCGCTGATTCACGACGTGCGCCTGACCAACGCCCAGGCGCAAGACTACGACCGCAACCGAGCGGAGTTGCGCTTCGTGCGGCAGTTCTGACCCTGGGAAAAGGACCGCCCGAATGGGAAATCAGCGCCGCATACGGCGCATGCGACGTCAGGGCCGGACGTGCCGCGACTTCGGGCGCGAGTGCGATATGGAGGTCGAGCACGACATGATCCACCGCGGCCTGGACGGCCGGGTGTTCCAGGTGCAGCGGTTCGCGTGCACCTACTGCGGCCGGCAAGCCATAACGGCGCGGGAGCAAACGGGCCTTGGCGACGTGGAGGCGAACTTTTGACAGGAGGTATGATGAAACGATGGGGTGTCCTGCTGTTGTGTGCAGTGTTGTTGGGACTGGCCGGCTGCAGCGGCGGTGGTGATGGCGATGATGACGATGTGGAGCAGTCCCTGTCGGCGCCCGATTACGACCTGACGGGCTGCTGGGAGATCCGGGAGTTGCCAAAGTGCCAGGCCGAGGTCGAGCCGTTGGCGGACCTGAGCGACTCGCAGCTTACCTACGTGAACCCCGTAACGGACGCGGTGCTGGACGGACTGGAGAGCGCCGAGCTCGGCCATCTGGACCTGCTGCGCCAGGACGACAACGACCTGCACCTGATCGACACCGCGAGCGGCGAGCGGACCGCGGGCACCATCTCGGAAGACCAGGTGCGCTTTGCGGCCCGGATGGTCGACGAGTGGCTGGGTTTCGAGGCGACGTGGGAAGCCCAGGGGACGGTCCTGTCGCGGGACATCGTGGCGCTGACCGAGACGACCGTCTTGCGTTCGGAGGAAGCGGCGGGCGAGGTGGTCTGTCAGGTGCGCATGGAGCGCGCGGTCGACGCCCCTGCGTCGTGCATCGTCGAGCCTGACGGCGAGGCCGGCGAGTAAACAGCCGTTTCCAATGCCCCTACCGAGGAGCGCTTTCCTCCTCCATGCGGCGCCCTGTTTCCCACCGGATCCGCGTGTTTTCGGCCTTCACGCCGGTTTCGGTGGGGCGCTCGCGCCGTGCTGATCGGCGGGCATCCTCCCAGTAGCCTGACGGTCAGCAACGGAGCGGGTTTCGGGGGTAGTCGGAAAAGTTGACATAACCGTTCTTACCGGCAGTAGAGGGCTTGGACGCACGAATGCCCCGGAAGGCGACTCTTCCCTCCGGGGCACCCGTACCAACAACAACTTAATCGCTCCGTGACTGCGCTGCGAGCGCAGCGGGGCTGCATTCTACACGACGAATCGGGAGTCGCAATGGAAAACGCCTGGCACACCTATGTCGCGGCCGCGATTGCCGGCATGGCGGCGACCACGCCGCACGACGGAATTCCCGCGCTGTACCACATGGCCTCGGAGATTGCCGACGAAATGGTGCGGCGGGAGGCCGAGCGGTAGTAGGCCACACGGCGTTGCGGACCACGGCCCGGCGCAGAACAGGACTGGCCGATTGTGCCCCCCCGTAACCGCTTGCGCGGTCGACGGCACGTTGCGTCGAGCTGCTGGAGAGGCATGGGGTCAAGACGCCGCAAGGCTTGGTGCGCGCCTCCAAAGGCCTACGGCACCATCTATGCCAGAATCGCGGCGAGGCGGGCGAGCACTTCATCCATGATCGGCTCGGGAACGGCTTCGAGGCGTTTTCCGTTACGGGCGGCGAGATCGAGGGTACGCGGCTGGTCGCAACGGATCACGCCGACCGTCCGGGTCCCCGTGCCGCCCAGTGAAACCGCGAATCCGCGCCGGCGCGCGAAGCTTCCACCCGTAGTGATCGGGAGAACGACCGGTGTCCGGGTCAGCTCATTGAAGGCGGCCGGGGATACGATCACGACCGGCCGCGTGCCTCGTTGCTCATGGCCTGCCGTGGGATCAAGGCTGACAAGCCAGACGTCGCCCCGCTGCATCACAACAGTTCGTTACCGACAGGGCGGGCGTCGAGCCATGCGCGGTCCGCGTCGTCATCCGGGGCGGTTTCGTCGCACTGCGCCAGCAGCTCCTCGAGCGAGTAGCTTGGACGGGTTCTGGGGACGACAATCAGGCGGCCGCCCTCGACGCCAATATCCACCCTGGCGCCTGCCCCGAGCCTCAGGAGATCAAGAAGGGCCGGGGGCACCGCGAGCATGACAGAGCCGCCGACCTTGCGCAGGTTTGTGGTGTACATAGGCGCCTCCAGAGTTATACCCGAGTATAACAACGATGCGCGCATTGCGGCAACTGCGGGCGGACTATTCTCCAGTCGGGCCGGGGATTATTTCCCACACCGGACGGGTCCGGAAGGAGTGGTGTTCAGCGCTGTTACCAGCGCTGTGTAGTCGTCGGCAGTACGGTGTTCGCCATCCGGGCCGTTGTGGGGTGTGGGGCTGACCAGGTCGATTGCACCGTCGCCATCACACATCGAACTATGCCCATGGTCTTCCTCCTTCCCTCACCTGAACCCAGCGGAATCAGGCTCGGTGCCACTACGGCGCAATGCTGGCCGGTCTCGGTGATCTCTCGATACACGCCGTAGCCGCATGGACCTGCCTCGTAGAAGCTCACCATTCCGGATACAAACCTTGCGATGACGTTTGGTTCAGCAGGGGGCATCCTGTTGGTTTCAGTCAGACAGAAAATGCCCTAACGCCACGCCGCATACGCCTCCCGCACCACATCTTCTGCCAGCTTGCCCCGGATGCCAAAGCCGCGCCATCCCAGGATCTTTTTCCACTCGGCATCGCTGGCCAGCCAGTTGTCCCACCAGAAGACGCCGTTTAGCACGCCGGGATGCGTGTCCATCGTGTCCAGCAACGCGCCGAACATGTTGGCGTGCGTCTCCCGCCCGTCATCGAGGCCGTTGCCGTCCACATCACTAAAGCGGAACGGTCCTAGCGTCTCATCATCCCCCGCCGGGTTCAGGAGGGTCTTGATATGGTCCGTGCCGCCGTGCTCCAGGAACACCACCGGCAAGTCGGGGTTGCGGTCCGCCAGCGGGATCAGGTACTCCCGAAAGATGCGCTCCCAATGCCCCTGCAGAACATCACGGCTTGTCACCCCGGACGGCGCCACGGACATCAGTGGGAACCAGGCGCTGACGCCTACCATGTCCAGATCCAGATCTTGCCACAGATGGTCCGATCCCGGTCCGAAGAAGTCAGGAGCAGTGAGTGCGGAGAAGTGCATGTCGTAAGTCAGGGCGCCGCTGTAGACGGCGCGCACCCTGCGCACCATGGTTTCCAGCTCCTGCCGGAAGTGATTGGGCCAATGGCCGCCCCCCGAGCGCGTACGGAAAAGCCGGTCGGTTTCGGTGCCAAGCGAGAACAGGCGTGCTCCCTCTTCCTCTGCGATGCGCGCGAAGTGCACCACCTGGGCCGTGTAGGTCCGCCAAAACTCGGCCACAAAGCGCTGATGATCCGGATGATCGGGACGCCAGGGCCAGTCTTTCGGCAGGATGCGCCCGAAAGCATCTGGGTCATCGAGTGGTATACCCGTGTCTACATGCCCAGGGTCGCCAAGCTGCCAGCGCCGCACCGGACGGGCAGCGTCTTCCGCTTCGTGGGCCTCAAACGCCAGCGTCAAGTAGACGCCGAAGCCGGCCTCTCGGAGTTCCCGGATGATCTGTCGCAGCGCGTCATCGGTGAACGTGGGAGTACGTACATCCTCCGTATAGGCCCGCTCAACGGTGCTGTCCATACTGTCGTCGTAGTGCAGGGCCACGGACAAGCCCACCCAGTTGACGTGCAGGTTTCTAAGGTATTCGACGTGATCCAGGGGCACCAGTGGTCCATGTCGATCGCGATCGTTCCAGTTGTCCACCACGTCCCGGTTGGCAGCCCAGTTGCCCGAGGCATGGATCGCTCGCAGCGGCAGGTCCAGCGGGTGCGGCTCAGCGGACAGGTTTGGAAACCTGCTGAAGAACTCCCAAATGACCTCAGCTCCGTCGAAGCCGGCGCTGTTGTGGAGGGACGGGAAGTCGTGACCGAACTCGTCGATTTCGTAGTACCAGATCTCGTTGCCGTCGATACAGTCGAGATGTCTCGTGAGCGTCGTGTTGACATTAAGGTTTCGACGTGACTGGTTTAAACACCGGCTGCGTTCGCTCCAGTAGTCGATGATCGTGTGCATGTGGGGGGCGCAACATCGACCATGCGACGGGCGAGGGTTCTCGTCCGGGAGGCCCTCGAGGGGAACGATTTCATCATCGAGACCCTGGACCTGAAGCAGTGGATAGGGCACGGCAGCGTCCCGCATGTCCCAAATACCGGCCGCCATCGTACCGGCGAATGAGGCTACACCTCGAAAAACGTCAGGTGCGTCCATGGCCAGGACATGGCCCATGAACCCGCCCTGTGAAGTCCCGGCAACAAAGGTCCGATCAGGGTCGAGATCGTACTCGGCCTGCAGATCTCGCGCGAGGGCGCTGAGGAATCCGACATCGTCCATATCCCAACTGGCCTTGCCTTGGGAGTCTTCACTTGCCTGCGGATACACAACGGCGAAGGCGTGAGCGTCGGCGACATGGTCCATGTACACGGCACCGCCCCCATACGAATGAAGTACGAACAACAGCGGTGCATTCGCCGGAAGGAAGGTAGGCTCATAGTAAGAGTAGTGATGAGTAACACCGGCGTATTCGAAGGTCGAATCGTCTCTGAGATTATGGCTCTCGCCACCACCACGTCCTGCCATTCCAAGCATCATCGCTACCGTGAGCACCAACACAGAGACAGCCATCTCACTCTCCTTGTTCAAATCATCAGGAGCGCATTTTTACGGGCGCCGTTGACATGAAAAGGCACCATTCCTCAACGGGTGCGAATCCCGACCGGCAACTGCTCCTTGCGGCGTTCGCAGAAGCGACGCTGTCTCTCTGCGTTGTTGAGCCCCATGATCACACCGTAAGCTGTTATGTAACGGCCTGTCAAACGGGCCTCCGGACTGCCGGGGCGCTCTGCTGCAACCGTGCGGCTGGGCTGCGTGGCCTGCGCAATTCTGCCTTGCTGCGCCAAACGTCTCCCGCCCGATGATTGTGCTACACTCCCTCAAGCCACATCTCAAGGAGACATCGCCATGTGGAACCGGTTCAAGGACAATGCCGCCGCCATCGGCGTCTTGTGCATCGTCCTCGGCCTTTTCGGCGGACTCGTGAAATTCGCCCTCGTCGACCCCATGCACCAGCGCTTCGACGCCATCGACCAGCGCTTCGACGCTGTCGACCAGCGTTTTGACGATCTCTACAAGTACATCGATGAACGCTTCAACGCCGTTGACCAGCGCTTCGATGCCATTGACGAACGCTTCAATGCCGTTGACCAGCGCTTCGACAGCCTCACCAGCGAAGTGTCCGAGCTTCGCAAACTCACCGCCCGCATCACCGAACGAATCTCCCGCAACGAAGGCGAGATCGACGTCATTCGTCAACAACTGCAGACCGCCGACAAGCCCACACCCTAGAGCGCAGAGAGCGCCGGGAACGGCAGGCCGGGGGCGGCAATCTATCTCCCGCTGTCTTCTGCATGCCCGTCAGCCAAGCGCCATCGCAGGGCTTGTGTCCGGAATTGCAGCGGAGAGAGAGAGGGTAACGACCATGCGCAAGACACTCGGGATTTTTGGCATCGCGTTGTTGGCTGGCCTGCTCGCAGGGTGCGACGGTGATGACGTTGCCGAGCCCGCCTTCGAGGCCGGACCGCTGGGGGCCGTCGAGGTTGGGGCCGGAGAGGCGATCCAGATCCGCACGCTTCTTTCGCACACGGGGGCGCCGACGTTCGGGGCGCCTTTGCGCTACGGCATCGAGCTGGCCGTGCGCGATACGGGCGACATACACGGCCGCCAGGTGGACCTCGGCCAGCCCCTCGACGGCATGTGCTCGGGCGCCGGCGGCAGGGCCGGCGCCCTGCAGATCACCGCTGATCCGCGGCAGATCGTCGGCGTTATCGGCACGTCATGTTCGGGCGTAGCCGTAGAGGCGTCGCCGGTGCTCAGCGGCGCCGGGCTGGTCATGATCTCGCCCAGCAACACCTCGCCCGATCTGACGTCCGACCTCGAAGGCAACGCCAGCGTCGACTACTACCCAGGCTATTTCCGCACCTCGAACAATGCCCTTTTCGAGGCCCAGGCGGTCGCGGATTTTGCATACGGCGCACTGGGACTGGAGCGCATGGTGACGGTTGACGACGGCGACGCGTACACGATGGGCCTGGCGACCGCGTTCGCCAACGCGTTTCGCGACCTGGGCGGCGCGGTTCCCGTTGCCGCCCGGATCGACAAGGGCCAGACCGACATGGCGGCCGTGCTCGACGAGTTCGCCGAAGCCGAGCCTGACGGCATCTTCTTCCCGCTGTTCTTTGACGAGGGCAACCCGTTCGCCGAGCAGGCCAGGGCGCATGCGGACCTGGGAGACGCGACACTCATTACGGATTCGGGCCTCCTGACGCCCGCGTTCCTCGCCACGCCGCAGTCATTGGGCGTGTACTTCGCGGGGCCGGTGTCGATCGACGAGGCGAACGTCAACGAGGTTACGGGCAGGAGTACGGCCGAGGTACTGGCGGCTTACCGTAATGCCTACGAGGAGCCCAGGACACCGTTCTGGGTGCATGCCTACGACGCCGCGACGCTGCTGCTCAGCGCTATCGAGTCGGTTGGGCAGGAGGTGGGCGGCACGCTGTACGTGGACCGCGCGGCGCTGCGCGACGCCATCATGGAGACGCAGGGCTTTGAGGGCCTGCTCGGCACGCTGTCGTGCGATGGGTTCGGCGACTGCGGAACCGGAGGGGTGAGCATTTTCCACCACACGGATCCGGAGATTACGGATCCGGGCGAGCTGATACCCGTGGGTTCGGGGACACCGTAGGGGATGGACAGGCCGCGAATCGCTTGGCGCATCTACGCCGCGGCCGTGACGACGCACGACGAGACCCCCGCGCTTTGCCACATTGTGAAGCGCGGGGTCGAGCGGGCCAAAGCGGACGAAGAATAGCGCGCTTATCTAGGGGTGGGTGGCGCGTGACGGGCCGGCGCCGTGCAAGTTTGGGGACCGGCGCGGCGCTGGCCTCCCGCCCTTTGCGGGGTGTGAATGTGACGAATGGGGAAAAAGTAGTGGTTGACGCCAGGGCTGGCGTTGGCGGCATGGTCGGTGGCGTCGTGACTGTGGCCGCCGTTCCGGCCGGTGCCGCGGTGGCTTATAACGGGTATCGGCTTGTTCGTTGCCGGCGCGGGCGAAGCCGTCGGGTCAGCCCATGATCCATGCCATGCGCTGCGTCCTATTGGCCGTAATCTTGCCAGTCCTTGCCCTGGCCCAGGAAGCCCCGCCGGCGCCGAGCGGCCGCGCCTTGCTCGACCTGCCGCTGGGGGAATTCCAGTCGTACGTCTCGGGCATCGTCGAAGGCCAGATGGTCCTGGCCAGTGCACTGAAGGTGCCGCAGGCAATCTGCATCGATCCCATGCTGACGCGAGCCGACGTGGCCAGGCTTACGGCGCTTGGCTTGACCGAGCTGCCCAAAACCTTCCTGGCCCTGCCAGCCCGAATTGTCGTCTTCCGTATCTTGCTCGAGAAGACACCGTGTCCGGGCTTCAGGTGGGAGGGAGGTGAATGAAAGGGGCGGTGGCCGCGAGGGCCGGGGCATGAAACACCTCGTGGCTTCCTGGTTTCACACCGCGGCGCTGTATCTCATGGGGACGTTGGGCTACGCGCTGTGGCGGCGGGGGGAGGGAAGATTTTGGCACCGTACGGCACCCTCTTGCCCGATCCGATTAAAGGTCGGGGGCTTGTAGAAGATTACCCCGCAGTTTCATCGGCTCTCACATATTCGTCACAGCACGGCTAGAGGGACAACCTTCGAGCCCCGAATGATATGGTCGCGCGTGAGCAGTGGGACATGATGGACGACGCTGGTCGCGGCAATAATCTCGTCTGCGGGGTCACTGTTGAAATCGAGCCGGGTCGACGCACGCGCCACAACGAGATCAATGGCCCAGACGTGCAAGCGGGTCATGACGCGCACGACCTCTCGGTCGTCAAGGTCCATGTCCACGCGGCCGAGTTGGACAAGCTTGGCCAACTCCACAGCACGATAGCCGACACAGACCACTGGTTTTGCGCCAAAAGGGCCTCCTCACTCTGCTGAAGCTCGCCGCGGACAGCAAAAATGAGGATGTGTGTATCAAGATTGAGCATCTGCGTTCCAGTGCAGGCCGGTCGTAAAAATGTCCCCCCGGATATCGACCTTGTGCCGCAGGCTGCCGATCAGGTCGGCGCACCGATCGTTGTAAGGAATCACACGCGCAACGGGTTTGCCGTGCTTGGTGACAACCAAACCCTCTGCATCCAGCTGACCCAGCAGTGCCAGGCATTGCTCCTTGAACTTGGCCGCACCAATCGTTTTCACAGCGATCCCCCATAGTAATGGACATATTATATGACCAGTCGGGAATGTGTCTACTTGGGTATCCGATCGTATTGGTGTGCTGACTTTCTCAAGAGTCTGGCCGCTTCTATCCGCCCCTCTCTTCTTCCTCTCTCGCCTTGTCCACGTCGGTCCACCGGCACATCACCTTGGCAGTGGGCGGTTTACCCGGTTTCGTCCGCAGCCACGTGAGGCGACAGCGGCATTGCAGGGTCGTCTCGTCCTCGAACAGGAGGGCCGTACCGGGCGGGTGCGACACACCGTGGTACGCGCAATCGGGCGCCCGGAACGCCCAGTAGCCCGCCTCGCAGGGGGTCCCGGCGCCACACGAATGCGGAGGAACGAAGGTGCGGGGCGACGGCGGCGGCCGGCCGTCAGAAGAATCGGCCCAGGCCGTCACGCAGCCGAACGCCAGCGTGAGGGAAAAGGCCCGCAGGACGGCCGCTCGCCGGAGTGTGGAGCGGCCTCGGCCGCGTAGCCAGGCGTTTTCCACCAAGATCTCGGCGTCTTGTGTGTGGTGACGGCAACTGAATAAACTTCCATTCCTTGCCGTAACGGAAAGGGCGTGCAGGAGCGAATCTCCCGCACGCCTGTCTAGCGGTTTTGATTTCGCCACAGTTCTTCCATGCAATCCGCGATGTATTCAACGGCCTCCCTGATAGCTGCCATGTCGCTCGACAGGCGCCACAAACGCCACACCAATACCAACACCAGGGCGATGCCAACCGCAATGATGACCAAGGGAGCCACGAATACCAGCGCTTCAAATGACCCGAAACCGAACATCGGCCCGTATTCCTTCTTCCTGGATTCACCGCTTCAAGCCCAGATGCCGCCGGCGTCTCACACCTGAAAGGTCAACGCCGCCCCGTCAGGCCAGTCCGAGGGGGCTATTGCCTGCGATGAGCCGTGAGCCTGTGTACTGACCTGCCCTCCCCTCAACAGGGACCGTCCGTGGCATCCCCGATAAAGGTGAAGTCGTGCCATGCCTCCTGCAGAACGAAGCCCGTCACCGAACCGTACCCGAAGAAGAACCTGGCGATGTCTTCCTGACAGGCATGGTACGTGTGCTCGTCGTCCCATCTCTTGCCGTAGACGACTTCGTGCCACGCCGGCATGCCCATCACGTTGAACCCCCACTCGCCCGGCTTTTCGGGCCACAGCGGGACGAGCGGAATATAGAGCGGCGCGTGGACGTTGATCGCCGCCGTTTCGCCCTTCAGCCATATCCGCCGGATACGGGGACCGTCCGAGCAGCCCCCTTCGTCACCGAGCAGGTTGTCGTATTTCACGTTGCCGTAGACGAGGGGCTCGCCAGGCAGGGTGCGCAGGTTCCAGCCCACCGTCACGTCCGCCCAGCAGTACGGAGCGATCCGGACTTGCTTCAGGGTGATCTGCCCCACGCCGGGTCCGTCGGCGTGGAGGGAGTTGGCCATGAGGACAAGCGCTGTGGCAACGACCGCGACGGACGTTTCCTTCACTTGCTCTACCTCCAATCTGTCACGGCCGCCCAGCCGGTCTTGCGGTTCAGGACAAGCAGGATGCGAGCCGCCAGGTAGCCATATCGCCCAATCACCCGTTTGTCCCCTTTCGTTCTGGTTCCGGACGCTGCTTCAACTCCGGCACGTTGGCCTTTCTGCCGCGCCTTGGGTAGTAGACGCGGTCCATCGTCTCCCGGACCTGTGCCCGTTCTTCGATTCTGGCGGCCCACTTCAGCACGCCGTACCCAACGAGGAGAACTGAAACAACGATCACGAGAAGCAGCAGTGGCTCAGGCATGCAGGCTTCTTCCCTGGAAACGGGAGATCCGAGCACTCCCGAAAGAACCGCAAAAGCCGCTTCAGGCCATCAGGCACCCCGGGCGTGATCGCGGCGGCCAGCGCGGAGGGGGAGAGCGGGCCGAAACGGTTCCCTGAACGCCTCTCGGTGGAGGGCATTTCGAGACATCGGTTCGGCAGGGCCGGATGAGTCAAAGCAGGTTCCGTCCACCGCCTCGTGTCCAGGGCCAAGGAGGGGTCTCACCGAATGCGTGAGATGGCAGCGCTTTACCCGTCCCCTCAGTCAATCCGGCACATGGCGTCGCTGCCGCCGGCGTCCAGGCACTCGCGGTACGTCGCCACAACGCCCCAGCAGGCGTCCTCCAGCGCACCCGTAGCCAGGCATGCGCGATAGCCCGCAAGGAGTCTGTCCGTCGTCCGTCTCTGCGCGGCGTGCTCGCGCTCCATGCGAAGGAGGGTAGCTGTCGTTCGTCTTTGCGCCGCGTGCTCACGCTCCATGCGGTTGCTTTCCGTCAGGATGGCCTGGCTGCGGTAATTCACCCACGCCCTGTCATCTGCGCATCCGGTGGCGGCCAGGCTGACTGCCACGCAAAGCAGTGCAACTGCGGAACCCCTCAAAGGTTCACCTGCTCTCTCCAGCCTGCCCGGAAGTGCTCACGAGCAGGCAGCAATGCCCGCTTCCTCTACCCGAGTTCAACCAGGCGGCCAGTGCCCGGACGTCCATGGGCGTGGGAATTCCTCTGGAGCCCAGGGCATGGTTCCAGATCGCGAATTGCGAGGGGCGTACAGGTCACGGCCTTCCATGTGACCACAGCCGCCGCACTGAAACGAAAGGTTGTGCAGTACATCGCAGCGCCTGCACGGCTTGTCAGGCGGGAATCGCCTGGCAACGACCACAACCTTAACCTTCTTCAGCGACAGATGTATCTCCGTCGGCCCGCCCCTCGGCAACGCCGTGCACCCGCGCCAATGCCGGCCCGGGCGCTAACCCGGCAGCCAGCACGGCGCGGGCACCCCACCGGCAGGGGCGCGTCGGAGGAGAGCGGACCGAAACGGCGGGAGGATGTTCACCGAATCGGTCCCCTGAACGCCTCTCGGTGGGAAAAAGAGCCTCGCAGAGTCACCAGGCGCCCCGGTTGTGTCGGAGGGAAAGAGGCAGGTCAGACGGGCCGCAGGAGGAGGGACAGGGAACTCCGCTTTCCTGCGGCCCTACGCGCGCCGGGACCACGCCGAAGGAGCTCCATCCCAAAGCGCGGAATCCGGCGCGCGATGTCGTGACATGATGTTGTCAATTCCAATCGAAAATTGCACACTGAGGGAAAGAGAGCCGCGGGCATCGCTCATCTCCCCCTGTCATTTCCGTGCCGCTGAACGGGGCCATCGTCAGGCTTCCGGCGCCTGCATGGCGGGCCACATTTCCTGGTGCTCCCGCATAAGGTAGCTATTGCCCCGCATGTTGACGATGCGGCAAGGGTCCAGCAAGCGATCAATCAGCACCGCCGCCATGACCTCGCCCCTGCCAGGAAGATGTGATGACAGATCAGCGCCGACAGGCCCCGGACATTCTCAGGCCCCATCTTCACTTACGTTTACGGCCCTTCCAACGCCACCCGCAAGGCTGTGGTTGCCAGGTTGGTCAGGCTTTCTTCGAGATCCCGTTCGACGGTCAAGATGTTCATTGGAATCGCCCTCGCCACACGCAGAGTCAAAGACAAATTATCTTATAAGGAATACCCGGAAATTCTTTCTTCCGAATCGCCCCCTCGATGGGACGCTCGCGCCGTTCTGGCTGCCGGGGTCGCGACCGGGGGTTGAAAGCATATAGCAGATACGCTATACGTCCAACATGAAATGGACGGTTGAAACAATTGCGGCCGTCGACGCCGAAATTGAGGCTCTGCCAGTAGCCCTGCGCGCCCGGCTGATCCGTCTCCTCGAAGCGCTGGAGAATGTTGGCTTGGAGGCGCTACGGGTGCCGCACGTCAGGCATCTCGAGGGCAAGCTGTGGGAATATTTCGGGTCAGGGCAGAAGGAGGCATCGCTCGGGGCATCTATGTGACGGCGACTGGCCGGCGGGTAGTGGTTCTGCACGTCTTTGCGAAGAAATTCCGCAAGACGCCGCGTCGGGCGCTTGAGACGGCCAGGGAACGCATGAGGCAGGTGACGTGATGACGAAGTTGAAAGAGCTGAAGAAGCGCTTCATGGAGGATCCGGAGTTCCGGGAGGAATACGCGCGGGTGGACGAGGAGTACGCGCTGGTCGAAGCGCTGGTCCGTGCTCGGACGGCAGCGAAGCTTACGCAGGCGGAGGTCGCGCGACGGCTTGGCACGACGCAGTCGGCGATCGCGCGGCTGGAGGGAGGACAAGTGTCACCGTCATTCGCCACGCTGCGTCGCTATGCCAAAGCGACCGGCACGCGACTGACGGTCGGCCTGGAGCGAATCAGCGGCTGACGGTTTCGCGCATAGGTGCCGGACGGCCAGTAGCGGGGCGCTTTCAGGGGCGGCAGAGTTGACGCAGTGTGTCGTATCGGAACAAGACGCGGAGGTCTTGGTGGAAAACGCTTGGCTACGCGGCTGGGGCGGATTCATGACCCGGCGAGCGGTCGTCCTGTGGGCCTTTTCCCGCACGCTGTCGTTTGGCTGTGTAGCGGCCCGGTCCGATTCTTCTGACGGCCGGCCGCTGTCGTCGCCCTGCACCCTCGTTCCTCCGCAACCGTGTGGCGCCAGGACATCCTGCGGGGCGGGCTCCTGAGTGTTCCGGACGCCCGATTGCGAGTACCACGGTGTGTCGCACCCGCCCGGAGCGTCGACGTCAGTTAACCTTTTGGCACCGTGGCAAGGTCTGTATCCAGACCGTTTCACTATAGCGCCTTGGCCGTCCGGAGGCCCGTTTGACAGTCCGTTACATAACGGTTTACGGTGTGATCATGGGGCTCAGCAACGCAGAGAGACACCGTCGCTTCCGCGAACGCCGCAAGGAGCAGTTGCCGCGCATTCACTACCGGCGGCCCCAGGACCGCCGTAGCCGGCCGCAGCGCTGGCGCGATGCCGTGCAAACGCTCGTGGACCTGCAGGCCGAGTATCAGGACTGGCTGGACAGTCTGCCCGACAGCCAGCAGGCTACCCCCTTGCCGAGCGCCTGGAGGCGATCTGCGAACATGGCTTCAGCGACCTGGAATCCCTGGAGCCGCCGCTCGGCTATAGACGCGACTGACGGGAGGGCCAATGGACTGGAAAACAGTCGGTAACTACGTGCTGTTGATAGGCATGTTCGTGGGCATGGTGACCATGTTCAACCAGGTCAACACGCGTATCGACAGCCTGCAGGCCGAAAGCAGTCGCCGGTTTGACATCTTGCAGGGAGAGATGAACCAGATACGAACGGAGAGCAACCGCCGGGCCGGCGAGGCACAGGCGGAGGTAAATCGACGCTTCGACGAGGCACAGGCGGAGGTGAACCGACGCTTCGACGAGGCACAGACGGGGATGAACCGACGCTTCGACGAGGCACAGTCGGAAATGAATCGCCGGTTCGATCGAATGGATCAACGCTTCGACCAGATATTCGAGGCGCTGCGCGTCTTCGAGGGACGCGTCACACGGCTCGAGGAAAAAGCCGGCATTGGCCCCGACCCCGAATGAAAGGCAGTATCCATTCACCCCCAGGACCCCTGTCATGCCCAACCGCCGCCTCACCAACGACGATATTGCCGGGCTCTATCGGCGCTCATCACTCAACCCCGGCCGCTTCACCGCGCAGTTCTATGAGGGTCTGGACTGCGTCACGTCCCGGCGCTTCGCCCTACGCCTCGGCCTTGCCGCACTCGGCCTCGTGGCGGTCCTGACCGTAAATTGGCTGCGCAGATGGCTGACGAGTGCAGGACATTGATAACGAGCACCGGCCCACATGCGAGAGGCACGCCATGCACCGATACATCCTTGCCGTTCTGTTCCCCCTGCTCACCCTGGGCTGCGTTGAAAGAACCGAGCTGCGCACGGTGCAGCCGCCACCGCCGATCACCGACGAAGCTGCCCGCGCGCTGTACTACGACATTCTGGAGCGCGGCAATACCGCGGTTCACAGTGCCGTCCTGGGTTACGAGCGCGGCGCCGGCGACCTGTACGAATTCCGGCCGGCGGCCGTATGCCAGGGACCGGAGTGCACCGAAGACTTCTCGCTGGAGGACGTTCAACTGGAGATCCTCGGCACGCGGCGCGGCATCCATCTGGGCCACGAAAACATACGGCTGGACGACGTGCGCGTCTGGGTCTACGGCGGCTGGATGGAAGACAGCTTCTTCGCCATCCAGTCGAACGACTATCTCGATACCGAAAACCACGGCCTGACCGTCGTCCAGGGCTATGCCGTCGGATACTCCCCCGGCACCAGTCCGGACCTTGGCGCTGAGGTGACCGCGACGTGGAACGGTTTCATGAGGGGCGTGGACTTAGGTGACTGGCCCGACCGGGGCGACGTCATTTCGGGTGACGCGGCCGTGGTGGTTGAGCTGGACGGCACCGGCATGACGGCCGACGTGTTGTTTACCAACGTGCTGAGCCGGCTGGCGATTCGGCGCTCCGACATGACGTGGGAGAACCTGGCTGTTGAGAACGGGCGCTTCGGCTACGACGCCGAGAGGGGCGACATCCTTACGGGACAGTTCTTCGGTGCCGGCCATGGCGAGGTGGGCGGCGTGTTCGAGCGAGACCGGATCGTGGGGGTGTTCGGCGGCATGCGGGAGTAGAACCCCATCTGGCGCCCGAACCGGCTACCGGGGCGTGCCGGGACAGGGCCGGGTATCTGGACACAGGGCGAATGTCGCCGGGCGGTCGCTCAGGAGCGGAGAGTCTGTGACTGTGGGCACCGGGATCGCGAAAGCCGCCGGCAACAGCTGCCCCCTATCGCCGCCGCGCCAGTTGCCGACTCTACACAAACCTTGCGATGAGGCCTTACAAGGCCCGTCAGCCAGACTCTTGAGTGCCTGTCTGCGGTGCCTCGAAAGACAGGTCTCCGGACACAGAAAAGCCCCGCATCCAGGTAGACGGATGCAGGGCTCTGTTAAAACCTGGCATGCTGTTTAGCACGGCATGAGGTGAGCTATTCCACCAACTCGTAAGCCGACAACTCTCTCACACCCAGATCGACCCAAGGGTCTGCATAGTGAGACTTGACCTCCAGATCGTTTTCAGGGTCGTACCAGTATGTAAATTCGACGTCCTCGATGTCGATGCCGGCGCCCTCAAGCCAGCTGGCGTCGGTGGCGGTAATGCGGCAGACGGTGAATGTGCCGGCTGGCACCTCCAGCTCGATGCCGCATGCCTCAACCGTGAATTCATGCCAGTGAGTTCCGGCGTCCGGGGGGCACTCGCCCGTGCAATACGTGAATACAAACTGCGGCCGCGTCCCTTCCATCATGGGAAACGCATAGATGCCGGTGTGGGGAATCTGTTCTTCGACAACCTCCCCATCGGCGTCGAAAGAGACCATCCAGTTGCCGGTTTCCAAGTCCCAGTATTCGGTGGGAGATGCTGAACCGGCCTGACTGTCCTGCACCACCAGCACGTCGCGGCCCCGGTACATCCCGTATCCCGTGTACTCGAAGGATATCTGCGTGGTCGTACCGTCCTCGTGCGTCGTGACGTACTCCAGCGCGGTGCCGATGCCGTGCCTGCCCCGGCCGACATATGGCACGAACAGGCCCGGATCGTCGCGGTTCAGCAGGGCCATGCCGACATCGTCCACGTGGGCCTTGGCATAATCGGACAGAATCTTCGCCGCGCCCGAACCCGGATAGTGCGCGCAGTACGGGCTCATCGGGTCCGCCGTGTTGCCGTCGCCCGCCGCCACCCGCATCAGGCGGCAGTCCAGAGTCTCCCACCAATCCCCCACGCTGTCGTGGTAGCCCATCCCGTACAACTCATCCGCTGTGACGTTCACGAGCGCCTTCGTGTCGTCATCCAGGTCGGCATACATCCTCTGTGCCGCCGCCATCTGTTCCGCTGTCGCCTCATCCCCATACAGCGCTGCCACCATCTGCTCGGCGTTCAGGGCGTTCCACCAGCGCATCGCCCGCGCGTTGTCCGGCGCGAACAGGCCCGGATCGTCGAGATCCAGCAGCGCCATCCCGACCTGGTCCACATGCGCCGTGGCATCGTCGGACAGAATCTTCGCCGCCCCCGATCCCGGGTAGTGCGCGCAGTACGGGCTCATCGGGTCCGCCATGTTGCCGTCACCCGCCGCGATCCGCATCAGGCGGCAGTCCAGGGTTTCCCACCATTCACCCACGCTGTCAAAGCCGATCCAACTGCCCAGGAGCGCTTTCGTGTCGTCGTCCAGGCCATCGTATATCCTCTGCGCCGTCGCCACCTGCGCAGCTGTCGCTTCGTCCCCATACAGCACAGACGCCCACCGCGCCCCCACTCCCCCGTACAACTCATCCGCCGTAGCGTTCACGAGCGCTTTCGTGTCGTCATCCAGGTCGGCATACATCCTCTGTGCCGCCGCCGTCTGCCCCGCTGTTGCCTCATCCCCATACAACGATGCCACCATCTGCTCGGCGTTCAGGGCGTTCCACCAGCGCATCGCCCGCGCATCGTCGGGAGTGCCATACCCGTCGTGGCCGGCAGCTACGGCGAAGGCGGCCGACGCCACCAGACAAACCAATCCGGTCAGTAAACCCACTTGCTTCAGCATCTTTCCTCTCCTCAGTCTTGATGGTTATGGCCGGAATGCGCTTTCCTCGAACAATGCCGTACCGGCTAGACGGCAAGACGATGCTCCCTCCCTCCGGTTTTTTGCGGAGCTCCGGTGAGGAGCCGTTGTCGATTTTTCTTGACGTGCGCTTCTTGGCTGCGCCACCGCTCCGGGTCGTTTGTGCCGCAGAGCCCTGGCACTCCACAGACAAAATGCTCAGGCACGCGAAGGAGCTCAACCCAAAGCGCGGCTCACTGACCAGCCTCGCCGTCAGGCTCGATGATGCACGACGCAGGGGCGTCGACCGCGCGCTCCATGCGCACCTGGCAGACCACCTCGCCCGCCGCTTCCTCCGAACGCAAGACGGTCGTCTCGGTCAACGCCACGATGTCCCGCGACAGGACCGTCCCCTGGGCTTCCCACGTCGCCTCGAAACCCAGCCACTCGTCGACCATCCGGGCCGCAAAGCGCACCTGGTCTTCCGAGATGGTGCCCGCGATCCGCTCGCCGCTGGCGGTGTCGATCAGGTGCAGGCCGTTGTCGTCCTGGCGAAGCAGGTCAAGATGGCCGAGCTCGTCACTCTCCAGTCCGTCCAGCACCGCGTCCGTTACGGGGTTCACGTAGGTGAGCTGCGAGTCGCTCAGGTCCGCCAGCGGCTCGACCTCGGCGTTGCACTTTGGCACCTCCCGGATCTCCCAGCAGCCCGTCAGATCGTAATCGGGCGCCGACAGGGGCTGCTCCGCGTCGTCATCATCTCCATCACCACCGCCGCTGCCGCAGCCGGCCAGCATCAGCAGGGCAGCGCACAACAACAGGACACCGCATCGTTTCATGCTTCGTTCCTTCAAAAGTTCGCCTCCACGGTGGTGTCCTGCAGCCACGCCGGCGGCACAAAGGCGGTGCCCTGCTCCTTGGCCACCATCGCGCGCTCGCCGCACCTGGCGCACACCAGGCGGCGTACCCGAAAGACCTTGCCGTCCGGGCTGTTGTGAACCATTTCGCGCACCACTTCGAACTCGCACTTGCGGCCTGATTCGCTGCAGGTCAGGCGTTTCCGTCTGCTCCACATACAAGTCCCCTTTCAGAACTGCCGCACGAAGCGCAGCTCCGCTCGGTTGCGGTCGTAGTCCTGCGCCTGGGCGTTGGTCAGCCGCACGTCGTGAATCAGCACCAGTTGCGGGCTGAAGCCGTAGATGGTGACGGCGCGGTTCAGTACCGATACGCTGAACGAGCGGATGCGGTCGCGCCTGGGCCGCCCGCGCAAGGTCAGGTGCGCCCCGCCTTCACCGTCGTAATACGTGCGCCGTGCCTGTATGTCGGTGCCGAGGGTGAAACCGAACGGCAGGGCCAGCGACGTCCCGACCCGCACCCAGCGCGACAGGGTGCGCCAGTGTTCCGACGCCGCGTACTCCCGTGTGTAGCCCACCGTCATGTGGACCCTGAGCACCGGCGCCGGCGTCCAGGCGAAGGCCGCGATGAAGTCCACCGCCGGACCGTCGAGAAAGTCGCGGCTCAGAAAATCACGCTCGCGGTACGCCGCGGTGCCCCGCGCCCACACGGTCGGTCCCAGCCGCCGGTCCAGTTCGAGGCGCGTACCGAACTCGTCGGCGTAGGGGATGCTGCCCAGCCACTGACGGCTCGCCGTACCCAGCAGGCTCAACTCGGTCCTGGGGCTCGCCAGCCAGCGCGGCCCGACGTGTGTCGCCAGGAAGTGCTGATCGAAGTCGCCGCCGGGGTATTCCCGCACCGCAACGTCCGATCCGACGCGCAGCCGGAAGCGTTCGCTCAAGGGCTGCTGGTACTCGCCGCCGCCCCATACCGACAGACCGAAGCCGGACTCGGCGCCGACGTCTCCCTCGAGCGTGAAGGGCAAGCGCCCGAACACCGTGTCGATGTAGATGATGTCGCTCTCCGAGGCGGCGTTGAGGTTGGAGTCCGGAGCGACCGCCAGGCCGAAGTAGCCGCTCAGGCGCTTGCGGGTCTGCATGATGTTCAGGAAGCGCTGGATGTTGGCGGCAACGGGCGGTGGTACCCCACCGGCCAGCACGGCCTCGAAGTGGCGTCGCGCCAGCCCGTCCTGGCCCTTGAAGAAGAACGCCCGCGCCAGTTCCAGGCGCACACGCACCAGATCGGGACGGTTTACCAGAATGGTGCGAAAGGCCTCTATAGCCTTGTCGTAGAGCTCGCGACGCGTCGCATCGCCGTCGGTACGCTCGGCTATCTCAAGCGCCGTCATGCCGAGGTCGAACAAACGGGCGGTGGGCTCGTCTACCGCGCTGTCCGGCTCTTCCTGGGCGGTGGCGGCGGTCATCAGCATCAGGCACGCCAGCAGGGCGGCCAACAGTGTCGTCATCGGGTTCTCGCTTCGGGGTACGGGATGAGGTAACAGAAGGCGGCCCCTGGGACGCCCACGATTAAAGCGCCGCCAGGGGCCCGGCATGCCGGCTTTCCCTGCGCGGAGGGATTGAGAGGACCGCCCAGGGCCTGGGTACCGGCATGCGTCTCGCGGCTCCGGAGGGTGTCGTCCGGATCCCCCCGGAGCCTACACACGTCAGGTACCCCGTGCATGAAGGGAAACACGGAGCCTCGCGTCCTGCCGTGCGTTACGTCGTTACATCGTGCAGGTGCGCTGCGCCCGCTCGTACAATGTGATGAACTCGTCCATGTGCTGCGCCACCTGCACCAGCACCCGCCCGGCGCTGCCGCGGTGCTGTCCCCCGCCGCCCAGGCCCCACACGGTGCTTTCGCCCGGCAGGCCGTAGCCCAGGTCGTCCGACCAGCGCCGCAGGCTCAGGAAGATGGCGAACTGCGCCGCGTCCATGTTCAGGCTGATTTGCAGCCACTGCCGCGCGTCGGGCTCGTACAGTCCGCTTGAGCGCAACTTGCGAACCGCGACTTCGTGCACGCCGGTAGCGGTAAGTCTCGCGAACCGTTTGGACACCGGCGGTACCCGCACGCTCATACCGTCGCCCCGGGCGTAGAGCTGGCGCAGTTCGTCGTGTTGCATCAGGAACTGGCGGCAGGCGTCGGTCTGGGCGTAAGCCAGGACGGGGAACAAGAGAGGCAGGACGCAAGCAATCAAGATGAGACGCAGGGCGGTCATCGTCAGGGCTTTCTACGCAAGGGAGAAGGAAAGGACGGGCGCACTACCGAACCAGGGACTCACGGGCGGCGCTTGTACCAGAGGCCGGTCAGACGACCAGGACACGCCAGGACTTTCCATGCGAGACCGCGGGGCCGTCCCTACGCACGGCGGGGAGCCGAGTGCTCCCGGCGCGCCTTCCCGTGACTGGGGCAGCTTTGTAGGGATTCACCGCCGCTTGTACCAAAGCCCGGTCCACACGACCAAGACGCACCCGATCAGGCCGCCGAGTAATTCGAGTACGAAGGTTTCACACACCGTGGGGCGACCAAACAAACGGCCCGGTCGATGGTGCGCCGGGCCGTGGGCTTCATGGGGCTGGGGGCCTACGGCTGCCGCTTGGCACCAAAAGTGCCGGATACGCTCACTACGTTTTCAATCGCAGCATTGAAATAGCCGACAGCGGCAACCGGAGCCTCACCGCTAGTCTTACGGCTTGGTACTGCCTGAACCGCCCAGTCGTCGATATCCGTGCTAGTAACCCCATTGATCGTCGTGCTGCCGCCGACGTTCAAAAGAACTGTCAATCCCAGATTTCTGCCACCGCTCGTGAAGTTATTGACGATCCCTTTAACAGCACTGCCGGTTGCCTCCAGCGTGGCCGCGGCCTTAAATATGCCGCTGCTGGCTTCCGTCAATTGTCGTCCGGCAAAATTCACAGTTTCGAGTTGATTCTGCTGGACGTACCAGCCCGTGGCCGGACCTTTGTAGGTAACAGTTCCAAGATCGTCGGCGATAGGTGGAAATTCAACCGTACCCGTACCGCCATAGCGAGGCGCAAAGGAATAATTGCCGCCGGAATCCGTAGGGACTCTCATCCACCAACCGAAGGTCATAAATTGCTCGTCGCCGGGGTCTGGGATCACTTCTTTTCTTTGGGTTGTGGTCTTAAAAACCCACCCTGTGCCAGACATGCTCGCAATGGTTCTTGGTTGGCCCGAAACCTCCGCGGCCAAGGTAATATCAAAGGTACAAGCAGCCTCTCCGGTACATTCAAACTTCCCGCCGACGCCCCGAATACTCCCACTAAAGGACTTGCCCGGGTCTCGCGTAAGCTGTATGGCGGTTGCACTGTCGTCTGGGTCATCGGGCTTCAAGGTAACAGTGGGTTTAACTGCAAGAACCGATGCGTTGTTCACCGTATACGTATCACTAAGAAGGTCTCCATCAACTGTAAATTCAGAAGGCTTATTTGCAACACGTTGCGTAATATAGTTCTGCTCAAGCACGCCGCGTGTCTTTTCGATGTCCGTATAGACGACCCATATTTCTTTCGCGTCGCCTTCCAGGCTTGGCTTTTCAAGCCGGACGCCATCAAAGCCGCTCAAAGCCAGTAGCCCTGACGCCGGCTTGTATCCACTGCTTACAAACTTGACGCGGCCACTCTCCACGGAAATCGTCGGTTGTGGTGTCATAACCGCCGTGCCAGGCATAACCTTAAGAATTTCGTGCGCGCGCAAGATGGCTTCAAGGCCCTGCGCGGTTGTGCTTGGTGTCTGTGTTGTTGTTGTGGTTGTAGTCGTTGTTGTCGGCGGCGGCGTGGTCGTTGTCGTCGGGTTCAGCAGTCCCGGATGCTCGTCCTCCTCTTCCTCATCGGTTGTCGTGGCCGCCGGCGTTTGATTCGTCGCCGTGCCGTCCGCTCCCGGTAAGCCAGCATGGTCGGGTTCGTCAAGCAACGGATCGGGCGTCTCCTCCCGTGCCGCTTCCAACTCGGCCCTGACCCGCGCTATCTCTTCTCTCGCGGCTTTCAGTTCCGCCGCCGCCTTCTCGGCTTCGAGCCGGGCCTTTTCTTCTGCTGCCTTCCTTTCGACTTCGGCCTTTTCAGCTTCGAGCCGTGCTTTTTCCTCAGCCGCTAACCTTTCGGCCTTGGCCTTCTCGGCTTCGAGAACAGCCTTTTCTTCCGCTGCCTTCCGTGCTTCTTCGGCCCTTTGGGCTTCGAGCGCGGCCTTTTCGTCTTCAAGGTCGGCAATCTGCGTCTGTAGGCTGCCGCTGCCGCCATCACCACCGCCACAGCCGATAACGGCCAATGTCGCAACGGCCACAACCCCCACCATCAAAAGACGAAATGTCGGCATTACTGTCTCCCTTTGTATAACCGTCGCCGGAACAAAAAACAGGGCCGCCCGAACTGGCACGGCCCTGTGGTTGCGTTGGGCACACCCGAACGAGGCCGCCCTTGAGTTAGAGGATGTTAGGGGGTCACGGGGGTCACGCGGGCAGCGCCAAAGGCGCCGACAAGGGTGCCCATCATGTCTGCAGCGGCAGCAGCCGTGGTGCCGTCTTCGGCCACACCACCATCAGCTTCGGGAACCGTGTCGGTATGGAAGGTGTGCGCTTCACCCGCCAGAAAACCAGAAGCGACACCGTTCTCCATGAACACGCCGCCGACTTCCACACCGTCCGTTCCGTAGAATCGGCCAGCGAGGTAGTTATTGGCACCAGGGCGATCTGTCTGGGCAAATGTGGTGGCGTCGGTGGGCGTGACGGCTACTCCCGTAAAGGCCGCCCCGTCTGCGCCCATCGTTATGTCCTTCCTGCTGAAATCCCCCCCCACAATCTTCATGTCTGTCCAGACTTCCGTGTAATTAGCCATGCCTTCGTCGGCCGTACGCGCAGTGTTACCACCCGCTGCAGTAGTAGGCGTCGCACCAGGCAAGAAGTTCCCCAAATTGGTGCCGCTTGCCGTCACGAGGTTGGTAATGGACAAGCCAGCCATGGCCGTGGCAGCCGGGCCGGCAGAAGAGAACGTGACCTTGATCGTGGCATCGCCACGCACGGTCTCGTATCCCATAGTCTGCGTGTCACCAGTCTCCATGGGATCCCACGCCCCCGTCATAACACCCTTCCAAGAGGCCGTCTTCTTGTCGGAGTCCTGCATCTCGGGATTCGCGCCGGCGAGCATACCGATGGAGAACGTGCCCATGGTCTTGTCCTCGCCCGTCACGTGACCCCACTGGCTGTACTTGAGCCAGCTACCAAACACGTCAGCCCCGTCGCCACCGGCCTGCAAGGCGTTCAGGCCACCAAAACCTGTCTTGGCCTTCGCGGTATAGGTGCCCTTTTTAGCCGTTGACCCCGCTTGCTTCTTCGTCTCCATCAGCATGTCATAGTCATAGTCTGCGGCCATCTTGCTTAAGTCGGCAGTGCCAGCGCGGATAACCTTCGCGCCCTCGGGCATCGGCGGCATGACCGCGTCGGGGGACAACTCCTCGATCTGCGCCCTGAGGTCGGCAATCGTTTCATCGTCCGTCGCCGGCGTACCGGCATCGCCCGTATCACCCTTATCGCCCTTGAGCACCATTTCGGCCGTCATGGCGGTCGCCGACAAGTGGTCATTGCCCATGTGCAGGATTTCGAGGATGGTCTCGACGGCACCGCGCTGCAGCACCTCAAACGTCGGGTAGTTCTCGTCGATGTACTCGATCGCAGACGTGGCATCGAGATGGTACGCCTCAGCCGTCGCCTCGATGGCCGCCTTCAGGACGGTCGTGCTCAACGGCCCTTCGGTGCCGACCCGCATCCTGAGGTCTTCCTCGATCTTCTCGCCGGCGAGTTCCTCGTAGAGGTCGGCAAGCGTGACCGCATCCTCGGCGGGCATCATGTCGTCATCGTCCATGTCTTCCATGGCCGCATCAGCCGCCGCCTTGGCATCGGCCGCCGCTTTCGTGGCCGCATCGGCTTCAGCCTGTGCCGCATCGGCTGCCGTCTTGGCAGCCTCGGCTTCGGCATCGGCAGCCGCCGCATCCATCTTGGCTTGTTCGGCCTCAGCCGCAGCCATCGCAGCCGCATCCTCAGCCGCCGCAATGCGCGCCTGATCTTCGGCCGACAGCCCACCGTTGTCGTCCCCGCCGCAACCGGCCAGCGCGAACGCTCCTGCTACGATAAGCAGCAGACTCAATTTCGCGAATCGTGTCATAACGGATAACTCCCTTTAGAGATTAACACCAGGTGTTAGGTGTGATGTGAAAAGGCGATGGTCACGGCGCTGCGTCGGGTCCCGGGGAATAAGCTCTCAGGCACCAGGGGCCGGCGGGGAGTGTTCGGGAACCGCCAGCCCGGTGCCTGAGTGCCACACCTGGGATAAACGGAGTCACCGTTCCTACCACCTGATTGACAATATTACGTCCCTTAATTACATTTGTCAATTATAGCCACACACAATCATTGTTCCATTCATGTTCATCAGGATCCCCATATTGAGGACTTACAGAGTCGCGTCCCACAAAGCTCCGCCCAGAATCCCGACGAACCGTACCGGTCGAACTGCACAAGAGGCCGAAGGAGCTGGCATGGCGGAGACCGCCTGCCTCTCTCGAACCTTACGTCGCGACCCCGGCGGCGAAGCCTTGTGCGCCGTTAACTTTGCATCGTCTTAACAGTATGGAGACGATATGGAAGACAAACCCAAAACCCAGATCACGCTCGTCATGCCGCGGAGTTTGTACGAGCGTTTGAACGAGATGCGCTGGGAGCGCCGCGCCCCATCATTCACCGGGTTGCTGCGCGACTTGCTGGAGGACTGCGTGGACCGCTTTGAAAAGGAACACGAGGCCCACCCGGAGATGGCACAATCGGAAGTGACGCAATGAGGCGCCGTTTCCAGAATGCCGGACACGAAGCAATTTGATTGATCCAGACGAAAATCTGCTCTGACACCTCTCCGTTCGTCCTGGCCGCCGCCGATTCCGACATACCCCACCGTTTTCAGAAGTCTGATCTAACTTCAACAGCCTGGCCTGACCAGCTGCGTCCAGTGCTCCTGTTAACGCTTCGCAGGCCACTGTCGCCCGATTTGCGCCTCCGAGGGGCTACCGACGGTGGCAAGGCCTCATCGTTTACGACGGTTGCCCAAAGTACCACCATCGACAAGATGCCAAGCAGCGCTGGTCCTCGTATTTCCCGTCAGTGTTACTGTCTCAGGAATTGTCTTGACGAATAGAACCGATTGCTGGCACGATGACATGAAGTCCTGAAATCATCCTGTCAATTCTGAGACCCTACATGAAGACAATTGCCATTCTCTCGCAGAAAGGCGGATCAGGAAAAACCACTCTCGCCTTGCATTTGGCCGTTGCCGCCCAGCAGGACGGCAAGACGGCCGTGATCGCCGATCTCGACGAGCAAGCCTCGGCCACCATGTGGCACAAGGCACGCGAAGAGCCCTTGCCTCACGTTCAGCCGACTCACTCAGCCGCGTTGGACCAGTTTGCCTCGGAAGCCCAGCGCCAAGGCGTGGATTTCCTGTTCGTAGACACGGCGCCGCAATCCGACAAGCCAGCCATCAATGCCGCCGAGGCAGCCGATATCATCCTGATCATCTGCAAACCATCGGTCATGGACCTACGGGCGATTCAGAACACCATCCGACTCACCAAGTTGGCCAATCTGAAACCCGGCGCGAAAATCTTCGCCGTGCTGACCCAGATAGAGCCCTTCGGGAAGCTTCACGAAGAAGCCAGAAAGACGCTCGGCAAGCTCGCTGTCGACGTCCTTCCCGAGGGTCTGGGCCGTCGCGTGGCCTATCACCACGGACTCATCGACGGGCAAACCGCTCTTGAATACGAGCCCGACGGCAAGGCTGCCCTAGAAGTCAGAGACCTGTATAAGAAGATATGCAATCTTGAATGCATATCTTCTTAAAGTCATGACGTCCCACCATCACAGAAAGGAGATTTTAAACCGATGAAGACAAAAAGATCAGAACTGAACCTTGAAAGTCTAGGAGCTGCCGCCGGGGAGACCCACAACCCCATTGACGTCCTAGAGCATCACCGCGCTGGGACCTCCAAGAGCCGGACAGGGAAAAAGCAGATCCAGGGTTTTTTCCACCCCGCCTACCGCCAAACCATCAAGATGCTAGCCGCCAGGGAAGGGAGCACCGTTGAAATGCTGCTCCAGGAGGCCATGCACGATCTCTTTGCGAAATACCACATTGACATGAAGGTATGATCTCATGACTTCATGTCATCTTTACGGCGTGACCCAATGCAAGGAAAGAGGATGTGCCCAGGCCAGAACTCATTGCTGCAGCAACGCACCCGCCGTCAACGCAAAGCGGCCTCGGCACGCACAGACATGGCCGGGGTCAGAAACAAGACATCGAGGGACACCAGCATGAGTGAACAGCACGAACGATTGCGACCCGACGACTGGCTGGCAGCGTTGCCACACCTGAAAAAAGCAGGAGGCGAGCATCACGGCCCATGCCCGGTATGCGGCGGAACGGATCGCTTTCGGGTGAATGATAAGGGTGCCTTCTGCCGCAAGGGATGCTTGTTTGAGGACCTGCAGAAGGCAGTCTTCGGTGACAGCGAACCCACCCAACCCTCGGAAAAACGCTACAGGCATTACAAGTGCGAGGCGCCGGACGGCAAAACCGCAGTCCATGTTCGGCTGGACACCGCCGGCCGGCCAAAGCGGGTCTGGTGGGAAGAGAAGCCGCCCGCACCCTATGCGTTCAAGACTGATAACTTCCTGTATTTTCCACCAAGCGCTGATCGCGAAGGTACCGTTGCCATCATCTGCGAAGGAGAGAAAGATGCGGACGCCGTGGCATCCGCACTGCCCGATCACCGAGTCATCGGTACCGTAACCGGGGCGGCAACGGCGCCAACGCCTCACACGTTGGCCTGGGGGCTGAATGGCGCTGTAACGGTGATCCTGTGGCCCGACGCCGACGACCCGGGCATGGCGCACATGCGCCAGGTGGCACAGCGGCTGCCTCATGACTCTGAGACACTATGGGCAAACACGGAGGGTCTTTTAGACGGCCAAGGCGCAGCGGACTGCACGCCGGCCGGCAGGCGGCGGCGAGTGCGTGAGGCCGCTGGGCAACCCGATGAGCAAGAGGCGGTAGACATCGACCGGCCTCGCATGGCGCCTCTGTCCACCTGGAAGGATGAGCCCGAACCGGCGCCGGTGCTGTGGCGCGACGCGGACGGCCAACACGCCGATGCAGTGCTGTCGGTCGGCGAAGTCGCCCTGCTGAGCGGTGAGGGCGGTCTCGGCAAGAGCTACGTGACGCTGGCGCTTGCGGTAGCGGGCGCACTGGCAGCTGATCTGGGGAAGGACTACGGCGCAGCCTGCGGCTTGCGCGTCATGCCCGGACCCGTGGCGCTGGTGAGTTACGAAGACAGTCCGGCGCGCATATACGGACGGCTGGGGCGCATGGGACAGACCGCGGCGGCAGAGCGGATTCATTCCCTCCCCAACCCTCCGCCCCTGTGGACGGCGGACAGCGGCGCCTCCAGGCAAGCCGAATGGTGGAACGACCTCTGGCAGTATGTGCGCGGAGTCGGCGCACGCCTGGTTATCGTGGATCCCGCAAGTGCGGCGCTGGCCGATGCCGACGTATCGCAGACCGGCCCCGTGCGGAAGTTCCTGCGGGCCCTGATGCACGAAGCACGGCAGGCCGAGTGCGGTGTGCTGGTGGTGTCCCATAGTACGAAGGCAGCGCGAAACGCGCTACGCCGCGGTGACGACCCCGGCGCTGGAGTGGTGGCGGGCAGCGCGGCTTGGTACGACGGTGCTCGTGGCGTCCTGAGTTTGGAAGAAGCCCCGAACAACCCCGACGCGCGCATCCTGGAGTGCGTCAAGGCCAATTACGGACGCAAGGGTTGGGGTGCCCTTCTAAGCGAACAAGTAACGGACAGTGGCACTTTCGCCGGGCTTGAACTGGGGAGCGATGCCAATCGCTTTGAGCGTATGAAGGACTGGCGTGGGCGGGCGGACAGCAACGTGTCTGATGCCGACTTCGCACCCGTCACAGA